>MDTD01048199.1_pt1 | contig 13945 bp, 13 predicted proteins | sample 811221 | NCBI WGS metagenome assembly MDTD01 (sample SAMN05326646, study PRJNA326480) | marine metagenome | isolation source: seawater | place: Pacific Ocean: South West | collected 2011
CGATCCTCACGGCAAAGAAGCGCTCCCTAGCGCGAAGGCAATCATCCCTGGCGATTTTATGACGCAAACGCTCTACAGGATTGCGGCTCGCGAGGGGTTGAGCACCCGGGCAAAGCCGGCTCCAGCTGCTCAATGTGCAGGCTCCTTCTCCGCATAGAACGGTACATAAACACCCCAAAAGTAGGTCGCCAATGCAATATCGACTGCCGCCACACCCAGCACGACGGGCAGCACTTTGCCCCGGGTTTGCATGGCCTCGATGACCGACACGCTCCGAGTTTGCTCATCCCGTAGAGGCGTCTGTCCGACGTGCAGTGAGAGTGAGGCGGGTAAAGCGCCTGACTCCGATGAGGCAAGAGCACCTGCAGAGAGTGTGGTTTGGCTGAGCGATAGTGCCAGTGCACCGGTGAGTAAAGTCCATTTTTTCATGAGTCACTTCCTGTTCGTTTGTTATTCAATGACGTTAGAGATAAGCAGCGGAGCTCGGGTTATGGATCACTGTCACCCAGCTCGTTCACCCACCGGTTAAGTGTGCCAAGCGGACTATTGCCGACCCACGTCATGGACGAGCACAATTCGCCCGCGCTCTAATAAGGTCGAAGGAACACAGGAGATGATGGGATGATCGTCAAGCGAGTAGCGGGAGCCATAGGCGCCGAGTTGCAAGCGATCAATTTGGGAGACGGCATCGATGCCGAGCTGGCCAAGACGTTGCGCGAGTTGCTCAATGAGCACGAGGTGCTTTTTTTACGCGATCAGTCGATCGAGCCTGCTGATCAAAAGGCGCTGGCAGAGATATTTGGCCCTCTGCAAACGCATCCCGCCTATCACACGGTGGAAAATCTCCCCGAGGTCATGATTCTCGAGAGCACCAAAGAAAACCCCTCGAAGATTGAAATGTGGCACTCAGATATGACGTTCCGGCAGCACCCGCCCTCGGTGACCGTGCTCAGGGGCATCACCATCCCGGAGGTGGGTGGAGACACTCTGTTCGCCAGCATGACCGTGGCCTACGAGGGGCTCTCCGACGGTATGCAGCGGTATCTGGACGGTTTGGTCGCGGTGCATGACTTCAGTCACGGCTTCAAAGAGAGTCTCGCCGAGCCCGGTGGACGCGAACGGCTCGCTGACGCGGGGGCGAAAAACCCACCCGTGCGCCACCCGGTTGTGCAAACCCATCCCGAGACCGGCAAAAGAGTGCTCTTTGTGAACAGCTTATTCACCACCCATATCGAGGGCCTGCCCCCGCTGGAGTCAGCTGAGGTCCTGCAGTTCCTGTGGCGACACGCGAGCCTGCCCGAGTTTACCTGTCGCTTTAACTGGCAGCCCAACTCAATGGTGCTCTGGGACAACCGCAGCACTCAGCATAAACCGGTCAACGATTTCTTCCCGGCAACACGAAGACTGCACCGGGTTGTTAGTGAGGGCGATCAGCCTTACTAACGCGCCTTGATAGCTGCGATGTACTCACTGACATCACGCCTGACCATCGGTGCGAACAGGTACAACATGAGAATGTTGGGCAGTGCGATGAGGAACGTCATCGCATCGGAGAAGTCGAGTACCGCACGTATTTCCAGCATGCACCCCAGCGCGATGAAGCCGCAGAAGATCATTTGGAAAACAATCGCCCGCACGCGCCCTTCTCCCACGAGATAACTCCAGCCCTTCAAACCGTAGTACGACCAGGCCAGCGCGCTTGAAAACGCGAACAGCAACGCCGCTACCGCAATCACGTAAGGCGCCCAACTGAAGTGCCAGGCGAAGGCAGCAGAGGTGAGCTCGATGCCCACGAGTTCGCTACCCATTAATCCTTGCGGAATGGCCGTCGTGAGAATCACCAGCGAGCTGAGGGAGCAGATAATGACGGTATCAATCAGAGGTTCCAGCAGTGCGGTAATGCCCTCGGATGCCGGCGCCTCGGTCTTCACTGCCGAGTGGGCAATCGACGCCGAGCCAATCCCGGCTTCGTTTGAGAACAAGGCACGCTGAAAGCCGATCACCATCGCACCTAAAATCCCGCCGGATGCCGCTTGCCCGGTAAAGGCATCGTTCATCACTAATGCCAACGCACCGGGAATGTGCTCAGCACTCAAGCCAATCACCACCAAGGTAGCGAAAACGTAGATCAAACCCATGATGGGCACGAGCACAGCGGCCACTCGCGCAATGGAACGGATACCGCCGATAATCACGGCGGCTATGACCGCCGCCAAGGCCAGCCCAAAGAGCCAACCGCGGCCCGCAAGGAGCGAGTCCTCGCCGCCGGTAATCACCAAAACCTGGGCAAAGGCTTGATTGGATTGCCACATGTTACCGATACCCAGGCAACCGATCACCAGTGCTGCGGCGTAGAACATACCCAGGCCTTTGCCTAGCCAAGGCCGACCGCGTTCCTGAAAATAGGCCTCCATGTAGAACATGGGACCGCCCGAAACCGAGCCATCCTCGTTATAGCGCCGATATTTTACGCCTAAGGTGCACTCCACCAGCTTGGTGGACATGGATAAAAGCCCCGCCACAAAGAGCCAAAAGGCCGCACCGGGGCCACCCAGTGAGATAGCGACGGCCACACCGCCGATATTCCCTACGCCGACCGTGCCGGACACTGCCGTGGCGACAGCTTTGAAATGACTGATTTCGCCTCGCGCATTGGGGTCAGAAAAATCCCCCCGCGCATGGCGAATAGCCAATCCCAGGGCGCGAACATTGATGAGACGCAAGTAAACGGTGAAGAACAGTGAAGCGACAGCAGTCCATATGACAATCAGCGGCACCTCGGTGCCGGCAACCGAGACGGTAGAAAAAACAAACGAAGACAGCGACTCGGCAACGGGGCCCAGATGAGCCTCTACCCACTGGTCAGGTGATTGGCTCATGTCCACCTCACTGCATGCAATAGTACTTGCTGATAACTGTTAAACGCGGGCACCTCAGCCAGCAACCCTTTGCTCTCGAGCAAGGCGCGAAAAGCCGGCAAGCGGTAACAGGGGACCCCCGGCATCAGGTGATGCTCGAGGTGATAGTTCACATAGTGCGGGGCCATCAACCAACGTTGCCAAAGCGGCGCAACCACGGTGCGCGTATTAAATCGCGGGTCCGGGTCAAGGGCATCAGGCACTGCAGCATGCTCGGCGACCTGCCGTAACCGCACCACCAGCATGTAAGAGGTCATCAGCGTGCCAAACCACAGCCACCATACCCAACCTGCACCCGACAGTATCAGAACAGCTGCCAGCGCACCCTGAACCGCCACCTGCTTAAGGAGTAATGCACTCCCCGGCCGTGTTGAACCGCCAAAATGCGACAACCCACCGTGCACCAGCGCTGCGATCAGCTTGGCGCCCGTTTGACCCGTCAGATCCCGAATCACTTTGCGCCAAAAGCTCTGCCGGTCAACCGGGTAAGCCCGATAGTTCGGTAGATCCGGATCCGCCGCGCTACCCGCCAGGCGGTGATGATCCAAATGGCCCGTCGCATAGGCGTTCAGGTCGTTCAGTGTGGGTAATGCACACAACCACTGCCCAACCCACTGATTGAGCCCGCGGCTGGCAAACAACGTGTTGTGCCCCGCCTCGTGCATCAACACAGACAACCCCAATTGGCGACCAGGCAGGAACAGCCACACCATGAGGATTGTCCCGGGGTGGGGGAATGCCGCCGCCAGCGCCAAGAGCCCCAAGATCGCCGCCCAGGTCGATAGCACCAGCCACCACGCCTGCGGATCGCTACGTCGCAAGACGCGCTGGCGCTCGTCGGCACTCAAGTGCTCGCTGATTGTTAACATCGGTCTCTCACGGTGGGGGATTATCGGTGATTTGATCGGGACATCAAATGATGCCGTGGTAGCGAAACAGCGTAGCTCTGTCCTACAACGGAAAAACGCGAGGCAACAGCACCAGAACCGTCGCCGAGTAGCACAGGGAGACCAGCCAACCAAAGCGTACGTAATCGGCGCGCGTATATCCCCCGAGGTTCTGCACCATCAGGTTAGTGGTATAGCCAAAGGGTGTGAGAAAAGAGGCGCTGCCCCCCAAGGCAACCGCCATAACAAATGCCATGGGTTCATAACCGGAAGACAAGGCCACGCTGTAACCGAGTGGAAACATCAACGCGGCGGCCGCGTTGTTAGTCATCAACTCCGTCATGGTAAGCGTGAGCAGGTACACCATCAGCAGCATCACGATGGGCGGCACACTGGCTAAGAGCGGCGTCAAACCCGCCATCACCTGGCCCATAAGCCCCGAGTCCATCACTGCCTGACTGATCGCCAGTGCAGAGGAGACGATGAGCCACATCTCGAAGGGAAATCGCCGCCTAAGCTCTGCCGCGCTGAATAGTTTTAACCCCAGCATGAGCAACAGCAAAAACATCAGCCCCGTCGAGAGGGGCACCCAATCCAAAACAGATGCCATCACCGCTGTAAACATACCTGCCGCCACGGTAAGGCTTTTGGGCGTCGACAGACTGTGGCTGGCCACGCTGCTATCGATCACCAAAAAGTTCCGGCTCAAGTTGCTGCGTTTCTGGAAATCAGGCCCGACGGCCAGCATCAGTGAATCGCCCGCCCTGAGCGTGATGTTGCCAAGCCGCCCGGAGAGTCGTTCGCCATCGCGATGCAGGCCCACCACCGCCGCGTCGAAGCGCGAGCGGAATTCGCTGCCCTTGATCGTCAAGCCAATGACCGCCGCACCGGGTAGTAACACCACTTCGGTGAGGTTCGTTCCCAGCAAGCCTTCATCGATCGCGAATGAGCGCAATCCATGGAAGCGCTCGAGGATCCCCACGCTCGATACGTCGCCGGAGAAAATCAGGCGATCGCCTGCTTCCAAATGTTCTCCGGGCGCAACGGGCGTGATCAATCGCCCCTCTCGAACTAATTCGACCAGAAACAATTCGCCCAGGTCGCGCAAGCCATTCTCTGCCACCGTCTTGCCGATCAATCGAGACTCATCCGCCACCGCCATCTCGATCAGAAATTCATTCACCGGCAACTTACCGTGCGAACCCGTCGGCAGCACTTTGTACATCAGCAGCATGGCGACCAAGCCGGCCAAAGCAGCGGGCAAGGCGACGGGTAGAAAAGCGAAAAAGGCGATGCCTGTGCCGGTGATATCTTTGAGAAAGCTGCTGACAATCAGATTGGTCGAAGTGCCAATCAGCGTCAGTGTGCCGCCCAAAATAGCGGCGTAGGAAATCGGCAACAGAATTTGGCTCGCGGCATGGTGCGGGTTTTTCCGCAACGTGCCTGCCAGAGTCGCCACGACCGCAGTGTTATTGACGAATGCCGAGAACAACATGGTCATGCCCGATAGACTCAATAAGGTACGGGGCAAAGAACCTCTGACAGCGCGATTAGACAGCGCCAGTAACCAGGGCAGCCGCTCAAGGCCAATCGACACCATCAGCAACAACAGCAGCGTCACTAGGCCCTCATTGGTCGCCTTCGCCATCACGGCCGGCATGTCGATCGCTCCCACCAACACACAGCTGGCCATAGCCAGCGTGAACAAGAGCGCAGGAGAGACCCGGCTCACAATGAGCAAGGCAATCAACGCGACAACGATCAGTGCAACCAGCGCAGATTCCATAGTGATCCGGCTATTCAAAGATAGTGCCGAGAATACGCGCTCTTAAGGTGACACCCAAACCCCGAAATCTGGTCATCCTGCCGCTTGATGGATAAGCTCGAGGCTCGCGGGGAGCCTCAGCGACTGGTGCTTGAGACCCTCAAACCACTTTCTATCAGAACGAATCAGGAGACTTTGATGCTGGCCTATACAACCTTGGGTGTGACCGATTTCGAGCGCGCCAAATCTTTTTATGAGGCGCTTTTAGGGGTGATCGGAGCCAAATGTGTGTTGGGTAACGAACGCATCGCCCTGTATGGCATGGATGTGTCGAGTCCCATGCTCGCTGTCTGCATTCCGTATGACGAAGGCGAGCCCAGCGCGGGTAACGGCACGATGGTGGCGATTCGCGCTGGTGGGCCTGCCGAGTGCGATGCCATGTATGCCAAGGCGATTGAGCTTGGCGCAACCTGTGACGGCCCACCCGGGGAGCGCATGCCGGGCTTTTTCTACGGTGGCTATGTGCGCGACCCCGACGGTAACAAGCTGTGCTTCTGCCAGATTGGACCGAGCTGAATAAGAGCGAACCAACCTGTCATTTTTGTTGATGCCATCTACTGGGGCAGCAGGAACGGACTCCATCTCGGCGTCCTGAGCGCTCGCCGCACTTGTGCAGAGCGCAAACACCCAAGCGAACGCCATAGAGGCGAGAAGCGACCGCATCACTTGAGGCGATAAAGCCTTTGCGCGAACACCGGACATGGGTTCAGGCTGCATGTCGTCGCCGTTGCACCGCGTCTGCAAGGGTCCGCAGGGTCACAATCGTTTGCTCCCAATCCATACAGGGATCAGTAATGCTTTGCCCGTAGACCAGCTTGTCCTTATCAACGACATCCTGACGTCCTGCCTCGATGAAGCTCTCCAGCATCAGGCCAATAATGCGGCGGTCCCCTCGCTCAACCTGGGAGGCGATGTCCTCTGCGACCGCAACCTGCCGTGCGGGCTGCTTGCGACTGTTGGCGTGACTCGCATCGATCATGATGCTCTCTGCCAGCTTCGCCTTAGCTAGCATGGCGCAGGCATCATCCACTGAGAACATATCGTAGTTGGGCTGCGGGCCGCCGCGCAGAATCAGGTGGCAATAGGGGTTACCTGCTGTCTCAAAGATGGCTGATTGGCCGCCCTTGGTCACGGAGAGGAAGTGATGCGAATTCTGTGCGGCGCCGATCGCGTCGACCGCGATCTGGACATTACCTCCGGTACCGTTTTTGAAGCCAACGGGGCACGACAAGCCGCTCGCGAGCTCGCGATGACTCTGACTTTCTGTCGTTCTCGCACCGATCGCGCCCCAGCTGATCAGATCCGCGATGTATTGTGGCGAAATCAAGTCGAGATACTCGGTCGCCGTTGGCAAGCCCATTGCATTGATTTCGAGCAGTAACTGTCGGGCACGCCTTAAACCCTCGTTGACGTCAAAGGAGTTATCGAGGTGTGGGTCGTTGATCAGCCCTTTCCAGCCCACCGTGGTGCGGGGCTTCTCGAAGTAGACGCGCATGACAACAAAAATATCCTCAGCGATCTCATCCGCGAGCGTCTTCAAGCGTGCGGCGTAATCAAGTGCCGCCTCCGGATCGTGGATAGAGCATGGCCCCACTACCACCACCAGACGATCATCTGCCTGTTCGAGAATAGACTGAATCACCGAACGTGATGCCGTGACATGCTCAGCCAGTTTGCCTTCTGCAGGAAGCTGCGCGATCAGCGACTCAGGCACGACCAGTTCGCGCAGGTTGCGAATGCGAAGATCGTCAGTATTCGTAGACATGGTGTGTTTCCGTCAAACCGCTTAAAACAAGGGCTGAAGGATACCATTGCTGATTAACTAGTCCGGCGCCAAGTATTCACTTTCTGCGAGCAACTCATCGACCAACTCGCCGATCGTATTAGGCGTGACAAGATGCGCGGCGTACCAGGTGTGCAAGCAGCGGATCCGACTGGGTTCGGCAATGCCGCCGATACCTCTGGCATCAAGCGCTGACAGCATCCCCTGCGCCGCTAAGTGGGCGCGCTCCTCTGACGACAGAAAACCGTCGCGCTCCCGGCGATGCCGCGCATGATCGGCGCGCATGGCCTGCTGCAAGCTTTCAGAGGCATCCACCTGCTCCTGCAGTGCAGCAATAAAACCAGCGGCTTCCAGTCGATCAATACGCAAACAAATGGCCTCGCCAAGCAACCAATAAAGCGTTGGAAAGGGCTTTCCGTCGACTACTGATGCCACACGAATGACCAGCGGGTCGCCTTGCTCATCGGCTACCGCGACCGCGCGCAGACCCCGGGGCTCCCTGCCGAGGAGTTCCGCTACCCGGGCGTGCTCCGCATCGGTGGGTGGTGGTGATATCTGCGATGAATCCATCGCTATAGCCTACCACCGCCGCACATTTGACCCAGAACGGACTCGGGCGTATGGTTCCGCCCATCAGGTGCCTGCCGATCACATGATCTGGGTAGGTTAAAAGGGAAGTCCGGTGAGAGAGTTCAAGTCCGGCGCTGCCCCCGCAACGGTCATCACTTTTGTGAGAGCCCGATACCTGCCTGATACAACACCATCATGTGGAGCGGAGGGCTCCCACAGGATGCACAGCAACGCAGCCCTGTTCACGGACGGGCAGAGTGTTGCGCATCCCCGCGCCCTTCCCCACTCGATGGCCACCAACCGAAGTCGGTGCGATATGCGCCCCGGGGATGAACGATGACTGACAAGACGATCCACAACTGCCTGACCAATTTGCCTGCGGAATGCGGCGCACATACCACTACTGAAAGATCCTGTCGCACCAGCGGAGCCAAGATGTCTCTCGCGAGGGGCTGCGCCTAAATTCTGGGCGCCCTCTCCTTAGCGCTAGCCAGCGCAACCAGCCTAGCACAGGGGTCAGAGACAGACGCAGCGAGCGATGCCGGGGAGAGTGATCGGGTTGAGGAGACCGTCGTCGTCGCGTCGCGAACACCTGACCTGATTGACCAGATCGGCGTCTCCGTGACGGTGCTGGATCAAGACGCGATGCGCGCTTTTGGTTACCCGGACTTAGGCTCGCTGCTCGATACCCAACCCGGCGTCACCGTCACCATGGATGGTGGGTACGGCAAAGCGGCCGCAGTCCGCATTCGCGGCGAAGAGGGCTATCGCACGCGTATCGTGCTGGACGGCATCAATATCGCAGATCCCTCCTCGCCACAGATTAGCCCCAGAGTAGAGCATCTACTCAGCAGCGGACTCTCCCGCGTTGAGATTTTGAGAGGACCACAGGGTTTGATGTGGGGAGCCGACGCAGGTGGCGTGATCTCAATGTCTACTGTTGATGCACAGGCAACCACCGGCGCCTCGGGATTTTTTGAAGCAGGGGGTGATGATTTTTATCAGGGCAGCGTCAACGGCTCTTTGGTCACGGATCGCGTCCGTGCCTCGCTATCACTCTCGCAGCTGGAAACCGAAGGGATCAATGCGCGCGAAATCGACAGCGTCACCCCCGACCGCGACGGATACGAGAACACCACCGCCCATGGCGCAATGGCAGTGCAACTCACCGACATGATCGCGCTCGACTTTGCCGCGACCGACATTTCGGGCGAGAACGAATACGATGGGTGCTACGACACCCTCACCTTCGCGCTAATCCACGACTGCGACGATGACTACGAGCAACGCGCCTGGCGGGCTGGCGCGACCCTGACGTCAGACCAGCATTCGCTGACATTAGCCATTTCTTCAAGCGAGACCGAGCGCGCCTTCTTTTCAGCGGGACAGCGCTCCTATGCGACAACCGGCGAAACCGATTCGGTCTCGTTACTGGGCACATGGCGCGCCTCTGACGCCACACGGATTACCTATGGCATCGATCAGGAGGAACAGTCGCTGTCGGATGGCAGCACCGACTGGACGCGGGACAACACGGGTCTGTACTTGGAAATTCAGCAGAAGTGGGGGCCTGCGGTGGTGACAGCAGGATGGCGCCGCGATGATAACGACGATTTTGGCGAGCACGATAGCTGGCGTATCAGTGCACGCTACAACCTCCCGCAGTTCGCGCCCGGTTGGGCCATCCGCGCCGCATCCGGCACCGGATTCAGAGCCCCTAGCCTCTATGAGATCGCCTACAACAACGGACCATTTGCCTACCCGCCCGCCAGCGGCACACCACTCCTCGAGGAGGAATCCGACGGCTGGGAAGTGGCATTGATTGGTCAGTTCAGCGCATTGTCCTTCGAGGTCATCTTGTTTGATCAGTCCATCGAGAACGAGATCATCTTTGATCTGGCCGCGTATAGCGGCTATCTGCAGGCTTTTGGTGAGAGCGAGTCGGACGGCCTCGAGGTCGTGGCCAGCCTGCCGCTATCGGATAACTGGTCGATAGACGGTAACTTCACGTGGATGGATGCTGTGCAACAAAATGGTGCTGATCGCCCCTATCGACCAGAGGAAACCGGGCGAGTGAGCCTGACGTGGGAAAACGCAGCGTTGTCGGCCAGACTCACCGCGCGGCACACCGGGAAAGCCACGGGGCCTTTTGGTACCCCCATCGACGAGACAACGACGCTCGATCTCTCGGGGCGATGGGCTGTTACCCCGCGACTCTCGCTGGAAGCCCGCCTGCTGAATCTCACTGATCAAGACGATCAGCAGTTACCCGGCTACTACATGCCGGGCTTTACCGCGTATCTCGGCGCCCGGATCAACCTGTAGGATTGAGACATGGACCGTGACACCAAACACAACAAGGCGATGGCCAAGCAAAAAGCCGCCGTCGATGAGGCGATCTTAAAAGCCGATATTGAGCAAGGGGTCGGCGTGCTGCTGACGGGTGATGGCAAAGGTAAAACCAGCTCGGCTTTTGGCATGGTGATTCGCGCACTGGGCTACGGCCAACGGGTGGGCATTGTTCAGTTCATCAAAGGCGCGCAGCCCTCCGGCGAAGAAACCTTTGTGAAAAATCATCTGCCGGATGTGACGCTCTACCAAATGGGTACCGGCTTTACCTGGAACACACAGGATCGTGCCGGGGATATCGCCGCTGCGGAGCGGACGTGGGAGCAAGCGCGTGCCATGCTCGAAGACGAGACCTATGATCTCGTCGTGCTGGACGAGCTGACCTATATGCTGGCCTTCGACTACTTACCCGAGCAGGACGTTATCGGTGCTTTAACTAGCCGACCTGCCGGACAGAGTGTGGTGGTGACGGGCCGCGGTGGGGGTCAGGCGCTCAGGGAAGCGATGGACACAGTGTCTGAAGTCAAAGAGATCAAACACGCGTATCGGGCTGGCATCATGGCCCGGCAGGGCGTAGATTACTGAGGATGGCGGCACACCCCACGATCCGGCCCGCCGCCTTTATTCGCTACAAGTTTCTGAATTCACTCTTCCTGGGCTTATCCGTGGGTGCCGTGTTCGTGCTGTACACCCCGCTATCACCCGCCGTGTTTTCAGCGGGAGGCCTTGGGTTGGCGCTGGGCACTCTGATTGTGGCAACGCAGTATCGGCGCATCCTTGCACCGCGCTGGTTCTTCCGCCTCTCCCTCGCGGTTGAATGCATCACACTGAGTGGCGTCACTGCCGTACTGATACTCCCGATTGCATTACCGTTGGCGCTATTTGTGTACATCGGTTACCAAATTACGTTCTCGCTCGGCAATTATCTGGTGCGCTGCGAGACGCTGCTGATGGGATCAGTGGAACAACTCAGACGACTGGATATCGCGAAACAGGCAGGCTACCTGCTCGGCATGGCCGCAGCCTGGGCAATTTATGCGGGCCTGGAGTACTGGTTCATGGTCAGCGAAGAGACAGTGCAAGTGGTTTCATTGCACCGGGTACTTTGGGCAGTCGAGGTGATGGTGTTAATTGCCTTGTGGCGGGCGTTCAATCGCGATCGTCTCGCTGATGCCGCCAGCCTGCAGGTGCCCGAGGTCACCGAGGTGCTGGATTAGTCGAGTAACTCGGGCTGCTCCGCCAAAATGACATCAAACAGCGGCTGCGCACTGAACCAACCAGCCAGTGTGCTGCCCACCTGTCCCGCAGTATGTAGCGCCATATCATGGGGGATAGGCTGGGGTGTCCCAGCCGCCTCGGCCATCAACTGCGCCTGACAACTGCGCTCAAAGGTCACATACCACCAAAGCGCCTCGTCGACTGACTCTCCGACAGTTAAATGGCCGTGGTTTTTGAGCACAATCGCTTTTTTGTTGCCCAGCGCCGCCGCCAAACGCTCGCCCTCAACCATCGACACTACTACACCGGTGTAATCATTTAGCAACGCCAGATCTTCATAGAAAGCGCAGGCGTCCTGCGTAATAGGATCAAGTGGACGCCCTAAAGCGGACCAGGTTTTGCCATAAATCGAATGCGCATGTGCCGCGGCGGTGACCTCTGGTCGCGTCTGGTGGATGTGGCTATGGATCGTGAAAGCAGCGCCATTCAACAACCCTTCTCCCTCGACGATATCGCCCTCGTGACTCACTCTGATCAGGTCCGACACGCGCATCTGCTTGAAAGAGCGCCCCATGGGATTCACCCAGAACGTGTCGGTGTCGATGGGGTCACGCACAGTGATGTGCCCTGCAACCCCTTCATCAAAACCAAATTTGCCAAAAATACGGAGCGCCGCCGCTAGGCGCTGCTTGCGCTGGAGCTGCTCCGCGAGGGGATCCAGCCCGTCGCCGGGCATGGCCGCCAGATCGGCATTCATGACCAACTGATTAACCTGCTCGTTCAAGATTGCTCACTCCTAATTTCATGCCAATGCCGCGCCGCCTCGCGTGCCAACTCACCCGCTGTGGGTAGCGACTCGCCGCGCGCAGAAAGATAGTCAGCGTAGGCGGTCAGTACCGCTCCCGGCTGCGCCGAGACTTCCTCCGGACGAAGCGGATCACCGCACTCTGAACACGACAGCACTGGCCGTACATGGTGCCCGCACAAACTGTGGCGATAGTGATCGGGTGGGCCGTTGCCATCATCCATCCAGTCGTCACCCCACTGACTGAGGGTCATCAGCACCGGATACAGCGCAAGGCCCTTGCGCGTTAAACGATATTCGTAGCGATTTGGCCGCTCCATGTAAGCGACACGGGTCAGCACCCCGTCCTCGACCAGCTTGCGAAGCCGCTCCGAGAGCCGATGGCGGGTCACCCCAAGGCTGCGCTGAAAATCGTCGAACCGTCTTGTGCCACGAAAAGCATCGCGAATGATAAGCAAGGTCCATCGCTCGCCCAGCACAGACAGTGCGCGCGCCACCGAGCAGGCCTGTTGATCAATATCTTCCCACTTCATTCCGTTGAGAGTGCGCGCCCCGGGCCCCAAACGCAAGCGAGGGCACCGAAGTGCCCGCGCAGAACTTCCCCCAGATTCGAATCAGCCAAACTGATTCATTGTGTTGTCATCACCGGCAGCCTTGAGTGCGGCGTCGCCAGAGAAGTACTCCTTGTGGTCGTCGCCCATATCTGAACCCGCCATGTTCTGGTGCTTCACGCAGGCGATACCTTGGCGGATTTCCTTACGCTGGACGCCCGCAACATAGCCGAGCATACCGGCCTCACCGAAGTATTCCTTGGCGAGGTTATCAGTGGACAGCGCCGCAGTGTGATAGGTCGGCAGGGTAATCAGGTGGTGGAAAATACCCGCTTCGCGCGCGGCATCACGCTGGAAGGACTGGATACGACGATCCGCCTCGGCAGCCAGCTCGGTGTCATCGTAGCCCGCATCCATCAACGCGGCGCGATCATAGGCCGACACGTCCTGACCCGCCTCGAACCAGGCATCGAATACCTGTTGGCGGAAGCTCAGCGTCCAGTTGAACGAAGGGCTGTTGTTATAAACCAACTTGGCGTCGGGTACGACCTCGCGGATGCGATTGACCACGGCGGCGATCTGTCCCACGTGAGGCTTCTCGGTCTCAATCCAAAGTAGATCCGCACCATTCTGAAGCGACGTAATGCAGTCAAGCACCACGCGGTCTTCTCCCGAACCCTTGCGGAACTGGAATAATCCAGAAGCCAGTCGCGCGGGCTTCAGAAGCTTGCCATTCGCCTTGACGACCACATCACCGTTATCAATGTCGTCGGCGCTCTCGATGTATTCACCGTCGAGAAAACCGTTGTACAGATCACCCAGATCGCCAGGCTTATCGGTCACTGCAATTTGCTTGGTGAGTCCCGCGCCCAGAGAATCGGTGCGCGCGACGATGATGCCGTCTTCAACACCCAGCTCGAGGAATGCGTAGCGAATTGCGCGAATTTTGGCGATGAAATCCGCATGAGGTACCGTGACCTTCCCGTCTTGGTGGCCGCACTGCTTCTCGTCGGATACCTGATTCTCAATTTGAATCGCA
>MDTD01054257.1_pt1 | contig 13945 bp, 16 predicted proteins | sample 811221 | NCBI WGS metagenome assembly MDTD01 (sample SAMN05326646, study PRJNA326480) | marine metagenome | isolation source: seawater | place: Pacific Ocean: South West | collected 2011
AAATAAACGAGGAAAAAACTTATGGCGGAAGTGAGTTTTGAAGATTTTTATAAAGTACCAGATTTAAAATTTGATATTTCTCGGTTACGAAAAGATTTAGATAAAATTTTAGAAGTAAAAAAATTTAATTCACCCGGTGTTACCCATTTTGGTGCTATATCACTCAACAGAGTTCCAAATGATAAAACATCAGTGGAGGGAAACAATGTACGTGGAAAGTATTGGACTATCGCAGATGAAACCGGCAAAGAGGTCTCTAGAGATATTGATATAGACGAGTCTAAATATACTGAACTTGTACCTGAATTTGAGAATACTTATTTCAAGGAAGTTTATGAGATTTTAAAAACAAGGTTTAAACTTGGTAGAGTAAGATTATTGTTGAAAGAACCAAGATCTACTTTAAGTTGGCATAAAGATCCTGAACCAAGATTACATATACCAATTATCACAAATAAAGGTTGTATGATGGTTATTGATAATGTTGCTAAACATATGCCTGCGGATGGAACAGCCACTATTACAAATAACAAAAAATTTCATAATTTTTTCAATGGTGGTGAACAAGCAAGAGTGCACCTAGTAGCTTGTGTTTTAGAGGATCCTTTTAATTAATTAGGTAATTTTCCCCAAAATTTATTAAATAATATCCACCCTGAAACATCTTTATTTTTTGTTTTGCACCAATTCTCTATACATTTTTTAAGTAATATTAATTTACCCTTTTCGGCAATAGCTATCGGTTCAGAAAACTTTGTTGGTTTAGCAAAAATAAGATGATTTTCTACTAATACTACAGAAGAGGCTTTTCTTAGCTGTGAAGTGTGAATCCAGCCACTATTGTGCTTATGGTCTATTATCCTTCTAAAATTTTCTTTTTTGTCAATCACTTTTATAGGAAGATTTTTTTTTAAATATATATATTTAATTGGATATTCAAAACTTGGTCCATATCTAACATTTACTTTATTATTCTTGAGCATTACAAAATCTTCTGCAAATGTAATTTGACTATGAAAGATTAAAAAAAAATAAAAAATTATATAAATTAAGATCCGCATATACATTTTTTAATTTTTTTAAATTTAACTATCCTAAATTTTAAATTTAATGTATTTAAAATTAAAATTGAATTATCTAAAATATTTTTAGAACCTATAATAATTTTTAAAACTTCATTTGCCTGTAATGACCCAACAAGACTTGCTGTAGTACCGAGAATTCCCTCTTGATCACAGTTTAAAATTTCATCAGATGGTTGGTCTTGATAAAAACATTTCAAACATGCACTATTTCTTTTTTTAAAATCGAATATGAAGACATGCCCATCAAATCTGCTAATTGCCCCAACAATGAATTTTTTTTTATATTGGATTGATCTTTCATTTAACAAAAATTTAGTATGGAAATTATCGGACGCATCAACAATAATATCGTATTTAGATATTAATTTGTCTATATTTTTTTGTGATATTTTTGTTTTGAATATATTTACTTTTACTAAAGGATTTATTTCTTTTAATTTTCTTTTTAATACATCCACTTTATATTTATCAATATCATTTGTATTAAAGAGTGTTTGTCTATTTAGATTAGATAAAGAAACTTTATCATGATCAATAATCCCAATTTTACCAACACCTGCCCTACATAATAAATCTGAGATAGGACATCCAAGTCCTCCTGCACCTATAATAAATACTTTTGAGGAGCTAATCTTTTTTTGACCATTTATACCAATATTTTTTAGAACTATTTGCCTTGAGTATCTATCTAAATAGTTTTTTTTTAATTTTTTCATTTTCCTGTAGACCCAAAACCACCCTCACCTCTTATAGTTTCTGGAAGATTTTCAACCTCTTCGAAAGTAGCTTTGATTATAGGAACTAATACCATTTGAGCAATTCTATCTTCATTATTTATGACAAATTCTTTATTGCCATGATTATAGAGAATTACTTTAATCTCTCCACGATAATCACTATCTATTGTCCCAGGAGTATTTAATACAGAGACACTATTTTTAGCTGCTAGACCAGATCTAGGTCTTATTTGAACTTCTGTATTATCCGGAATTGCTATACAGATACCAGTAGAAATAAGTTCTGATTTTTGTGGCATTATTGAAATAGGTTTTTCTAAAAAAGCCATAAGATCCATTCCTGAAGAACCATCAGTTTTGTATTTTGGTAGTTTAACTTTAGAATTCAGTCTTTTGATTAGGATTTTAACCATTTGCTTTAAGTTCGTTAGAAATTTTTTCAACTAACGTTTTAGCAATCATTTCCTTTGTATTAAACGAAATATTTTCAATATTTGATTTATTTCTTTGTAATATTTTTACTTCGTTAAAATCGCTATCAAAACCTATCTTTTCATTAGAAACATCATTTGCAATTAACCAATCACAATTTTTTTGATCTAACTTTATCTTAGAATTTTCCTCTAAATTACTTGTTTCAGCTGAGAACCCTATAACCAGTCTTGGTCTAAATTTGTTATGTTTTGAAGTATAATCAAGAATATCTTTAGTTTTTTCTATTTTTAAATTGCTAAAATTTTCTTTTTTGATTTTATCATTATTTTTATCTTTAACTTTGAAATCAGCAACAGCCGCAGCAAATATTGCAACATCTACTGGTAGATTATCGAGAGTTTTTTCATACATTTCATACGCACTATTTACGTTTATAATTTTTACACCATCTGGTGCTGTTAAATTAGTTGGACCAGAAATAAGTGTTGTATTAAAACCATTTTTTTGTAGCTCCTCGGCAATTGCGTAACCCTGTTTTCCAGATGATCTGTTTGAAATATATCTTACTGGATCAATGTATTCTCTGGTAGGTCCTGCAGTTACCAATGCTTTAAATTTTTTATTTTTGTCTTGATTTTTAAAATAAGTATCAATTGTATTTGAAATTTTAATAGGGTCAGAAAATTTTCCAAATCCATACTCTCCACAAGCCATTTCACCAATATCTGGTCCTATGATTTTATATTGAGAATTTATAAGTTTCTTTAAGTTATTTTGTGTAATCCTGTTTTCCCACATTTTTACATTCATTGCTGGCGCAAGAAAAATCAATTTATTTGAAGCTAGCGCAACGGTTGTAGCTAAATCTTCAGCCAGACCATTGCTTAGTTGAGCAATTTTATTTGCAGTCGCGGGTGCAAACAAAATTATATCTGCCCACCTTGATAAGGAGATATGATCCATTTCTGCTTCATTTTTGTAATCAAATAAGTCTGTGTAAACTTTTTCATTTGAAAGAGAGCTAACCGATAAAGGTTTTATAAATTCTAACGCACCTTTAGTTAAAATAGTTTTAACTTGGCACTTATTTTTTTTAAATATTCTAATTAATTCTAGAGATTTATATGCAGCTATTCCACCGCAAATAATCAATAATATTTTTTTGTCTATCAAATTTTTCATTTTGGAATTAGAATACTATGATAGATAAAATTACAAGAAATAATAAACCAATAATACTTTGATTTTTGAAAGTTTTTAGTTCCATTTTTTTTTCATTTAAAGATGAATAAGTGTTAGAATTTTGAGGAATTTGTCCACTAGCTAAAAATGTCAAAGCTTGATTAGCTTTATCCATTACTTGTGGTAACTCAGGAAGTTTTTTTAAGACTGCTGATGTATCCTTTAAGATATTTCCTAATTCATTTATTGGATCTTTCGTTTCTTTGAGCCATTTTTCTAAAACAGGTTTTGATATTTCCCAAATATTTGCATCAGGGTCTAATTTCCTTGCAACTCCCTCAACAACAACCATCGTTTTTTGAAGCAACAAAAGTTGCGGTTGTGTCTGCATATTAAATTTTTCAGTTATATCAAATAATTGTTTCAGCAACTTACCTCCTGATATATCTTTCACTGACTGACCAAATATAGGTTCACCTATTGATCTTAAAGCTTGTGCAAGTTCACCTAAATTGACGTTACTAGGTACTAACCCAGCTGCTATATGAACCTCAGCAACTTTATTATAATCTCTTTGTATGAAACCATATAGTATCTCTGCTAAAAATCTTCGATTTATTTTATCTATCCTTCCCATTATTCCAAAATCAATAAATATCAATTCTCCGCTTCTATCAACTAATAGGTTTCCTTGGTGCATATCTGCATGAAAATAACCGTCTCTTACAGCATGTCTTAAAAAGTGTTGTATAATATCTCTAGCTAATGTTTTAATATTAACATTTAGCTTTTTAATTTTTTCTACTTCTCTTATTGATATTGCTTCAATCCAGTCTAGTGTCAAAACATTATCACTTGTAAGTTTCCAGTATATTTTAGGTATTTTAAAACCAATATCATTTCTGGTATTTTCATAGAATTCATTAGCTGCAGCAGCCTCAAATCGTAAATCCATTTCATGATTTGTTATTTCTTTTAATAAAAATACTACTTCAACAATTTTTAGTCTTTTTGTTTTTTTAACCAATGACTCAATTATGTACGCTAGCAGCATCAGGGCTTCTATCTCTTCATTAAATACTTTTTTTATATTTGGTCGTAAAACTTTAATTGCAACGTCCTTTAATACTCCATCATCTTTTATTTGAGCTTTATGAACTTGAGCGATAGATGCTGCAGCAATTGGTTCAGTAATATCTATATAATCTTTGAAATTATCTTCACCTAAACCATTTTTTATTTCATTTAATGCAATTTCTTTTGAAAATGCAGGAACTTTGTCTTGTAAAGTTTGTAATTGATCAGATAGTTTCTCTCCTATTATATCTGGTCTTGTTGCTAAAAATTGTCCAAGCTTAATAAAAGTGATACCCATAGATTCCATTGATCTACATAATCTCTCTTCTTCATTGATATTTTGATTAATATCTTTTTTGCCAAAAACACCTAATAAACTAAATAAAACTTTAATTAATAAAGGAATTTCATAAATCTTTGAAATTATGTTTAACGCATCTGATAATGCTAATTTTCTACCAATTACAAATAAAGTTATGATTTTTTTAATCATTAAATTTTCCAGGCACTATGCAATGCAACAATACCACCATTTAAATTAATATAATCGCATTTTTTGAATTTATTTTTTTTCATTAACTCTAAGAGTTGTTCTTGATCAACAAATTCTTTAATGCTTTTTATTAAGTATTCATAAGGCTTTTTATCTCCAACCACAAATTCACCAATTACAGGTATTAATTTAGAATAATTTTGGTAAAAAATGTCTAGATGCTCATTATTTATTTTAGAAAACTCTAGGCAAAAAAATCTACCTCCTTTTTTTAGAACTCTAAAAGCTTCAGATAAAACTTTATTTAAATTTTTTGTATTTCTTAGTCCAAAACTAATTGAGTAATAATCGAATTCAGAGTCTTTAAATGGTAATTTTTCTGCAGAGGCAATTTTCCAAGAAATATTCTGATAAGATTTAAGTTTTTTTTTTCCAATTACAATCATATTTTTATTTGGATCAACACATTGAACTTTTGATTTATTTTTTGTTGCATCTAAAAAAAGTTGCGCAATATCACCAGTACCACAAGCAACATCAATTAATTTTTTGTTGATTTTAGGCTTCATAGAATAAATTAACTTTTTTTTCCAGGACTTATGAACCCCAAAAGACATTAGATTATTCATTAAATCATATTTATCGTAGACTTTATCAAACACTTCTGAAACTAAATTTTTTGTATTTTGTAATTTTTGTTGCATTTTTATTTTTTTATATATTAGTAATATAGTCTGATATGCCAGAATTACCAGAAGTTGAAGTAGTAAAACAGTCACTAGAAAAATATATAGTTAATAAACGCTTATTAAAAATTGTAGTTAAGATTAAAAAATTAAGATTTTATATTCCTACAAATTTATCAAAAAAATTGTCTACTTTAAAAATTTTACAAGTTACAAGAATTTCTAAATATGTAGTAATTAACTTTGAGCATAATTTTTTTTTAGTTATTCACTTAGGAATGTCAGGAACCTTACACTTAATCAAAAATTTAGAAAGTTCCAAAAATACTAATTTAAGTTTTTATCATTCAAAAAATCTTCCAAAAAAGCATAATCATATATTCTTTAACTTTAACAAATTTACAATAATATATAATGATCCAAGAAGGTTTGGATTTGTAAAGTTATTTAAGGGAAAAAAAAAATTAAATTCATACTTTAGTAAATTAGGACCTGATCCATTTGAAAAGGAGTTTAATTTTAATTATGTAAAAAAATATTTACATAAAAAAACAAAAAATATAAAAAATACATTACTAGATCAAAATTTTATATCTGGGATAGGCAATATTTACGCGAGCGAAATTTTAAATTGTTCAAAAATTAATCCATTTAAGTTATCATGCGATCTAAATAATAAAGAAATAATTAAAATTATATTTTTTACAAAAAAAATTTTAAAATTATCAATTAGAAGGGGTGGGACTACAATTAATAATTTTCACTCAATTAAAGGAAATTATGGAAATTATCAGAAAGAATTTCGTGCATATGCTAGGGATAATTGTAGATGTAAAAATAGGAACTGTATTGGCTTAATTAGTAAGCAAAATATATCTAATAGATCAACCTACATTTGTAATTTTTGTCAAAAATGATTAAAAATTTAATTGACCACGCAAAATAACCAAGTTATACAATCGCGCAAATGGCGAATACTAAATCGGCAATTAAAACAAATAGACGTGTACAGAGACAGACTTTGGTAAATAAGTCCAGAAAAAGCAAATATAAGAACGCAATAAAAAAAATTAACCTTTTAATTGAAAAAAAGGATAAAAAAAGCGCACTTAGTTTCCTACCTAAACTAAATTCTGAGTTGATGAAAATTGCAAAAACTGGGGTAATAAAAAAACGTAATGCGTCAAGAAATGTCTCAAGAATAACAAAAAGAATTAACTCTCTATAATTGAATCAACTTATTGTATTTAACCATTTAAATTTACACAAAATCTGTATCAAAAAAAAGTAAACATAATTGATATAACTAATATAAATAATTTTTTTCATTTTAATTTCTAAAGTAGATTCAATCTTAGATTTTATTTTTTAAAAGTAATTTTTTTTCAATTAGGGATTACATTTTTTTTTTTAAAATAAAAATTTTTGTTTGCATAAATTAAATATTTCAGATCTAACAAGTTTCAATGAAAAATTCCTTAAATGAAAAATTTAATAAACAAAATTCTGATGTAATCAATTGGGAATTAGTTCAAGAAGATTTTAAACTTAAATTTGGCAAAGATGTTTTTGAAAGTTGGTTAAAAAAAATGCATCTAACAGGAATAAATTCAGATTATCTATCGATATCAGTGCCCACAAGGTTCATTAGAGATTGGATAACTTCAAGATATTTAGACAATGTTATTCAAGTAATAAAAAAACACAGTAAAAATATAAACAGAATAGAATTCAAAATCAATCCTTCTAATATTTCTTCAGAAAATAAAGACTTGTCAAATGCAAAGCCTCAAAATGAAAATGTAATTGATGCTAATGTAACATTTATTAAAGACACATTTTTTCAGTACAATAGAATTGATCCTAATAAAAATTTTGATAATTTTATTGTTGGTCAAAGTAATAGTCTTGCGTATGAAGCATCAAAAAAAATTGCGGACAATGCTTCGAATTATAATCCTCTATATTTATATTCTGGAGTAGGTATGGGTAAAACCCATTTATTAAATGCTATAGGTTTTAAACTTAAAAAAGATAAGAAAGTAATGTTTATCTCAGCAGAAAGGTTCATGTATCATTTTATTAAATCAATAAAATCTAATGAGATGATTAAATTTAAAGATTACTTTAGAAATACCGATGTTTTACTAATTGACGATATACAATTTATGAATGGAAAAGAAGCTCTCCAGGAAGAGTTTTTTCATACTTTTACTGCGTTATTAGATAAAGGATCACAAATTGTTTTTACTGCAGATCGACCTCCAAGTAAGCTTAGCAGAATACAAGAAAGGATTAAATCAAGATTCTCAGGTGGTCTAGTTATAGATATACAAAATCCAGACCTTAACTTGAGATTAGAAATTGTTAAAAATAAATTATCTGAGCTAAATGTGTTAAATGGAAATATTATTGAGATATCTGAAGATGTTAAAAAATTTATATGTACAGAGATAAAAGCAAGCGTGAGAGAACTTGTGGGAGCTTTAAATAGAATAGTATCTTTTTCGAGAATTTATAATAGGGTGCCGAATTTATCTGAAACAAGAATTATACTTAAAGATTTATTAAATATTAACGAAAACAAGGTAACAATTGACAATATTCAAACAATAGTTTGTAAATATTTTAAAATCAGCAAGAATGAAATGCTATCTTCGAGGAGATCAAGATATCTAGTTAGACCAAGACAAACAGCAATATATCTTGCTAAAATGCTTACTTCTAAATCTTTACCAGAAATAGGTAGACACTTTTCGAACAGAGATCATACAACCGTTATTCACTCGGTAAAAACAATTGATAAATTAAGAAAAGATGACAATGAATTAAATTTGAAAATAGACACCTTAAAGAATAAAATTTTATATAACAAGGAAGATGAAATTTAGTGTAAATCAGAAAGATTTGCAAAACTCTTTGAATTATTGTCAAGGTGTAATAGAAAAAAGAAGTACATTACCAATTTTATCAAATGTATTGCTTGAAGCTAAAGATGCAAAGCTAAAAATCACAGCCACTGATCTAGATTTAATATTTACCCAAAATATATCAAATATTGAAATATATGAGGAAGGCAAAACAACAACATCCTGCTCAATAATGTATGATATAGTAAGAAAATTTAATAATGAAAAAAAAATTAACTTTAATTTAGTTAGTGAAAACAAGATAAATTTAGAGTCTGATAAATCTACATTTAATTTAAATTGTTTAAAAGCATCGGAATTTCCCATTACTGAAGGAAATTTCAAAGAAAACGAATTTATACTCAATTCTAAGAAATTATTAAAACTATTAAATAAATGTAAATTTTCTATATCAAATGATGAAACAAGACATTATTTGAGTGGAATATTTATACACATAACTGAAAGTGAAGGTAAAAAATTTCTTACTGCAGTTTCTACTGATAGTCATAGGATGGCAATCTCTAAAACATTACTATCTGAGGATATAAAATTTGAACCAATAATTCTTCCCAAAAAAACAATTTTCCAATTGTGTTCCATACTTGATCATTATGACGGTGATGTAAAAATTTCTAATCTTAAATCTAAAATAAAGTTTGAATTTAGTGAAATAGTATTGATGTCAAAGCTAATAGATGGAAAATTCCCAAATTATTTTCAAGTAATTCCAAAAGATAACCAAAAAAAACTTGAAATTGAATTAAAAGCTTTTTTAACTTCAGTCGATAGAGTTGCCTCAGTTTCTTTAGATAAAAAAGATGGTTTAAGAATGAGCTTAGAAAATAATATTTTAAATTTATCCGTAAACAACAGTAATAGTGGAGATGGAAAAGAGAGTTTACCAGTTAAGTTTGACCATGAATTAGATATAAGCTTCAATCCCAGATATTTAATAGATGTTGCTTCAAACATGGATGGAAACAAAATTGAAATTTTTTTAAAAGAGTCTGGATCTCCAGCTTTAATAAAAGATCCTTCAGATTTTGACAGTATTTACGTTGTAATGCCAATGAAAGGTTAACGAATTTTTTCCAACTCTGTATATAAAATACTCTCAATTGTTTTTTGGAAATGATCCGTTTTTAAGCCTGCCGGTATATGATTAAGTATACTAATTGTGATAGTTTTATTTGAGGTTATTTTTCCTGATTTAGGCCAAATATTGCCTGAGTTTAATGCAACTGGAACACAACTTATATTAAGTTTTTCATAAATTTTTGAAACACCTTTTTTAAAAGGTATCTTATCCTCAACAAGTGTTCTGGTTGCTTGGGGAAATATTATTAAAGGTCTTTGCGAACTAGTAGTTATTGAAATAATTTTGTCATAAAACCCTAAATTATCTTTCCTAATTTTATCTCTATCAATTGATATTGATCCTATTTTTTTTAAGTGCCAACCAAATATTGGTATTTTAAGTAATTCTGTTTTTAAAATAAATACTGGTGAATTAAAAATTGTTTGTAAAAAAAATGTTTCAAACAATGATTGATGAAGAGATGCAATAAAAAAGGGAATACCTTTAGGAATATTTTCCATACCTTTTACCTCTACTTTTACAGATAAAAAAAAGTATAAACAAAATTTTATCCAATAACCTAATATTTTTCCACCTATTAACATTATTTTTTGAGGCAAAATGAGAGCCGGCAAAAATAATAAACAAACCACAATTGTGCCAATATAAAAAAAAAATTTAAAAGTTAATCCTCTAATCATTACTCAAATTATATCTCGAAGGTTTTCTTTTTTTTTGATCCTTTTCACTTTTGAGTTTTTAATTAAGATTTCATTTGCACTTGTTCTTAAATTATAATTTGAGCTTAATGTTTTTCCATATGCTCCCACGTCACAAAGAACAATATTGTCGCCTTCATTTAGCTTTTGGAATGATTTAGTAGATAAAAATTTGTCTGTAGTTTCACACACTGGACCTACAAATTCGTGCCTTTTTAGAATTTGGTTAACATTTTTCTTTGTTGGTAAAATCCTATGATAGGCTTTGTAAAGAGCAGGTCTCATAAGGTCATTCATACCAGCATCAATAATTATAAAGTTTATGTTTCTTGTTTTTTTAATATAAATAATTTTTGATAGCAAATATCCAGCATTTCCCACTATAGATCTTCCTGGCTCAAATATTATTTTAGTATTATTTTTTTTAACAAAATTGTGTATTTTGTCTGAATATTTTTTATAGTTAAGTTTTTTTTCATTGTTCTTATAATTAATACCCATACCTCCACCAAGATCAATATATTCGAAATAAAAATTACTTTTGTCTATTATTTTTTGAATATTTTTAAGCATTTTTAGATATGGTAAATGACTTGTAATTTGACTTCCTATATGCACACTTAAACATTTAATATTAATAAATTTAGAATTTTTATAATAATTTATTAATGAAATTATTTCTTTATCTACAAGGCCAAATTTATTCGAATTTTTGCCTGTCGTAATTTGTTTAATAGTCCTTGCATCCACATTGGGATTTAATCTAATACCAATATCAACACTTCTGTTGTTTTTTTTTGCAATTTTTAAAATAGTTTCAATTTCACTTTTAGACTCGGCATTAATCAAAAGTATTTTTTTATTTATTGCAAACTTTATTTCATCATAGGTTTTACCAACACCTGAAAAAACTATTTTACTAGGATGAATATTAGATTTTAGTGCTGCCATTAACTCGCCTCTTGATACAACATCCGCTCCAAGACCTAGATTAGCTATTTCACTTAAAATTTTATTATTATTGTTTGATTTAACAGCAAAACATATTAGTGGATTAACTTTATTAAAATATTTTTTAAATTTAGAAATATTTTCTTTCAATTGATTATATGAATAGCAATAGGTAGGTGTTCCAAATTGTCTAACAATATTATCAACTGTTATATTATCAATTAATAATTTTTTTTTATAATAGCGCATAAAAGTTTTTATTTTAGTAGTTAAATATTAACTATCACTTGTTCCATAGACTTTCATTTTAATCAACCCTGATTTTTCTTGATAAATTGGATCACTCTTTTTTCCACAAGAAAAAATTGGAATTAAAAGAAATAAAATAATTATTATTTTTTTAAGCATTTTTATATTTTTTTATCATTTTCTTAACGTTTTCAAAAGAGGTTCCACCATACGATTTTTTTGAATTTACTGAATTTTTAAGATCAAAAACTTTAATTACATCATCTTTTATTTTAGGCTCAATTTTTTTTATTTGTTCAATTGACATATCAGAAAAAGTTATTTTATTTTTTTCACAATAATTAACTATCTTTGCGGTTAATTGATATGATTTTCTAAATGAGTAATTAAGATTTTTGACAAAGTAGTCTGCTAAATCAGTAGCAGTAATATACCCTTTACCTGCAAGGAGTAGCATTTCATTTTTGTTTACTGAAAAATTTTTTAATACCTCGTTTAATACTTTAATTGAATTACATAAATTATCAAATGTATCAAAAACAATTTTTTTATCGTCTTGAAGGTCTTTGAAATAAGATAATGGTAATCCTTTAAGAATTGTAAACATAGAAAATAAATTTCCATATGAATTACCAACCTTACCCCTCAAATATTCTAAGGGATCTGGATTTTTCTTTTGAGGCATTATCGATGATCCAGTAACAATTTTATCATTTAATGTAATAAGTTTAAAAGCATCAGAATTCCAAATTATAAACTCCTCTGACATTCTAGAAATATGCATAGCACATACTGATGATGCATATAGAAAATCTAATACAAAATCTCTGTCTGCTACTGTATCTATAGAATTACCTGTGGGATTCTCAAATCCTAATATTTTAGTTGTAAATTTTCTATCAATGTTAAATGATGTTCCTGATATAGCGCATGACCCTAAGGGATTTTCTCTGAGACTGCTAAAATTATTTTTGAATCTATTTTTATCTCTATTAAACATTTCTACATATGCTAAAATATAATGGGCAAATGAGATAGGCTGTGCATTTTTTAAATGCGTAAAACCAGGCATGATTGTATAAACATTTCTTTGAGCTATCTTCAAAATGTTTTTTATAGATTGATCTAACATTTTAATTAATTTTTTATTAGAATTTATCATCCAAATTTTAAAATCAACTAAGACTTGATCATTCCTTGATCTCGCTGTATGAATAAAACCTGCATCTTCTCCAATAAGCTCAAAAAGTTTCTTTTCAATGCTCATATGTATATCTTCGTCTTGATAGTTAAATACATATGTTTTTTTAATAATTTGATTTTGAATTTTTTTTAACCCCCATATAATTTTATTTTTAACTTTAAAACTAATTATTTTTTGTTTATTTAGCATTTCTACATGTGCGATAGATGCACTAATATCTTCTTTGAAAAGTCTTTTATCAATATGAATTGAGCTTGATATTTTTTCAAACACTGTAGAAGTTCTAGCTTTTATTCTAGTGCTCCAAATATGTTTATTTTTTTTTTTCATAATAATTTAATATATTTAAATTATTTAGCTTATTTTTATCAATTGATTAAGTTTTAATTCTTGAAGAAATATGCAAAAGCAACAAGAGCAATAATTGCAATAAACTGTAAAATAACTCTTAATTGCATCAGTTTATTGGATGCTTTTTTTGAACCACCCCTAAAGAGGTTCATTATACCAAGAGCTAAAACAATCCCTACGGATAATAGAAGTACAATAGATAAAATTTTAATTAGAGCTCCAGATATCATAATGTTGTATAGACTATATGTTGTATAGACTATTATTATAAATTATAACCAAAATAATATGACATTTTGCCTAGATACAGTAATTATTCCTCCTAAAAATAATGAAACAATAAAAAATGCAGTCATTCTATTGCATGGATATGGAGGAGATGGCAAAGATATAAGTGTATTAGTACAAAATTGGGAAAGATTCTTCAAAAATACAGTTTTTTTATGTCCAAATGGCCATGAAAAATGTGAAATCAATCCTGTTGGGTTTCAATGGTTTGATCTATCAAAAGATGATGAAGAATATATTTTAAAAAAATCACTAGAAGCTGAGAGTTTGCTAAAAAGGTTTATAGAGGAAGTTAAAAGTAAATATAAACTAATGAATAATAATATAGTGCTAGCAGGTTTTAGCCAAGGTTGCATGATGTCAATTAATATTGGAATCACTACAAATGAAAAATTTAATTGTATTGTTGGATTTTCAGGAAAGATTATAGATAAAGAGGATCTTAGTTTAAGATTAATTTCTAAAACAAAAACTTTATTAATTCATGGTGAAAAAGAT
>MDTD01173182.1_pt1 | contig 13945 bp, 13 predicted proteins | sample 811221 | NCBI WGS metagenome assembly MDTD01 (sample SAMN05326646, study PRJNA326480) | marine metagenome | isolation source: seawater | place: Pacific Ocean: South West | collected 2011
CCTTAATACAATTAATTTCTTTTATAATATGTGAAATCTTTTTATTTTTATAATTATAAGCGTTTACATTCTGTCCGAGTAATGTAATTTCCCTGGCGCCATTTCTCACTAATAGTTTTGCTTCATCTATGATTTCTCCAAATGGTCTGGAATACTCTGGTCCTCTCGTATAAGGAACTACACAAAACTTACAAAATTTATCACACCCTTCCTGAATTGATAGATGCGCTGAAACTTTACTATTAAGATTTTTAAAATTTTTTAGTGTATCAAATTTTTCTATTGTTTTAAAATCTGTAATGTCAATTTTGTTTTTATCTCTCTCAATCTTTTTAATTATATTTGGTAAATCATGATAAGATTGTGGTCCGATAACAGCATCAATATAGTTTTCTCTTTCAAGCATTATACTTCCCTCTGCTTGTGCAACACATCCTGTAACTATTAGAATAGGTTTCTGTTTATTTCTAAAATATTTTTTTGCTCTTCCTATTTCATGATAAACTTTTTCAGTAGCTTTTTCTCTAATATGACAAGTATTAATAATAAAGCAATCAGCATTTTCTAAAGTATCTGTTAAATTATAACCTATTGTATTTGTAATATCTGAAATTCTACCACTGTCATACTCATTCATCTGACAACCGAAAGTTTTTATGAAAATTTTTTTAAGCAATTTATTTTTTTATTTTTGAACCATAAAGTTCAAGTTTATGATCTACTAAATTGTAACCTAGTTTTTTTGCGATTTTGTTTTGTAACTCTTCTATATCCTTATCAACAAATTCAATAATTTCACCAGAATTAATATCAATTAGATGATCGTGATGTTGCTCCGTCGACGGTTCGTATCTTGATTTTCCCTCTTTAAAGTCATGTCTCTCTATAATTCCAGACTCCTCAAAAAGTTTCACTGTTCGATAAACTGTTGCAATACTAATTTTCTTGTCTAAATCGCTAACTCTTTTATGAAGCTCATCTACATCTGGATGATCTTTTGATCCGTAAGTTTCTTTAGACTCAGACATCACTTTTGCAATCACTCGCCTTTGCTCAGTAAGTCTCACGCCTTTTTCTTTACATTTGTCCTCAATTAAACTCATATATTTATTAATTTAACTCATAAACTGGTTTTATCAATTTATTTTGCAATTTTTTTTTTTTAATTAAAAATTCAATATTTTCAAGGGTAAATGTATCTAAATCAGAATTTTTAAATCCAAATAAATTTATTTCTTTAGCCAAACTAATTCCCTTCGCTATTGCGAGGGCAGTCCTAATTAACGAGAAACTACCCGGGCCAATATTCACTAAAACTGAAAATGAGCTATCAATAATAACCTTATTTTCACTAATGAAATCAGATATTTCTTGAAGTAGTGAGTCGCTATTTATATTTTTAAATTGATAATCTTTAAAAAAAAAATTATTATTTACTTTTAAACCTATAGTATTATTTTTACCTATGACACTTATTATCAAAAAGTTTTTTATCATAGCTTATATAACTCTAATATTTTATAAACCTCAATACGCTTTAGCTAACCAATTAAAAATCGATGATTATGGTTTAGTAACATTAATGTACCATAGATTTGAAGAAAACAAATATCCATCAACAAATATTAAAATTAATGACTTTCTCAATCATATAAAATTAATAAAAGATGAAAAAATTTCTCTCATTCACCCAAATGACCTAATTGACAGTTTAAGAAATAAGAAGAGTCAAAGGAAAATTTTAATAACAATTGATGATGGATTTCTCAGTTTTTACGAAAAGGCTTGGCCTGTCTTAAGAGAACAAAAAATACCATTTATTTTATTTGTAAGTACTAGAGAAGTTGGAAAATCGGGCTATATGAATTGGGATCAAATAAGAGAAGTGGCTAGTAGTAAAATCGGAGTTATAGGCAACCATAGCCATACCCATGAATATTTAGCTGACTCCGTAGAAGAAGTAATTATAAATGATATTCAGTTATCCAGGAAAATTTTTTCTAGAGAATTAAAAAAAAATTCATCATTTTTTTCTTATCCTTTTGGTGAATATAGCTTAAAATTTAAATCAATTGTAAAAGACTTAGGTTTTGATATTGCGTTTGGTCAACATTCCGGGGTTATAGACGAAACGAAAGATTTATTTGAATATCCGAGATTTCCTATAAATGAAAAATATGGGGAAGAAAAAAGATTTAAGACATTGCTAAAAACTCTTCCTTTTAAATATGAAGAAATAATTCCAAAAGAAAGATATATATTTGATAAAGATAACCCTCCGGAAGTTGAAATTAAGTTTTTTGAAAACTTATATGATTTAAATGCAATAAACTGTTTTTCTAATGAATTAGATACTTGGGGAAATTCAAAAATAAAATTTGTTAATAACCATACAATTAAAATAAGTTTAAAAGGAAAGTTCACCACTGAGAGAGGTAGGATAAATTGCTCGCTGAGAGAAAAAAATGGATTTTATAGATGGTTGGGAATTCAGTTCGTTATAGCTGAAAAGTGATTTATAGATTTAATTCTTTCTTAATAACTGAATTGGTTAATTGCACTGTCTCAAAGTCAGTTAGATTATTTTGTTCTATTATTTCTTCTAATACCTTTGTGTATTCTTTTCCAGTTTGGGCATACTTATCCAATGTATCTGTCAAAGCTAACCCTTTAATTCTTTTGTTTCTCTCTCTAAGTCTATTTCGTTTTTCTCTAAAACTTTTATAACCTTTATGGGTGTTCAAATTATTTTTATAAGCTTTCACAGATGCTCTTAAAATTGGAAATCTTAAAACTTTATGTCCTTCATTTTTCCCTTTAGAAAGAGGCTCAATTCCTTGACCAGTCCAAGTCCATTGACCAAAAATTGCATTGCCCTCAAGTGCAAACCTGGATGTTCCCCATCCACTCTCTTTAGCAGCTTGTGCTAAAGCAATTGAAACAGGAATTATATCCATTCTTCTCTCTAATTCTTCAACACTTGAGTTTCTTACCTTATACTCCCTAAATTTTTGTCTTAGCCAGGATTTCTCTTGGTCTGAAGTCATTCTTTTTGATTTAATTTGTTTTAGCTTGAATCTATCATCTAGTATTTTTTCATTCTCAGCAACAACTAAGGGTAAAACAATTTTTATAAATGTTTCTTTTTTAAGCTGAGTATCTTTAATTTCATCTAAATCTTTTGGAAATTGAGTGAAATATATCGGTTTTACCTTTTTTTGAAACCTTACTGTTTTTAAATCATAATCAACGTCCTCAAATAAACTGAGTACTGTCTCAGTCTTTAAATTAAGATTAGGTAAGACTAATTCTGTAACTTGGCTTGGTTCCTTTTTTTTAGGTTCCTCTTTTTTTTCTACTTTAGGTTTTAACTTTACTTGTTCCTTTTTCTTTTCTACACTTTTATTTTTCTTAACTGTATTTTTTTCACTCTTTTTCTTATCTTTGATATTTTTTTCTATGACATTTTTAGTTTCAATAGTCTTTTCATTTTTAAAATTTTTGATCATTGTGAAAGTAAACATTGATACTGCGACTATTGCTACACAGTATCCAACCACGGAAACTATTTGATTTGCTTTTTTCTCATGAACCTTTGAGTCATAAATATTATTCAATAAGTTAACGAAGGTATTTCCTATTGCATTGGTTACAGTTGAAATTATTTTTGGTAAAGTATTTAAAAGTCCAAGCCCTAAAAGCCCCACATTTTTCCATAAATTTACGAAAAATTTTTGTATTCCAGACGAAGTATCATCATATAAACCGGTAGCACCTTTTCCAGTTTTATTAACAATACGAGAAAAACCTTTTGAGGTATCACCGTACATATCACTAACACCCCTAGAGGCTTTTGAAAAAGGTTTGCTTATGTTTCTCTCAAAAAAACCAACGTTAAAATCTTTTGGTATTGGAACATTATTTTTCTTTAAAAGATGTTCAATCTGAGATGTTGTAAGATTTTTTTTATTTTTAATATAATTTTGGATATCGCTAATTTTATAAATTTTAGCCAATTCCAGTAATTTATTTCTATAGCTTATATTTTTTTTCATCTATACAGCCTCAACGGATACAACTTCCTTAACGTAATGTTTAAGGAGATTTTGCACACCTTGCTTTAAAGTCAATGTTGAACTAGGGCAACCTGAGCAACTACCCTTTAATTCTAACTTTACCACTCCATTTGAAAATGAGTTAAATTTAATATCGCCACCATCTTTTGCAACGGCTGGTCGAATTTTTGTATCTAAAACTTCTTTAATTTTGCTAATAGTCTCGTCTGTTTCATCAATTGAAGGATTTTTTTCCTCATCTTTATCATTGTTGTTTATTGGTAATTTGTTTTTAGCTATATAGTCGTTAATATGGGAAACTATAGTTGGTTTCAGCACATCCCAGGAAGTTTGGTTATCTTTGTTTACAGAAATAAATTTTTCTGAGACTAAAATTAATTCAACGCCTTCAAAACTTAGAAGTTCTCTAATGAAATTAATCTTGATTTTTTCTAAATCGTTTTTTTTATACTCTTGAACTGAGCCCACTAAAATTTGTTTTTCAGACAAAAATTTTAAAGAGTCTGGATTGGGTGTTTGTTGAACTTGTATCATAGTGAATATTTATATTATACAAATCCAACTATTTCACGTATCTTTTTTATGTTTTCCTCAGCTATAATGTCTGCCTTTTCTTTACCTTTATTGAGAACTTCTAACAAATAGCTCTTGTCCCTTAGTAATTGACTTATTTTTAAACCGATAGGTGAAATTTTTTCAATTAAAGCTTCTGATAATTTGTCCTTGAGATATGAAAAATCCTTTCCGCTCATTTCACTTAAAACTTTCTCTATCGAGCTATCTGTAACCTCGCAGTAAATATTAATTAGATTAATAGCCTCATACCTCTTTTCCATATCTTTAATTGACTCTGAAATAGGTTTTGAGTCTGTTTTTGCTTTCTTTATTTTTTTTTTTATAATGTCAGGACTGTCTTTCAGATTTATTCTTGAATAATCAGATTCATCTGACTTACTCATCTTGCTTTTGCCATCTCTTAGACTCATTATTCTTGCATTTTTTTTTGGTATTAATGGTTCCGGTAAAGGAAAAAAATTCTTCACCTTGTAGTCATTATTAAATTTTTGGGCTATGTCACGAGACAACTCTAAATGTTGTTTTTGATCTGCACCAACTGGAACATGGGTAGCTTTATATAATAAAATATCTGCCGCCATTAAGTTTGGATAGATATAAAGACCTGAACTAGCTTTTTCTTTATCAGAACCTGCTTTGTCTTTAAATTGTGTCATCCTATTTAACCAACCAATTCTTGATATACAGCTCAAGATCCAAGCAAGTTCAGCGTGGCCACTTACCGATGATTGATTGAAGATTATGCTTTTTTGCTCGTCAATTCCTGAAGCCAAAAAACAAGCAGTTGTTTCTAGTATATTGTTTTTTAATTCAACTGGATTCTGGAAAACTGTAATAGCATGTAAATCCACTACACAGTAAATACAGTTCATTTCTTTTTGTAAATTTACAAAGTTAGTAATTGCACCTAGATAATTTCCTAAATGTAAATTTCCTGAGGGCTGAACCCCTGAAAAAACCAAATTTTTTTTATTCATAATCTATTTTGCTTTATAATCTCTTAAATTTAAAATTCCTAAAAGATAACATGAGATTAAATAAATTAAAGCAGCAATTGATATTATAAACAAAAGGTAGATGAACTTAAAGGAGTTTGAATAGTCAAAAGCATACTCAAAAATACTTAAAGTGTAGTTAAGTATTATGGCCATCAAGATAGTTGAAAAAATCATTTTCGATAAATTAACAAAATTTTTAAAATGAAGTTTAAAATAATTATCGCGTTTGAGCACGTAAACATATATTATAACACCTATCCAAGTTGATAAAGATGTTGCTATTGGAATTATTAAAAAACCGATTTTTTTAAACAAAGATATACTTATTAATAGATTTATAAAAACAACTATAATTGAAATATAAAAAGGTTTTTTTGTATTATTTCTTGCAAAGAAAAAATTAGAAAAAATTTTAATTAAAGAAAAAGCTGGAATTCCTAAAGCAAAATACATTAATGCTTTTGCAGTTAGATTTACATCCGCAATTTGAAAAGAACCATAACCAAATAAAGAATTGATAACCTCATTAGAAGATATAACTAAACCAATAGCTGCTGGTAGTGATAGCAAAAGTGACAACTCTAAAGACTTTAGCTGTATATTTTCTACCTCATCTGATCGATTTTCTTTAAGAGCCTTTGATAAAACCGGTAGGGAAACTGTACCGACTGCTATTCCAGCAATTGCAAGATTAATTTGGTAAACTCGATCTGCATAATAAAGGTAGGAAACAGCGCCTGATTGAAAAGAGGCAATTATTGTACCTATAAGAATATTAATTTGGGTTACACCAGATGAAAGAATGCTCGGTAAGAGCTTTTTTAAAAAGAAGTTTACTTTTTCACTAACTTTTTTTTTAAAATAAAATGAGGGTTTGTAAAACTTTTTAGCAAAGAAAATTAAAAAAATAAGTTGTACAACTCCTGAAAGAGATACTGCGTAACATAAGCTTTTTGCTATTTCTTTTTCAAAAAAAATTGAAAAACCTAGAGAAGTTATTAAAAATAAATTCAATATAATAGGGGCAGCGGACGCAGCTGCAAATTTGTTATGAGAATTTAATATTGCTGAAATAAAAGAAGATAAACTTACAAAAAGCAAGAATGGAAATGTAATTCTTGTATATAGAGTAGCTAATTCGAACTTTGTGCTATCCGCGTAAAAACCCGGTGCAATAATATAAACTAAAAAAGGTGTAAATATTTCTGCTAAAAAAACTATTACTAATAAAATTATTAATAAAAATGTAAAAACCTCGTCGGCAAACTTTTTTGCTGATGTCACCTCGCTAGAATACTCTGAGGTGTAGCTTGGTACAAAAGCGGCGTTAAAAGTTCCCTCTGCAAATAATCTTCTAAATGTATTTGGTAGTCTGAATGCCACAAAAAAGGCATCTGCATAAATTGATGCACCTAGGAAAATAGCAATTAATATATCTCTTATATAGCCCAAAACTCTACTAATTAAGGTAAAAAAAGTAAAAACTGACGTTGATGATAATAAATTCATAATTAAGCCAAAATTATCAGTGATTTATTTCTAATATTACTACATACTCAAAAATCAATGACAAAAAAATCAAAAATTGATCATTATACTGATAAAGAAGCATTAGACTTTCACATAAATGGAAAGTCTGGCAAAATTGAGGTTAATTCCTCAAAATCATTAACAACTAAAAGAGATCTGTCTCTAGCTTACTCACCAGGGGTAGCCGCTCCTGTAAGAGAAATCTCAAAAAAACCTGAAACCGTTTACGATTATACATCAAAAGGAAATTTAGTGGCGGTTATCAGTAATGGTTCCGCTATTCTAGGTTTGGGTAACTTGGGTTCACTGGCTTCAAAACCTGTAATGGAAGGTAAAGCAGTTTTATTTAAAAGGTTTGCAGACATAGATTCGATTGATATTGAAATTGATAGCAAAGACACAAATGAAATAGTTAATACGATCAAAAATATAGCAGGAACTTTTGGGGGAATTAATTTAGAAGATATAGCTGCTCCAGATTGTTTTTTAATAGAAGAAAAGCTTAAAAAGATATTAGATATACCTGTCTTTCATGATGATCAACATGGTACAGCAATTATAACAACTGCGGCGCTGATAAATGCTTTAGATATTTCTAAAAAAAAAATCGATAAAGTGAAAGTTGTTGTAAATGGTGCAGGTGCCTCCGCTATAGCATGTGCTAATTTATTTTTAATTTCAGGTGTAAAAAAAGAAAATCTAATTATGTGTGACAGAAAAGGCGTAATATATAATGGTAGAGCAGGGGTTGATAAATTTAAAGCTTTGCACTCATCAAATACTAAACTTAGAACTCTTGAAGAAGCAATGAAAGGTAGCGATGTATTTTTAGGTTTATCTGCTAAAGATGTTGTAAACAAAGAAATGATTAAATCAATGAATAAAAAACCAATAATATTTGCGTGTGCTAATCCAGACCCGGAGATAAAACCTGAAATCATAAATGAGGTAAGAAATGATGCTATTATTGCAACAGGAAGATCTGATTATCCAAATCAAGTAAATAATCTAATTGGTTTTCCATATATATTCAGAGGGGCGCTTGATGTAAGAGCAAAAGAAATTAATAACGAAATGAAACTCGCTGCAGCTAAATCTATTGCTTTATTAGCTAGAGAAGATGTCCCAGATGAGGTTGTGTCTGCTTATGGGGGTGAGAGACCTAAGTTTGGAAAAGAATATATTATACCTTCAACTTTTGATCCAAGGCTCGTTAGTGTTATACCAAGCGCCGTGGCTGAGGCGGCAATGAAAACTGGGGTAGCCAGAAAAAAAATAAGCAATATAGATGAGTATCGAGATCAATTAACTAATAGACTAGACCCATCTATGTCACTTATGCAAGGTATAAACGCAAAAGTTAAAAAGAACCCAAAAAGAGTTGTTTTTGCAGAAGGAGAAGATGAAAATATGCTAAAGGCAGCAATAGAATTTGGAAAAAATAAATTAGGTAAGCCTATAGTTATTGGAAACGATAAAAGAGTAAAAGAAACTTTAAATAAAATTGGATTAGATGAAAATTATAAAATTGAAATCATTAATTCTACTGATAAAGAAAAGAGATTAAAATATGTTAAGTATCTGTACGGTAAACTTCAAAGAACTGGTCAATTGGAACGTGATGTAGATAGACTTATTAGAAATGACAGAATTGCATTTGGATCATCTATGGTGGCATGTAAAGACGCGGATGCAATGGTTACAGGTAATATAAGACATTATGCTGCTTCAGTTGAAAAATTAAAACATGTTTGTGATGCAAGAAAAGGTGAGCCTATTTTTGGAATGACAATGATTGTTTTCAAAGGAAGAACGATACTTGTTGCTGACACTAATGTAACGGATTTTCCATCTTCCGAAAAACTTATTGAAATCGCAAAATCCTGTGTTCGAGTTTCAAGGTTATTTGGTTTTGACCCTAAAGTAGCTTTTCTATCTCACTCCACCTTCGGAAAACCAATATCAAGAAATACAAAACATGTAAGAGAGGCAATCGAAAAACTTAAAAGAGAAAAAGTAGATTTTGATTTTGACGGAGAAATGCAACCAGATGTAGCTTTGAATCCCCTTTATAAAGACATTTATCCTTTTTCAAAAATTGTAGGAAGTGCGAACATTTTAATAATGCCCGCTTTACACAGTGCTGCTATATCTACAAAGCTTATGAAGTCTTTTGGTGGAGCAAAATTGATCGGTCCATTACTAATTGGTCTTGATCAACCTATTGAAGTTGCTCCATTAAGATCTTCAACATCTGATATATTAAATTTAGCTTCTATTGCAGCTTACTCGTCAGATGTAATAGATTATAAAAAAAATTAAAGTTTATTTCGACTTAGATCAGAAACAAGATAAATTGATGGAATAACTTCTAAAACGTCGTAAATTTGATTGGCTTCATTTATAACTTCTTTTTTTTCATCATCAGTCATTGCGATACCAAAAATATATATTTTTTTGTTTATTGTCTCTAAAGTATAGTTTCTCGATTTAGTTTTTTTATTAATTATTAAAGCAGTTCTTAATTGCGATGTTATAAAAATATCTTTTGCTGTGCTTTTAAAATTAGTGTCGCCTTTAATTGTAATAGCATTCTTCACAGATCTTACTCCTTTTGTTTCCCATGCCAATTTTGTAATTTGTAATTTTTCTTCTGGTTCAGTAACTTTCCCGGAAATAAAAATTCTACCATCTAATACCTCAACTTGTATATTTAGGAAATATTTTTTTTCAGTGAGTGCTAGTCTTGCTACTAAATTTTTTTGCATGATAGTATCATCAATTTGCATACCTATCGTTCTTGGATCAAAAGTTATATCTACTCCTTTACCAAAACGACCTACATCCGGAAACGATGTACATGAAACTAAACAAAATAAAAAAATTACATTGATAAATATTTTTTTCATATCTTATTTTTTTCTTCTAAACAAATCTTGTAGATAGTTTTTCTTGGAACTTTCTCTTGTGAATAAATTATATCAACTGTGTCTTTTAAGCTATACTTTTTTAATAATTTTTTTGCCTTAGCAATGATTTTAATATTTATATCTTTGATAACTTCCTTTACTTTTGTAGGCTGGGACAAAACTATGGTAATCTCTCCTTTTAAAGTTTTAGTAAAATAATTTATATTTTCCACAGTGTCTCTATAAAAACTTTCATGAATTTTTGTCATTTCTCTAGCAATTACTATATTCCTGTTTGACATGTTTTTTTTAAAGTTTTTTAGATAAAAATTTATCTTATTACCTGGAGAAAAAAATATTAAACAGAAATTTACAACTTTTAAATTTTCTAAAACTTTATCAAGCTCATTTTGCTTCTTTGGTAAAAAACCAAAAAACAAAAATTTATCATCAAATCCTGCTACACTTATGGCTGTGGTAATTGATGATGCTCCGGGAATAGGAAAGATATTGATTTTATTCTTAATGCACTCTTTGATAAGAATATTTCCAGGATCTGACAAAATGGGTGTTCCAGCGTCAGAAATTAGAGATAAAATTTTGCCACTTTTTAAATATCTTATTAACTCTTCTTTTTTTTTGTTTTCATTGTATTTATGAAAAGAAATTAATTTTTTTTTAATCTTATATGTATTAAGAAGTTTTAATGAGTGCCTTGTATCCTCACAAACTATAAAATCTGAATTCATTAGCACCTTAATTGCCCGAAAACTTATATCATTTAAATTGCCGATTGGCGTTGACACAACATATAAACCTTTTAATAATGACTCCATATTTTAATTATGAAAAAAATAATTTTTATATTATTAACCTATATTTTCATTTCTATTAATTCTAATTTAATTGCAGAAAACAATGATAAAAAATTAAAAATTGGTTTACTAGCCCCATTATCAGGAAATTTAAAAAATTTAGGCGAATCAATTTTATTTTCTGTTTTGATGGGACTCGAACAAATAGGTGACAATAACGTAATAGTCATACCTAAAGACTCTGGTTCAGGGAATAAAGAGGTACTAAAAAAATCAATTTCTGAAATTAAAAATGAAGGAGCTAAAGTTATTATTGGTCCTATAAATAACTATGAACTTGAAGATGCAAAAAAATATAAAGATTTAATTTTTATATCCCCTTCAAATATTAATCCATCAATAGAAGGAAATATAATAAGCATAGGCATTAGTTTAGAATCTCAGTTACTAGCTATAGAAAATTTTTTGAGAAAAAAAAAAGTAAAAAAAACAATTCTGATGTACCCAGAAAATAATTATACGGGATTAATTGAAGAAAAAATTAAAAAAAGCGATTATAAATATTATAAATCTTTTAAATATAACCCAGATCCAAAAGTTTTAACTGGGGAAATAGAGAAACTTACAAATTATAATCAAAGAAAGAGAAATTTGGAGATAAGAAAAAAAATGCTAGAAAATAAAGACGATCTTGCATCAAAAAGAGAGCTAGAAATACTTGAACAAAAATATACTTTAGGCAATATAAACTTTGACTCAGTTGTAGTTATTGATTTTGGAAATAGTTTAAAAAGTTTACTAACGTCTTTAATATTTGCTGATGTCGATCAAACAAAAGTAATATTTACAACAGTTAATCAATGGTTTGACAAAAGTATATTCTATGAAAATACTTTAAAAGAACTTTATTATCCTTCTATTGATTATGAAAGTTTTAAAAAATACAATAAAGCTTTTACTGAAAAGTTTAAAGAACAACCAAGTGAATTGACAATATTAACTCATGATGCACTTGGACTAATTTATTACATTTGGAAAAAAAATAACAAGTCAATTACTTTAAAAGATTTTTATATTAAAGAGAAAATCAAAGGTAAAATCGGAAGATTTTCATTTAAAAATAACGAAGTCCTACAAGATTTAAATATTTATGTTGTTAAAAATAAAAAATTTATAAAGTTTTAATCCTTTTTTTTAACTTTTTGAATGCTATATATCTATGATCCAATTTAAGTTTTTTTAAGTAGGGCATTTGTCCAAAAGTTATTTTTGAACCTAAAGGAATAAATATAGGATCATAACCAAAACCATTATTACCAATCTTTTGTTCTGAGATTTTCCCTTTAAGGATTCCTGTCACTGTAAGGTTTTTATATTCATTCAATTGTATAGATAAACTGCAAATAAACCTAGCTCTCCTATTTTTTGTATCTTTCTTATTATTTAGAATTTTTATCAATTTGTTCATAGCTTTTGAAAATCCCCCATTTCGCTTTGCCCATCTAGCTGAATGAATTCCCGGTTTATTTTTTAAACATTCAATTTCTAAACCTGAGTCATCAGAAATTGATATTATTTTTGACTTGTCAAAAAAATATTTTGCTTTAAGTTTGGCATTAGCCTCGAATGTTTTGCCGGTTTCTTTAGGACTTTTGATTTTAAGCTCTGATGGTGAATATTTTTTAATCTTGTCTGATATTAAATGGCTTATTTCTCTAAATTTACCTCTATTATGAGTTCCTATTATTATCTTATTTATTTTTTTTATCATAAAGCTAGTAATTTTGTTTTTAACACTTATATATCAGATATGACAAAAATGAGTGAGGGCAAAAATGATAAAAATAAGATAACTGATAAAAGCCAAGATGAATTATCAGTAAATAATGATAAAGCTGTAGAGATAAAATTAAAAGAGACCGAGGATAAGTTATTAAGATCTTTAGCTGAAATAGAAAATCAAAGAAGAAGGTTTGAAAAGGAGATCAAGGAGGCATTTGAGTTTGGGGGGCTAAACTTGGCAAAGGAAATGCTTTCTGCCTTAGATAATTTAGAAAGAGCCAGAATATCAATAAAAAAGGATGAAACTTTTAAAAATAACAAGGACTTAGATAAGTTCATAAAAAATTTAGAGATCATAGAAGATGATTTAATCTCAATTTTTGAAAAAAATAATATAAAAAAAATTGACTGTCTTAAAAAAAAATTCGACCCAAACTTTCATCAGGCCATGATGGAGGTTGAAGATGAGAATAGTGAACCTGGAACAATTATTCAAGAAATTCAAAAGGGTTTCATGATAGGAAATAGGCTCCTAAGGCCTGCATTTGTAGGTGTGGCGAAAAAAAAGGCAGAAAAAGAGGAAAAAAACATTGAAAAAACTTAAAAAAAACCTTGTAGATTTGAAAAAAACACCCATATCTCATTCAGGAATTAAATTATTATGAGTAGAGTAATCGGAATAGATTTAGGAACAACAAATTCTTGCGTAGCCATAATGGATGGCTCTCAAGCGAAAGTTTTAGAGAACACCGAAGGCACTAGAACAACACCTTCAGTTGTAGCTTTTCTTGATAAAGAAGAAAGATTAGTTGGGCAACCCGCAAAGAGACAAGCAGTAACCAACCCTAGTGATACAATTTTTGCGGTAAAAAGATTAATAGGAAGAAAATTTGATGGTCCCTCAGTTCAAAAAGACATTTCAAAAGTTCCCTATAAAATTGTTAAGTCAGAAAACGGCGATGCTTGGGTTGAGGGTAAAGGAAAAAAATATTCTCCTGCTCAAATATCAGCTTTTGTTTTACAAAAGATGAAAGAAACTGCTGAAAAATATCTTGGTCAAGCAGTAACAAAGGCAGTGATTACTGTACCAGCTTATTTTAATGACTCCCAAAGACAAGCAACAAAAGATGCAGGTAAAATTGCTGGACTGGAAGTTTTAAGAATAATCAATGAACCAACAGCAGCTTCTTTAGCTTATGGATTAGACAAAAAAGGTGGAAAAAAAATAGCAGTCTACGATTTAGGAGGGGGAACATTCG
>MDTD01020020.1_pt1 | contig 13942 bp, 11 predicted proteins | sample 811221 | NCBI WGS metagenome assembly MDTD01 (sample SAMN05326646, study PRJNA326480) | marine metagenome | isolation source: seawater | place: Pacific Ocean: South West | collected 2011
AAGTGTGTACGACAAATTTTGGTAACCTTAACCGTCCACACTTCTCTTCTTAAATTTTCACTTTTAATATATCTAATCGAGCCAAAGGCACGATAATTCTCAAAAAACTCACGTAAAATATAACATTATTTGAGAAAGATTGATGCTTATAGGCTAAAATTGTGGGAAATCAAGCAATTAACAGTAAAAAAAACAAAAAAAAAGCTCAAATTATAAGGTTTTTTTTGATTTTTAACATATGCTCAACTAATAATTCTATTCATAAATACACAGATGTTGCAAAAATTAAAAATTAAATTTCTCAGAAATTTAGAGATATCTATTCTTGGTTTTTTAATTTTTTTAACAATAATATCAACCAGCTATTACAATTACAGTAAAAAAAAAATTCTTTCGAACTATAAAGATACAATAAATAATGTTTATCTTAGAAAAACAGTAGAACATCTTCTTAATACTTTAGAGCCAAGATTTAAAAAGATTGAACACAAAATCTTACCAGGTGAGACATTTGATCAAATTCTGAATAGTTATTTAGTGAATAAAGATGAAATTGAGGAAATAAAAAAAAATTTATTAAAAAAAGTAAATTTAGATAAATTAAGTACTAGTCAAAAAATCCAATTTACTATTGATCAATCTAATAATTTTGTTAAAAATTTTATATTTCAGGTATCAAATACAGAAAAAATTTATTTAGCAAGGAATATTAAAGATGATCAATTTCAACAAAAAATTTTACTTACCAAACTTAAAAAAGAAATTATCTATAATGAAAATATAATTCTGCAGAGCCTTTACAAATCTGCTATAGATCAAAAAGTTCCGATAGGAATAATAATCGATTTCGCAAGAGTATATGGTTTCCAAATAGATTTTCAAAGAGATATAAGAAAAAAAGATAGTTTTCAAATCATGTATGAAGTTTTTAAAGATGAATATGGTAAAGTCATTGAGAATGGAAATATTCTTTTTGCAAATTTGAAATTGAGTGGTGAAAGTAATAGATTGTACTATTTTGATAAGAAAGGTAGTGAAGGACATTACGATAAAAATGGAAAAAGCGTTCAAAAAGCTTTAATGAAAACTCCAATAAATGGTGCAAGACTTTCCTCACCGTTTGGAATGAGAAAACATCCTATAGATGGATTTAATAAAATGCATCGTGGAACAGATTTTGCTGCACCAATGGGTACACCTATTATGGCGTCAGGAAATGGAGTTATAAAAAAAGCCGGATGGTGTGGAGGAGGTGGAAATTGTGTTGTAATAAAACATAACTCTACCTATCAAACTGTTTATGCTCATATGTCAAAATTTGCTAAAGGCATTAGAAGTGGAGTAAGAGTTCGTCAAGGTCAAACTATTGGATTTGTAGGATCAACTGGTAAATCAACTGGCCCACATTTGCATTATGAAGTAATAGTAAATGGTAGAAAAGTAAACTCACAAAAATTAAAATTACCTTCAGGAAAAGTTCTTAAAGGAGAAGAGAGAAAATTGTTTGAAACTAAAAAAATTAGACTTGATGTATTAAAATCAGAAAAAATAATTGGTTTAAACTAGTTAACTTCTGTCAAAACTTTTTCAGTTTTAACATTCTCATTTTTTGTTACACTATCTTTACTTTCTTTATTACTTGTGATTTCTAAATTTTCATTAGAGGAAATTACACTCTTATCGTTATTATGAGAAAATTCTCTTTTTTTAGAATTATCATTTTCTACTTGAATTCTTGTAAAATGGTCGGCATGTTGAAAGTAATTTTCAGATAAAATTTTATCACCACTTGATAAAGCTTCCCTCGCAAGATTATTATATTTTTCAATAAGCTTAGATGCATTATGGTTATTTCTCCCTGGATTTTTTCTTTGAAAATTTTCATTATTTGAAAAATTTGAAGAAAACTTTGTCCTATCCCCATTAGATTTGAAATTCCGAGTATTTCTTCGAAAATTACTTCTTCTATTGTTATTTCTAAAAGTTACCATCTTTTTTTAAACTTTTGTACTGATAATACATCGCTCATTATTACCTAGATCCTTTAAAACCTTATTTATATAAAAACCTTTTTCTTTCAATAAACTTTTAACTTCATACTTTTGATCAAACGCTATTTCCAAAACTAATTTTCCATTATTTTTTATCAGTTCAGAGGATTTTTTTATAACTTTTCTGATTTCTGACAATCCATCCAGACCACCATCTAAAGCAAGTTTTGGCTCATAATTTATAACATCACTTTCCAAATATTTTAAATCCGTTCTTTTAATATAAGGAGGATTGGATATTATTAAATCATATTTGCCATGACTAAAATTGTCAATATCTGATTTAAATAATGTGATTTTATTGGTAATTTTAAGTTTATCAATATTGCTTTTACATACTTTTATGCAGCTCATACTGATATCAATACCTGTTCCTATAAAACCTTTTTTTTCTTTTAGAACTGACAAAAGAACACATCCAGATCCAACTCCAATTTCTAAAATTCTCAAACTTTTTCTATTTTTGTAAATTTTTAATATCTGATCGACAATTAACTCTGTATCTGGCCGTGGTATAAGAACATCTTCATTAACATTAAATTCATCATTCCAAAAATATTTTTTTCCTGTTAAGTAAGCAACTGGCTTGCCCTTTGCTCGCTCACAAATTAGACGTTTAAAGTGATAAAAATTTTTTTGGCCTAGATCCTTTTCTAAATTTAAAATGATATAATCTCTTCTTTTATTCAATACTTTTGACATTAATATTTCACTATCTAAAAGAGATGATTTAATCTTTTTCTTTTTTAATTCTAAAGATCCATCGAAAATCGCAGTTTTAATTATCATACTAACTTAAGTTACTTAAACTTTCCTCTTGAGATTTTATGGTTAATGACTCGATTACTTCATCAAAAGCTTCTCCCTCTAAAAATTCTTCTAATTTATGCAGTGTTAAATTGATTCTATGGTCAGTAACTCTTCCCTGGGGAAAATTATAGGTTCTAATTCTTTCTGATCTGTCGCCTGTACCAATCATATTCTTTCTATCTTTTGATCTTTCCTGATCTATTCTTGATCTCTCAAGTTCATATAATCTGGATCTGAGAATTTTCATTCCTTTAGCTTTATTTTTATGTTGGGATTTTTCGTCTTGCTGAGAAACTGTTAATCCAGTGGGTATATGGGTAATCCTTACAGCACTATCAGTAGTATTGACTGATTGACCCCCAGGTCCACCAGCTCTAAAAACGTCGATTCTTAAATCTGAGTCATTTATTTTTAGGTCTACTTCCTCTACTTCTGGCAACACAGCCACTGTCGCTGCTGAAGTATGGACTCTTCCTTGTGTTTCAGTATCTGGAACTCTTTGAACCCTATGAACTCCACTTTCATATTTTAAGGCTGAATAAATATTCGAGCCTTTTATTGATGCTATAACCTCTTTTAAACCTCCTGCATCACTTCTAGAAATAGAAATTAACTCTAATACCCATTTTTTTTTGATACTAATTTTCTCATACATCTTAAAAAGGTCGGCAGCAAACAAGCTGGCTTCCAAACCTCCTGTTCCAGCTCTTATTTCTATAATGGCATTTTTTTTATCAGCCTCATCTTTTGGAATTAAAAACAATTTTAATCTATTTTCATTTTTTTTATAGTCTTTTTGAAGATTTTCTAACTCTATTTCTGCCATTTTTTTTAATTCATGATCTGTATTATTTTCATTCAAAATTTTTTCCAAACCAATTTTATCTTTTTCAAAAGACATATATTTTTTTGCACTTTCAATTATTTCACTTAAGTCAGAATATTCCTTTGATTTTTCAGCAAAGTTTTTTTTATCAATTGATCCTGAGGAGAGATCTTTCTCTAAAACAGAGTGTTTATTAATCAATTCCTCTATTGTTTTATGTGGGATCATCTTTACTTATTTTCTAATTCTGAAGCCTTTTTTTCTACCTCATCAACCACCCTTGTAATCATATCGTCTGTCAAAATTTTCTCCTTTTGAATCCCAGATAAATAAAGCATGTTGTTTCCTTTTTTACCTCCAGTTATACCAACATCTGTCATCGATGCCTCGCCTGGTCCATTAACTACACATCCTATTACTGATAAAGTAATTGGTGTTTTAATATGTGAAAGCTTTTTTTCTAAAATTTTTACTGTTTCAATTACCTTAAATCCTTGTCTCGCACAGGACGGGCAAGAAATAATTTTTACACCCCTATTTCTTAAATTTAATGATTTTAATATTTCATTTCCAATTTTGACCTCTTCCACAGGATCATCGGATAAAGAGATTCTTATTGTATCTCCAATCCCATCTAGAAGAAGAGATCCTAAACCTATAGAAGATTTAATACTTCCCGGTAAAAAAGCTCCTGCCTCAGTAATTCCTAGGTGTAAAGGATAATCTGTAACTCTAGATAATTGCCTATAGGCTTCAATAGATAAAAAAACATCTGATGATTTTACACTTACTTTTAAATTCAAAAAATTCTCATCCTCTAAAATTTTAATATTGCGTTGAGCACTCTCAACTAATGCTTCTGGGCAAGGTTCTTTGAACTTTTCCAATATATCCTTTTCTAGTGAACCTGCATTTACTCCTACTCTGATTGAACAATTATTATCTTTTGCAGCTTTAATAACTTCCTTTATCTTTTCTTTTGAACCAATATTGCCAGGATTTATTCTAAGACAGCTGGCTCCATTTTCTGCTGCTTCAATTGCTCTCTTGTAATGAAAATGGATATCAGCAACTACAGGTATACTAATATGTTTAATAATTTCTTTTAAAGATTTAGAGGACTCTTCATCTGGACAAGAGACTCTTACAATATCCGCTCCCTCACTATGTATTTCATTAATTTGTTTTATTGTAGCTTTTACGTCAGTTGTAAGAGTATTTGTCATAGATTGAACTGATATTGGATTATCTCCACCAACTTTTATATTTCCTACATTAATGACTTTTGTTTTTCGTCTTTTAATATCTCTAAAAGGTCTAATGCTCATTATCTTAATTATCTAATTTAAATTCTTTATGTAAAGCCATTAAAGCTTTTTTTACATTTTTCTTATCAATTAATACTGAAATTTTTATTTCTGACGTAGAAATTACCTGAATATTTATCCTTTTATTTGCTAGAGTTTGGAACATTCTAAATGTAACACCCGGTGTTGTAACCATACCGACACCAATAACTGATATTTTGGAAACATTACTTTTTAAAAATAATTTTCTAAATTTAATATTTTTATTATTTTCAATAATTTTTTTTGTTTTTTTCAAGTCCTCGGTCTTGATCGTGAAAGTTAAGTCTGTCTCTTTTCCATTTGCAGAGATATTTTGAACAACCATATCTACATTTATTAAATTTTTGGATAATGGTTTAAAAATTGAGGCTGCAACACCTGGTTTATCCCTTACACCAATTAAAGAAATTTTTGAATCATTCTGGGTTGAGGATATTCCGGTAATAATTTTATCGTTTATAATATTTGATCTTTTTGTAATCAATGTACCAGATTTTTTTACAAATGAAGATTTAACTTCAATATTTATTCTATTTAACCTTGCATCTTGTATCGAAACTGGTTGCATAACTTTAGCACCTAAAGATGCCATCTCTAACATCTCCTCGTAAGAAATCATTTTTATTTTTTTTGCTTTACTTAATTTATTCGGATCGGTTGTATATACACCCTCTACATCAGTATATATTATACATCTTTCTGCTTTGAAAAATTTTGCAATCATAATAGCAGTTGCATCAGAACCTCCTCTACCAATGGTGGTAACTCTCTGATTTTCATTAATTCCTTGAAAACCTGTAATAATTGGAACACCACCTTGTCTTACATATCTAATAATCTTATTTTTGTTAACTAAACAAATTCTAGAATTTTTGTGATTACCATTTGTTAATATAGGTAATTGCCATGCTAACCATGATCTGGATTTATATCCCAAATGAATTAATCTTCCTGCAATCAATGAACATGCAACCTGTTCACCCGTCGATAACAAAACATCATATTCTGCATCATCAAAATTTTTGCTTAAATTATTAGATTTTCTAACCAATTTATTAGTTACACCACTCATTGCAGAAGAAACTACGATAACTCTATAATTTTTCTTTTTATAACTACCAATTATTTGAGCAACCTTTTTAATTTTTTCAATTGTTCCAACTGATGTTCCACCGAATTTTAAAACTACAATTTTCATGATAAAAAATCTATTTATAAATTAAATATATTGATAAAATACATGTTGAATATAAAGTCAATTTACAAATGAAAACTAACACAATAAATAAAGAAGAAATAGAAAAATTTTCCAAAATAGCTGATGAATGGTGGAATCCTGACGGAAAATTTAAACCTTTGCATAAATTTAACCCTATAAGAATTTCTTATATTAAGGATAATATTTCAAATATTTTTAAAATTAAAAATAAACAAAAACCATTAGAAAATGTTAAAATTTTAGATATAGGTTGTGGTGGAGGATTATTATCTGAGCCCATGAAAAGACTGGGTGCTGAAGTGGTGGGTATAGATGCCTCCGATAAAAATATACAAGTTGCAAAAATACATGCTAAGAAAAATAAATTAGACATAAAGTATTTCTGCGCTTCCCCAGAAAATTTTGAAATTGAAAAAAAATTTGACGTTATACTAAATATGGAAATAATTGAACATGTGGATGATGTTGATTTTTTTTTAAAATCATGTTCAAACCTTTTAAAAAAAAATGGAGTAATGTTTGTTGCTACACTTAATAAAACTTTAAAATCATATATTTTTGCAATTATTGGTGCTGAATATGTAATGAGGTGGCTCCCAATCGGCACACATGATTGGGAGAAATTTATTAAGCCTGATTATTTAATTAATACTCTTAAAAAGTACAATCTATCATTAAGAAAGATTGATGGTATGAAATTTAATTTGATAAAGAATGAGTGGTCAATTAGTTCAGATAATTCGGTTAATTATATAAGTCTGTTTATAAAAAATTAATTATTTTTATCTTCTATCCAAGGTATGGTTTCTGCATTAATGCCTTCTTCTCTAAGTTCCTTAATTTCATCATTTGATGCAGTACCATAAATGCTTTTATTTTTTTTCTTATCTCTATAATGAATAGATCTAGCTTCATAGGCAAAATTTTTTCCAACATACTCAAAATTATTTTTAATAAAATTTTGATATTCTTTAATTTTTTTTCTTATCCGTTTAAAATTTAAATTGTTTTTTTCATTTTTCTGCAAGATGGATTTATTCGATAATCTTGGTGCCATTAAGGTTTTTTCAATTTTTTTTGAGTGACAATTATGACAATTTAAAAGTCCTCTATTTTTAAGATTTTCATATTCTCGTGATGATGCAAACCAGCTATCAAACGATAAATCGCAATTTTTACAAAATAGTTTATATTTAATCATGCAACATAAATAATAAGAAACTTTTAAATTTCAATAGAAATCAACTCCTATAATCAGAGTTTATTTCAATATATTTTTTTGTTAAATCCATCGTGTAAACTGTAAAATTTTTAGATCCATCAGAAATGTTAATTTCAACATTAATATTATCATTTTTCATGTACTCTGATACCAAACTTTCTTCATAGTTTATATCAATTTTACCATGTTGTATAATGTACATGTCACCAAATTTTATTGATAGTTTCTCAATATTAATAGAAACACCCGCTTTACCTATTGCCATAATAATTCTTCCCCAATTCGGATCTTCACCTGCAATAGCGCTTTTCACTAAAGGAGAATTAGCAACTGAAAATCCAATTTTTTTTGCATCACTCTCTTTTTTGCAATTATAGACATTGATTGTAATAAATTTTGAAGCGCCCTCACCATCAGAAACTACTCTCTTTGCTAAGTTTAATAAAACCTTATTTAATGCAATGTCAAATTCATTAATTTTTTCATCATTTATACCTCTAATTTTTGGATGTTTAATTTTTCCAGTGGAAAAAATAGAAACCATATCATTAGTGCTTGTATCACCATCGCAAGTTATTGCGTTAAATGTGGTCGAAATATTTTTTTTTAAAAGTTTTTTTAATAAATCATTTTGAATATCAGCATCTGTAAAAACATAGCCTAAAGTAGTTGCCATATTTGGCTGTATCATACCTGAGCCTTTTGCTACACCAAAAATTTTTATTAAACTATTTCCAATATTGCATTCTTCCATTGCCATCTTAGGCTGTGTGTCTGTTGTCATAATGCCAAGTGCCGCCTTCATCCAAATATATTTATTTTGTGTATATTTAATTTTTTCTACTATCTCTGAAATTTTAGATAAAATTTTTTCCTCAGGAAATACCTCACCGATAGTTCCTGTGCATCCAAAAATTATTTCTTTTGATTTAATTTTTTTTGGGATTTCCTCGTCTATTTTTTGTTTTTCCGATAATCTATGTGCTATTGCATTAGCAATTTTCTCTAAACTTTTATATCCTTGAATACCAGTGAAACAGTTGGCATTTCTTGTATTTACTAATAATGAAAATACTTTTGTGCATTTATGATTTAGATTCCATTTTATATTTTCAGACACAATCTTTGACTGTGTATAAACTGATGCATAATTAGCCCCGTCTCTAAAATAAAACATAACCAAATCATCTCTCGGATTTTGATATAAATCAGCACTCACAGTGGAAATCGATACTCCGTCAATATGATCTAAATCTTGATATTCTGTCATTCTCTTATTTTTCGATTTTGACGATAAAAAATTGCTTAAATTAATGCCCATACTATTTAAAAAAATTATTTGATAATTATATTAAAGGTTATAAGTAAATAATAAATCAAAAACTAATGTTAAATCCATTAAGCTTCATCTCAAAATTCATAAAATCTAGCAACCAAAAAGAGCTGGATAGGCTATCAAAAATTGTCACTAAAATTAACAATTTAGAGGAAAAATTTAAAAATCTTGAAAACTCAGACTTTCCTAACAAAACAACAGAATTAAAGGAAAAAATCAAAAAAGGAAAAACTTTAGATGAGATACTTCCTGAGGCTTTTGCCTTAGTCAGAGAAGCCTCAAAAAGAACAAGAAATGAGAGACATTTTGATGTTCAGTTAATTGGGGGAATTGTTTTGCATGAGGGAAAAATTTCAGAAATGAAAACTGGAGAAGGAAAAACATTAACAATTACACTAGCTGCTTACTTAAACTCCTTACATGAAAAAGGAGTTCATATTGTCACCGTAAATGATTATCTAGCAAAAAGAGACTCTGAGGAGATGGGTGCTATATACAATTTTTTAGGTCTTAAATCAGGTTTTATAAATAATTATCAAAATGATTTGGAAAGGAAAGAAAATTATGACTGTGACATAACATATGCAACAAATAGCGAACTTGGATTCGATTATCTTAGGGACAATATGAAATTATCAAAAGATGAAATGGTTCAAAGAGATCATTTTTTCTCAATTGTAGATGAAATAGACTCATGTTTAATTGACGAAGCCAGAACGCCTTTAATTATCTCTGGAGCAGCTGAAGATAAAACTAATAAATATTTAGCAATTGATAAACTAATTAAAAATTTGAATGATAAAGATTATGAAATTGATGAAAAGGACAAAAATATTCTTCTTACTAACGAGGGTATAAACAATGTAGAAAAGATTTTTTCCAATGCAGGTATATTAAAAAATCAAAATTTTTATGATCCAGAAAATTTAAGTTTAGTTCACCACGTAAATCAAGCTTTAAGAGCCAACCATTTATTTGAAAAAGGAAAGGATTATATAATTCAAAATAATGGCCTGAAAATTATTGATGAGCTTACAGGAAGAATTTTGGAAGGTAGAAGATTTGGTGATGGTCTTCATCAGGCATTAGAAGCTAAAGAAAAAATTGAAATCCAGCCTGAAAATCAGACTTTAGCATCAATTACATACCAAAACTATTTTAGATTATATAAAAAAATCTCTGGTTGTACTGGTACAGCAATTACCGAATCAGAGGAGTTTTTTGAAATATATAATTTGCAAGTGATTGTGATACCTACGAATAAAAAAATGATAAGAAATGATTTTAACGATCAAATTTTTAGAACAGAGAATGAGAAAAATGAGGCAATTGTTAATAAGATTAAAGATACTCACAAAAAGGGACAGCCACTCCTGATATTTACCTCTAGTATAAATAAATCTGAAATTTATTCTAAACTTTTAAAAAAAATGAGTATAGAGCACAAAGTTTTAAACGCAAAAAATCATGAAAATGAAGCTGAAATTATTGCAAACGCAGGTAAAGAGGGTTCTGTAATTATTACTACCAGTATTTCAGGACGAGGTGTTGATATTCAACTTGGTGGTAAAAAAGGATCAGCTTCAGAGAACGAACTCGAAAACAATAAAGAAAAAATTAAATCTCTTGGAGGTTTATTTGTTATTGGAACAGAAAGAATGGAGTCTAGAAGAGTTGATAATCAAGCTCGTGGAAGGTCTGGTCGTCAAGGTGATGAGGGAAGTTCAATTTTTTACGTAAGTCTTGAAGATGATTTGATGAGAATTTTTGGATCAGAGTCTATGAACAATATATTAGAAAAATTAGGCCTTAAAGACGGAGAAAGTATTGATCATCCATGGATAAATAAAGCATTAGAGAGAGCTCAGCAAAAAGTTGAGGCTAGAAATTTCGATATTAGAAAAACACTTATAAAATTTGATAACGTGCTAAATGACCAAAGACATGTAATTTTTTCTCAAAGAAAGGATGCAATGAATAGTGATCAAATTTTTCAATACTCAGATGACTTTCTAAATGAAATTATTGAAGAATTATTAAGACTTAAAATTAAAAAAAAATCTGACCCCAAAAATAATGATTTTGAAAATAAACTCAAATCACTTTTAGGTAAAAATACAAGTGAGAATGATTTTAAAAGACTTATTTCTTTACATGATAAAGAATTTAAATCTAAACTAATCGAAATTTTTATTTTAGCAAGAAACGAAAGAACAAAATTACTTGGAATAGATCAATCTAAAGAAATCGAAAAAAAAATTTTTTTACAAACAATAGACATGAATTGGAAGTCTCATATTCAATATCTAGAACAACTGCGACAAGTCATTGGCCTAAGATCTTATGGACAGAGAGATCCTCTAATAGAATACAAAAAAGAAGCATTTGATTTGTTTAAAAATTTATTAGACAAGCTAAAATTAGATTTTATAAGAATTTTAATTAATCTAAAAGTTGTTGAAAAACCAATGGATAAAGAGACTCAAGCTACAAAGATTGATCCAAAGTATGTTGGAAAAAAAATGAGTAGAAATGAACCTTGTTTTTGTGGCTCTGGAAAAAAATATAAACGCTGTTGCGGAGCTCTATAAAATAAATATTAAAGAAATTATTGAAACAAAAATTAATCCAGCTGTTATTAGCACCTTTTTTTTGGAATTTAAAAACAACTCAATTTTATTATTTTGAGACTTTAAAGAACTCAGATTCTCTAGGTTGCTTATAAAACCTTTATTTCTTCCAATTTTTAAAAATTTATTTTTTCTATCATTAAAAATTTCGCCAGGATTCATCGAATTAAAAAAGCTTAAATTTTTAGATATCGCTTTTTTAACTTCCGTTAATATGAAATTTTTGTCTCTGTGTGCTCCCCCGTATGGCTCTTTCACTATTTCATCAATTATTTCAAGTTCGAGTAAATCTTTGGCTGATAGTTTCATGGCTTTTGCTGCATCTAACATTTTCTTTGGATCTCTCCATAAAATAGTTGCACATCCCTCAGGGGAGATAACTGAGTATATTGCATTTTCCAACATTAAAACTTTATTTGAGGAAGCTAAAGCAATAGCTCCACCTGAACCACCTTCACCAATTATTATTGCCAAGGTTGGGACACTTAATTTCATACAACACTCTATCGACTTTGCGATTGCTTCAGCTTGACCCCTCTCTTCAGCTCCAACACCTGGATAGGCTCCGGGCGTATCAATAAATGAAATAATAGGAATTTTAAACTTATTTGCTAACTCCATTAATCTTATCGTTTTTCTGTACCCCTCTGGTCTCATCATACCAAAATTTCTATTTATTCTAGTATCAAGATCATCACCTTTTTCTTGACCAATGATTAATACTGAGTTTCCTTCAAACTTTGCAAATCCTGCTATTACGGATTTATCTTCTCCGTAATGTCTATCACCTGATAATGGAATAAATTCGTCAAACAAATTATCAATAAAAAATTTTGATTTTGGTCGATCTTCATGTCTTGCAACCATTGTTTTCTGCCAAGGGTCTAAATTAGAGTAAACAGATTTTAATTTTTCATCTAATTCCAATTGCATTTGAGTAATTTTGTGAGTATCCACCTCAGTAAGCCCACTTTGATTAAAGGGATCTTTCAATTTTTCAATTTCACCTTCCAGTTCTTTAATCTCTGTTTCAAAATTTAGGTAATTTTTCATTAGAATATTTTTATACTTAAGCATGAAAAATGACAACAAAATGTCATGCTTCTATTAATAATTTGACTTAATTTTCCACTAGTTTTACAAATTATATATGACAGCAAAATATTCAAGTGTTAACAACTTAAAAGTTTCTGAAAATTTATTATCTTTTGTTAATGATGAATTGCTTAAAGATATAAACATAACCCCTGAAAAATTTTGGAAAAAATTTGATAATGCCGTGCACGAACTTGCTCCTATAAATAAAAAGCTGATTTTAATTAGAGAAAATTTGCAAAAGAAGATTAATGAATGGCATAAAAAAAATAAAGGTAGCGAAATTAAAATTGAAAAATATAAAAAATTTTTAATAGATATCGGATATTTAGTTAAAGAGGGCCCAGATTTTAAAATTGATACAAAAAATGTTGATGAAGAAATTACAAATATCGCAGGCCCACAGTTGGTTGTACCCATAATGAATTCTAGATATACCTTAAATGCAGCTAATGCTAGATGGGTAAGTCTGTACGATAGTTTGTATGGAACTAATATTATTGAGTCTGATGAGGGGGGAAGTGAAAGGTATGATCCCTTAAGAGGGCAAGAGGTAATAAAATATGTGAGAGAATTTTTTGATAAATATATTCCATTAAATGGGACGAGCTGGAAAAATATTTCTGCACTAAAAGTAATTAATAAGAATTTAATCATCTTAAAAGACGATTATGAATATAAATTAAAAGACGAAAATAAATTTATAGGTTATAGAGGCGACTCCAATAAACCTTCTGCGATTATAATCAAAAATAATAATCTGCACTTTGAAATTATAATAAATCCAAAAGCATTTAGTGCTGCACATGACATCGCTGGAATAAGTGATGTAATAGCGGAGTCCGCTATAACCACAATTTGTGACAATGAAGATAGTGTTGCTGCGGTAGATGCTGAAGATAAAGTAACATGTTATAAAAATTGGTTAGGATTAATGAAAGGAAATTTAAAAGCTCAATTTGAGAAAAATGGAAAAAATTTAGAAAGAAAATTAAATCCGGATAGAAGTTATATTTCGAAAAATGGCAAAAGTTTAAAACTACATGGAAGAAGCCTTTTGTTAGTAAGAAATGTTGGTCATCTTATGACGAATCCATCTATTATTCTAAAAGATGGAAGTGAAATTCCTGAAGGAATTATGGATGCATTTATGACAACGGCAGCAGCATCACATGATTTAGTTAAAAGACGAAATTCAAAAACAGGATCAATTTACATAGTAAAACCTAAAATGCATGGACCAGACGAAACTGCATTTACAGATTTAATCTTTACTAAAGTTGAGGAAGCTCTCGGACTAAAAAAATATACATGTAAAATTGGTATAATGGATGAAGAGAGAAGAACATCAGCAAATTTAAAAGAATGTATTAGATCACTTAAAAACAGAGTCTTTTTTATCAA
>MDTD01040932.1_pt1 | contig 13941 bp, 11 predicted proteins | sample 811221 | NCBI WGS metagenome assembly MDTD01 (sample SAMN05326646, study PRJNA326480) | marine metagenome | isolation source: seawater | place: Pacific Ocean: South West | collected 2011
CAACTTTTCCTAAAAGGATTATAATTTGCTTGTATTGCTAACTCCTTTTTGATTTATCTTAGCCCATAAATTTTAGCGCTCTTTGCACGACCCTTAATTAGCATGGAAGTTCGCGACTCGCCGGAGATGGAATCCATGACACCCCTTTTGAACGACGGCCGAGTGCTTAATCTTGAAAAAAGTTCCTCGAGAGCGGGATACTCCGAGATTAAGTCTCCCCAACCAAATTGTTTTGATATCTGCAAATAGGGAGCGAGCGAGATGTCTGCTAAGCCGAAATGATCTCCCGACAACCAATTCATATCACGAAGACCCAAATCAATCTCACTCATAATAGCTTCATATGTTTTTACGCCCTCTGCAACTTCATCAGCATCCAAGCCCTTTTGAAACAAACTTTTTTGACGACTTTGCCGAGCTTTATTAGGTATGGCTTTTATTAACTCAATGGCATAAGAGTACTCCATTTTTAAAAAACTCGGCCTTATACACATCGGCCAGAGTAGACACGCGCTCGCTGGGTGCAGTTTCTCATCTAGGAGCCCGAGTATTGATAGCATTTTTGAATATGACTTAACATCACTGGGCATTAGCCTACCATTTCCAAACTCTCTCGCGAGATGCAAGCATATCTGGGTGGAGTCACTGATCACCTTATCGCCAATCTTTAATGCAGGTAAAGTCGCATCAGGATTAATTCCTCTGAACCAAGTCGAAAGATTCTCCTTTGAGTCGAGTGAAACTTCATGCTCATCAAAGGTAAGATTTAACTCATAAAGACACATCTTAACTTTTTGGCAACATGGCGAAATCGCGTTGGAAAAGAGCTCCACCCCATTATCCTTTAAAAAAATAGTCAATCAGCGTTAATGATGGCTACTGCCCGCGTCCACCCAGCAGAACCGCCTTTAATTTTTGTGGGAAAACACGAGACCATGAAGCCTTTCTCAGGCAAAGTGTGCAAATTATGCAATTTCTCAAGATGACAATAAGGAATATCAAGCCCAGCCTTATGACCTTCCCAAATGATAGATGCATTTTTGGTGGACGCGTATCGTCGCGCAGTGTGAACAAATGGAGCATCCCAACTCCAAGCGTCAGTTCCCGTCACTTTGACGCCTCTCTCCAACAGATATAGGGTAGCCGCACGACCGAATCCGCAACCAGAATTAACGTACTCCTCCCTGCCAAATATATTGCCGGCGCCCGTATTCATGAGCACAATCTCGAATGGAGACAATTTATGACCAATTCTGTCTAACTCGCCCTCAATATCGTCAGCTGTCACAATGTAACCATCTGGCTTGGATCTAAAATCTAATTTGATCGCTGGTCTGAAACACCAATCTAGGGGCACCTCATCAATCGTCATCGTTGGACTACCATCTCTCATTTGAGATCCGTAATGGTAAGGTGCATCTAAGTGTGTCCCGTTGTGAGTAGTCAGAGACACGTTTTCTAGAGCCCAGGCTTCACCATTGAACATATCATCGGGCGACACCTCGGGAAAGAAATCAACAAGGTCCTGAGAAGAATCCTTGTGACTAACGTAATCGATTTTTGGAAGATATCGGTCCGGATCAGATTTTACTCCATTCTCGATGGATATCGAGAGATCAATGAAGGATTTGGTCGCCATCTTACTAAGCCTTAAATTAAGAGAAATTAAAAGAGGGGTATTCGTTTGCCGATTGATCTCCCGTATATTCCTTATAAGCGGGAAAACCGCCTAAATATAGGAGCATCACGCGCGATTTGCCGGGCACGTTTGCACCGATATACCAGTTCTCGGAATTCCAAAATAGGGTTGGTCTTGCAACTTCAGCCATGTGATCTACCCAATATGCATCTCCCTCGCAACTTGAATCGACCCTTTCATGCCCATTTTCATCCATATATCTAATCAATTCGCCAAACCACTCTCCCTGATATTCTACATTTAGGACGGGATTAAAAAATCCAGTGCAACTTCCAGGCCCGTTTACAAAGAACATGTTGGGAAAGCCATTAGTCATGAGCCCAGCGTTCGTGCGTGGTCCATCGGCCCAAGTTTCACGGAGAGTCCTCCCCTCAGCTCCTTTAATATTCATGTTCACAAGAGCTCCGGTAACGGCATCAAATCCTGTTGCTAAAATTATTTGATCAAGCTCATAGTTGGTCTGAGTCGTTGTGATGCCGAGCTCTGAAAATCTTTGAATGGGAGTCTCAGCTAGATCAACAATGTGCACATGCTGAGCATTAAATGTTTCATAATAATTGGTGTCGGCGCATAGCCTTTTAGTCAAAACTGGATAGCCATTCGGAACTAGCAATCGAGCCTTGTCTGGGTCTTTGATTTTGGCACGAATCTTTTCCCTGAAGAACTCCCCAAGCTTATCGTTTACCTCCTTGTTCAAAAGCAAATCATAAAACGAGGTGTAAAAACTCAAACCACCAGACTTCCATCTAAGCTCAAATTCTTCAAGAATTTGATCGTCAGTCATGTCTGATCCCGCGTTTGGGTTGGGCTCCTCCGGCTGAAAATTTACAGAAACATAACCGCCAAACGAATTCCTCTGTTTTTCCCGCCATTGCGGATACATCGATTTGACACGAGATTCATATTCGGGATCCAACGGCCCGTTGTTTCTCGGGGCGCTGAAGTTTGGAGTTCTTTGAAAAACGACCAGTTCGGATGCCGTCTCTGCAATTATGGGAATCGCCTGCACTGCGGTAGATCCAGTTCCTATGATCCCAACGCGTTTTCCCTCGAAACTGACATGCTCATGAGGCCAATTGTAAGTCTCTAGCAATTCTCCGTGGAAAGTGCTTAGGCCGGGAAACTCGACTTTTTTAGGGGAAGACAACAAACCGGTGGCCATAACGCAAAATTTTGCGCTCACAATTTCTCCATCAGCGAAACTGACTCGCCAGCGATTGGAATGCCCCTCCCAGAGCAAGTCAACAACTTCTTTAGCGAGTTCTATATCATCCCTCAGACCAAACCTATCAGTAACGTGCTCTAAATACGCCTCTATTTCTGGCTGAGAGCCATATCGTTCCTTCCACTTCCAATCCTGCTGTAATTCCTCAGAAAAACTGTAGGAGTATTCCAAGCTCTCTATGTCGGAACCACAACCGGGATAGCGATTCCAGAACCAGGTTCCGCCAACACCGGCTCCCTTCTCGAACGCTTTAACATTGAGACCTCTTTTTTTGAAGGAGTAAACGACATAGATTCCAGAAAAACCAGCCCCAATTACCGCAACATCAAGCTCTCTACTGCTTTCATTAGTCTCACTCATGCTCGTCTCCCACCATCCGTTCACTCATTTTTCTTCCGATTTCAATGACATGCCAGCAAAAGCACCAGTCGCAAAATCAATCAGTCGCTCAATCATAAGATCCAAGTCGCACGATTGCACCGATCCACGCGAAAGTCGATCAATTCTACCAGTCTCAGCAATCGCATTGGTCAGGCTCCCCAGAAAAAAATTGAACGCCCAGCAAACATCGTCTCGGGACAACTGACTGTTTACTAAACATAATGCGTTAATATAACGATCCACCACTGGATCATAATGTTCTTTGAAGATCGAGTCTTGCCAACGCTTTGAATTTGCAACAAGCGCAATAAGCTTCCTATAATTTGCCAACCCCTCTCTTTCCTGAGGTGTTTCTCCAAAAAGAGGATTAACGAAAAACTTCAAAATCTTTCGATTGAGCTCTGTTCTTTGACAACTCATGTCGCCGCTGAGATCCAAGACCGCAATGCTGGCTAACCTGGCATGACTCATCCTGTCAACCCGTCGCAACATTACCTCTTCAAAAAGGCCGTCTTTAGTTCCAAAATAATAATTAACTTGAGAGACATCTACTCCCGCAAGACTTGTAATCGCCCTCACGGAAACTCCGTCAAATCCGGAGAGTGCGAATAGCTCCTCCGCACAATCCAGGATTTTTTGGCGATTGGCGGTGTTTATGCGCCCTAGACTGCTATTACGTTGCATACACGCCCATCATACTCTTATTAAAAAGTTCTGGAAATATTGACACCGAATGAACGCCCATACGAGTCATGAATAAAGGAGCCGCCGAATTCCGGCGCGGGAATGACTTCCTCAAGATAGTCCTCATCAGAAATATTTTTGCCCCACAGATTAATTCGCCAGATATTGTTCGTTATTACAAAGTTTAGATTCCCAATTACGTAGCTGTCTCTCTTCATTTTGGACCACTCGCTCCCTCCAAAGCCAAATGCGGTGAAAAAGTTTGGCAAATAATTGTCCTGGACAGGAGACCACCAAGTCTCTCCGGCATACATGAGGTCTACGCGAGTCAGCAACTCCCATCCAGACCCAAATGACACCGCATGTTCGGCTCCAAGATTGCCGGTGGCTTCAGGTATATATGGCAGATTATTACCTGTTGTGTAAGGACGAGTACTGTACTTTTTGATTTCGGTGTCAGTGATCCCTACCCCTCCGTATAAAGTGACACTGTCCGAGGCTTTCCATTTGAAATCAAGCTCAGCACCTCGGATCTCGGCCTCATCAATGTTTGTGACCACCCTAAGCGAGCCGAATGGACCCGCGAAAAAGCTGAAATCCTGCATATCTTCTGTATCAGTAAGATAGACAGCACCATTGAGCGCAAGTGTGTTGTCTAACAACCGTGCCTTGAATCCCATTTCGAACGCTTTAGATATTTCTTTGTCAAAACTATCTTTCAATTCATTTAGGTTTTTGGTTCCATCACCAGTAGCAAGGTTCCCGAAGAACTGCTCGAGAGTTGCTGTAGTTCCTTGAGAGTTAAACCCACCGCTTCTAAAACCAATCCCGTAAGATGCAAAATATGTCACGCTATCACTAGGTTGATAGGCAATAGATAGCTTAGGTTGAAGTTGATCAAACGTTTCCTCGCGCGAAGGTATCGAAGATGCATCAGGATTCGCATTATAGTAGGGGTTGATATAATAGCCGCAAGGATCAGATGTGCAAACGGGAAATCCAAAAGCTCCGAAGCCGGGCGTTTGCGGATTTAGTTTAGGGACGTTGTTATCTACGGTCCTCTTTTCCTCATCATAACGTAACGCCAAGCTCACTTCGACTTTCTCCGAAATATCGTATTCGACATTACCAAAGAATGCTATAACCTCGCTCAATAGGTTGTCGTCATAAAGTAAATCGGTGGGATTAGGACCCGCAGTCGGATTAAACCCGCGCGGACTAGCTCCGAGACCCAAGTCGCCGCTGTAAGCAACAACTAAATGCCTGTCAACATCCAAATAATTCGCTCCCATCATCCAGCGCAGCCGTTGATCTCGTTCAGAGGAGAGTCTGACTTCCACCGTAATATCCTCTTGATCCCTCTGCTGATATTGATAACCGCCACATGAAATCGGGGGATATGGCGGCAAGAATGACGCACCTATGTTGCCTGGCACATAAAAGAATGGCGAGGGGACTGGCCTGTCACCATTTGCAGCAGCGTTATTATACTCTGCAAGGCACAAATCATTGGCATTGTAAATTCCAAACGCGTTACTTGTCCCTGCCCCGAGAAAGAAGTTTTTTGCATCATTATATGCAGTGTAGGCGGTCAACTCGCCAATCTCCAGATTGAAAACGCCTTTCACTGAAATGCTTGTTGTTTCCTGTTTGTTGGTGGGATCGTTACGATTCACATAAACAAATTCATGATCATTTGGATCTGCCCACCAGAGAGGTCCAAACCCAAGGTCCGCGGCGTCTTTAAAAGCCAGTGAGGCATTGAATGCAAGGCTTCCTCCATCTACCTCGGAGTGCCGTATCTTCACATCGATTTCGGAATCTTCATCTGGAGTTATGATCGCTCGAGCCACTACTCCAAAATCATCAAAAAATGTTTCGCAATCATCACAGTTTTTATATGAATTTGTTGCGTAGCCATCCTCTTCCATGAAGTGATATCGCAGGCTGGCGTTTATTGTGTCAGAAACAGGTCCTGATACACCCAACGCACCCTTTATTCTGTTATTGTTGCCAAATCCTAATTCGGCCGATCCCTCAAACTCACCACTGGGCGGATTTGTTGTTAAAACGATCGCTCCAGCCAATGCATTGCGTCCGTAAATTGCACCCTGGGGCCCCTTTAAAACCTCGATCTGACGCATATTATCCATTTCTTGATTGATGGCATTTGGGTTCGTCACCAAAATGCCATCAATGACTAAGGCTACGCTACTTTCAGTGTCCCTGCCTGAATTGATACCTCTGATATTCACCTGCATATCGCCGACTTCCAGTGTCTGCACTTGGGATAATCCTGGAGTCATCATTATAAAGTCTTTTGGTCGATCCAAAGCCGCGTTTTCAATATCTTCAGATGAGAACGCCGTTACCGTAGCTGGCACGTCCATCATGCTTTCGGCCTGTTGTCGAGCTGTAACAACGACTTCCTCGAGTGTCTGCGCGAAAAGAGTGTGAGAGGCAAAACTCGCGAAAAGGACAAATGTCAGATGCGCGATGCGCAGTGATTTGTAGAATGCCATGAGTGAATAGTTCGAATTCATTTGAGAGTCCCCCCTTTAAGATGTGTAATCCAGTTTTCCTAAAACAACGACTGTTGTCAACAACCGTTGGATTTTTTTGCAGGACGGAGCGTATTTTTGGCTAAAATAAGAGTAAAAAGATCATTAAATCACGAAAAAAAGCGGTAATTAGTCTAAATTTACAACACACGATTATGCCGCTGCGAGTCAAATCGCATTGGTGGTACTAAATCTGACAAGGACTGTCAACTCAAAAACTTATGGCGGCTTTAACCCAGACGTTACTAGCCGGCGAAACCTAGAGGCTGCATATAATCACTGCATATGGATTAGAGAGCACTCTATCAGAGTAAGGGATGTGGATATTTGTGAATATTGTAAGCGACCAGGGAATAGAGGAGATCTATTTTCCCCAAATAACAAGTCATCTGATTGATGATGGATCTCTTTATTTAAATAATTTTCCTACGACACGACTGACCCAAATCGACGAGCAGATATTACTGCATTTAAATGGTATACGAAAGCTGCTGAACAAGATTATGCAAGCGCTCAATACAATTTGGGTTTAATGTATGCCAACGGCGAAGGAGTCTTAACTAGCGATATCAAGGCTTATATGTGATGGAACATAGCAGCCTATCATGGATACAAAGATGCAATCAGCAACAAAGACATAATGACCGAACAAATGACAAACGAACAGATAGCAAAAGCACAGGAACTCTCTCAACAGTGTCTTGATGCAGGCAATAAGGGTTGTTAGTTACATGATGCTAATCTAAGTTCGGTTAATGAATATACCCTTTTAGTGTATTGGTTAATCAACCATATATAACCACCCTCGGTGATTACCTGACTAGAGGCAACTGCAAAATAGTGGTTATATTTTTCACAAAAGAATGAATCAAGATCCTGAGCTGAAAGTGGTGAATTATCATCGCAAAGGAGATCGATCAATTAAAAAATTAAACCTACAATGACGTTCCATCCCGTCTGGGGGGCAAAGGGAAAAAAGCACTTGTACGATCAATGTACTCTTGATATGCGGGATATTTGGCAAGCATAACACGCTCAGTCAAGTCTTTACCCGTCAAACGCGTCAGAAAGTAGTATAAAATCAGCGGCCCAAACAGACTGTATATCCCCATGGGGGATCCTAGAGCAATGAAATATAGTCCAAACCAAACGGTACTATCTCCAAAATAGTTAGGATGACGAGTCCATGCCCACAAACCTTGATCTAAGATCTTACCCTTGTTTTCTAGATTCGCTTTAAACAAACGCAGCTGCCAATCTCCAAGCATTTCAACGAGGAACCCAATTATCCATATGCCGCAACCAAGCCACGCAAAAATATTTAGTTCTATATAAATTGAGTGCAGGTCAATGCTTCCCATTGGAGTAGAATAGAATTGACCAAACTGAACGGGCGCGGAAATTATCCAAGCCAAGGTAGCTTGCCCAAAGAAAACGAAAACCAAAGTCTTTAGGGGAGAGGAACCGACCCTTGTTAACGCCGGACTTGTCTCCTCAGTGTACCGTTCATCTTCACCGCTATTCCAATTTTTTGTTGTAATATGATACGACAGTCGTGCCGCCCAAATGACTGATAAAGCCACCAATATTATTGCCTCGAGAGAATAAACACCAGTTTGCCAAAGTGTAAGAACACTTGGCGCGGCGCACAAAGGCCCCCAAAAGCGATCAATAATACTGGCGTCATTGATCGACATACAAAACGCCCATAGGCAAAGACAAAAAGCCAGAAGAAATCCCCAATTCTTGAGAAGGATCAGTACTATTTCATGTGTCCACATTGTTTTCCTCTCCGTTGAAATCAATCATTTTAAGGGAGTATAAATTTTCGGCCCTACTCCTCTGTTTACCTCGCAGCTGATATTGCAGAGGAGTGAATTAGCTGACTAATTAAGCCTCAGGTCTATCGAGCATTGCCGCAACTTCCTGGGACATAGGCGCACCTTCCAACATATCCTCTAGAATGCGGCCCTCAAAATACTCGCGCCAATTCACAATCAAGCCATCTTGGAACTCGAGTATCCCAGCATAGGGGATCGCCACGTGCTTTCCATCATGCGTGAAGAACTCTTCAACCCCCTCCATCCAAACGGTGTTCCCGACCTCTGCCCAGTCAAAAAGTCTCCATCGCCCCTCCTTTATAATGGCAGCAAACCCCTCTAAAACTTCTCGCATGGCCTCTTTACCCCTTAACGCCGGTTGAAGTCCACCAGAATTATTCCAGATAAGATCATCGTGCATGTGCTCAAGAACGCCATCTATATCAAGGCTCCGCCAGGATTTAATTACCGAACGAAGCGTCTCAATATTATCCGCCATCTGGATTCCTCCTATTTAAAAATTCCGAGTTAATGTAAGGCCGTATGTTCTGGGAGCGGCATATGAAGACCACTCGTCCCCAGCAAAATCAATTATGCTCACCCGATACAACTCATCGGTGATATTTTTTCCATGAGCAACTAAAGACCATTTGCCATCAGCAGAGGCAATTCCTATTCTCATGTCAAGATACCCGTAACTATCCTCGTAATTGGTATTTTGAGGTGCATAATATATCTGACCTTGATGACTATAGTGAAGGTTAGCCATCAGTTCCATGTTGTCACCCATTGGATGTCTCAAGTCAAGGCCAACGGTGAATTGCTCTTTTGGAGTTCGCTGCAAACGATTGCCGCTGAGATCGGCTGCAGAGAATGCAGAATCGTAGTTCTCATATTCCGAATCAAGAAATGATCCTGAAGCAAAGAGTGTCAGGCTACTTGACAGTTTTGCCTCCATTTCAATCTCTAAGCCTTCAATCTTAGCATCAGATGCGTTTTCCAATATGAGTACCAAATTCACATCATCAAGCAATTCGACTTGCAAATTTTTAAAATCCGTATAGAAAGCGGCGGCATTTAGACGCAAGCGACTGTCAAATAACTCTGTCTTAACACCTATTTCATTAGTCCAGGCCGTCTCAGGTTCGTAGACAACCGTTGCCAATGCAGCATTTGCGGCCACACCTTGCCAACCGCCACCCTTGAAACCCTTGGCAGCAGAGATATAAGCCATTTGACTTTCCCCAAATCGCCACTCGAGTGAGGCTTTAGGTGTAAACTCCGTCCATGAGTCACTTACGCCAATGGAAAAATTGGCACTCATTGGCGCGACCGGCAGGAAGTCGCCTGGCCGCCCTACACTGAGAACACGGACATCACTGTCCAGTTCTTTTTCATCCTTTGTATAACGACCACCGATACTAACTGTAAGGTCATCGCTTAAATCATAACTTGCGTCGGCAAAAACAGCTGAGTTTTTAGACACCCCGAGTTGATGCGTTTGCCAGTCGCCGCTTAGAGCGTCTGCCAGTGTTAGTGGGCCGCCAGGAATGCCGGAAGCCGCGGTATTACGGATCCTGATGTCAGTATCGTCATGCAGATAGTACAACCCTGCCAGCCATCTAAAGCGTTGATCCTGTCGCGAAGCTAGTCTCACTTCCTGAGTAAATGCCTCACTTTTTTCCGGAATAGTCAACACCGAGTCGGTAAGAGCCGGTGGTGATGTAGAACCTAGTTGAGCCCATCGAATATCAGCATCTCCTGAACGAAATGCTGACAGATAAGTCAATGTCATCGAGCCCAAATCCTTTTCAAGACGCGCTGTGATTCCATATGTATCTTTGTCTGCCCATTGATCATAGGGTGATTCGTTAGTGCGCGGATCTTGCGACCTGAGGTAAGGGGCAGTTAATGCACCTGGGATTGTTGGATCATCTACGCCATGACGAGATTGGCCATTCGAACTCTCAGTACTGCCGTCTAGAATCAAATCAAATGCAGTGGTCTCGTTAACATTCCACGTTAACGACAAACGAGCTGCTACGGAATCAAGGTCTTCCATTTCTTCGCCGTAAACAATGTTCTCGACATAACCATCTCGCTTATTTTGATGAATTGCAAAGCGAGCAGCTATATCATCTCTAACTTTCCCCGTGAAGAAGCCACCGCTTTCAATTGAGCCATAGTTGCCAAACCCGGCATAAACCGATCCTTCAGTTTCGAATCGGGGCTTAGCAGAGATCAGACTAAGCGCACCACCTACAACATTTTTTCCAAATACGGTGCCCTGTGGCCCTCTCAAAGCTTCGATTCGCTCTAAATCAAAGAGAGGAGGCGTCGCAGCACCGCGACGACTGAGATAAACCTCGTCCAAAAACGTTCCGACAGACGCATCTCCCGTAGCACCAATTAAACGCACTGAACCAATACCACGAATAAATATTTCCGATTCGGTAGCACTATGTGATTGTATTGTCAGGCTCGGAACTCGACCAGCCAACTCATTCAGATGAAAGATTTTTCCTTCAGTGAGCTCATTGCCATCGAGCACTGTTACTGCAACCGGAACTCGCTGGAGACTTTCTTGTATTTTTCTGGCAACTACCGTTATCTCTTCTAGAACAACTCCTTGTTTATTCGCTGCCTTTTGCTCCTGAGCGATAGTTTCTGCACTTAATAGTGAACACCAAAGAGCGGCACTGAAAAAAATTGACCAGGCAAGTCGAGAACATTTCATGGTATTCCTCCAAAAATCTTGTGTGGATTCAATTCGTAATAAATATTTTCTGTTGTTAATCGCAATGCTTGGTTTATGTTACTTTGGCGGAACTCGAGCATCTATTCATGAGGCGACAAATGATTATTCAGAACGCGCCCAATATCCTACTATCCAAATTGCAAACCCTGATTAGTTCCAATAAATACAGTAATGTTGCAAAAAAACATATAAAGAAATAAGCTGAAACAAGTGCTTGTTTAACACAATCAGAAATTTACTACTTAAAGTGATGGAGATTGTCTAAGTGAACGCTGATCTAACAACCAACGCAGCAACCAACAATTCGCCGCAAAAGCAATACTCTACTGCTTGCTCCTTTTTATTGTGCGCCAAGCAAACGCTTGATGCTTACGGCTTGGACGGCGGTCGCTTGCTTGCCGAAGCCGGTATCCCGACAGAAAAATATATTACTTCAAAGGCTATGCTGCCTATCACAACAATCGGAAAATCTTGGCAGGTCGTTGCTAATTCAGTTGATGATCCGGCAATCGGCGTGAGAGCAGCAAGCAAATACTTCAGTCCTGTTCACTGGCAATCGCTCGGTCTTGCCTTGTTATGCAGCACTTCACTACGCAATGCTTTGGAGCGAGTCGTGCGGTATTTTACTATGCTCAGTGACGCGGCAGTTATTGAGCTCAGGGAAGACAAAAGCTGTCTCATGTTCATTGGTCATCCGCTGTGCGAGCCAGAAAAGATAGGCTATGAAGCCATGGAATTTGGGCTCATGGCTCTACTTACTTTGCTCAGAGAAATTTTCACTGACGGAAAATTGAATCCTCTAGAGATAAGGCTTACCCGCCCAACTCATTCTTCTCATCCGGACTTTGCTCAGTTGTTTGGATGTCCAGTATCATTTGGCTCAGAGTATGAATTAATGTCTTTTGACCTCTCTATTGTCGATCGTGCCTTGCCGGCCAGCAATCAGTCCCTTGCGGAATATCAAGACTCCTACTCCGAAGAATTTGTAAAATTGAATTGCAATACCAATTTCAAACAGAGTGTAAAAATATGTGTCTCACAACTCCTGCCCGGCGGCGAACCAACGTTAATGAGGGTCGCAAAAACGCTTGGAATCAGTGAACGCAGTTTGCAAAGAAAGCTCAGTGCCGAACTAACTAGCTTTCGTGAGCTGTTTTTAGAAACAAGGAAAGAGATGGCATTACGACATATTGAACAAGATCGACATAGTTTAGTGGAAATTGCCTACCTACTCTCGTTCTCGGACCATAGTAATTTTTCTCGCGCATTCAAACAATGGACGGGACTTTCGCCAACCGATTACAAGAAAAAAATTAAGTCAGATTCCTCATCTTTTCATTGAGCCGATTCTTCGATTCTCTTATACCCGCAGAAAATATACAAAGCGTCAGAAAAAAAGATCGAATTTGCCTTGACGATCCAGAAAAAATCCCCCAACTTGGGGAACGTTTAGAGGCCAGCCAAAAACCTTGCCTGGCCGATGAAGCCAAAGTTATCAAGCAGATTCAAGAGCAGCACAAAATGACTATCCTCCATAAAAGCTTGGCTCAACAATGGTGAACGGTATTTGTTCTTGCACTCGTAATGCTGGTCTCGTTCATAGATAGACAATCAATTTCTTTTTTTATCGAACCGATGAAAATCGATCTACATTAAAATCATGCACAAGTGGACTGCTACACATTGGTTTTTCTTTATTTTATGCTTTGGCGGGCACCCCAGTAGCCTCGCTAATCGAAAAAGATAGTCCTCTTGGGCAACACAAAACCATCTTTCATTTCATAAACCCGCAATTTATCGAGCTCAGGGTTTAAATAATTTAGAAAGTCCATATAACTTCGATGTCGTCCACGATAAACATAGGACTGGATTTGGCTCCGAAAGGAGGCCATATTGGTGCTATGTTTCCACGATTCCATTCGCCATAACTTTCTTTTAACCTCTTAACAACACTAGGACGGTGATCTGCCATGTTGTTGTGTTCCCTTACACCCGCTTGCAAATCAAAAAGCCAATATCGATCCGCGGCATAAATCAGTTTCCATCTATCTTCCCGCACGGCCCAAATCGAACCTGCACGCCAAAAGAGACTTTCATGCGGCGGTAATTTTTTCGAGCCTTTTAAGTAAGGCCGCAAGTCAACGCCATCAAGCCGCATATTCTTTCGAGACAGGCCACCCGCAGCCATTCTGTGGTTTAACTTAGAAGCCTACAACGGCTCCAAAGATGCAGCCACTAATAAAGACGTCATGACCGAACAAATGACCAACGAACAAGTAGCAAAAGCTCAGGAACTCTATCAAAGGTGTCTTGATTCAGGCTATAAGGATTGTTACTTTCATCCACCTCTTACAAATACTGTTTCTCGCAAGAGTCCTTAAAATAAGAGCTTGATGCAACGCAAATCACAGATCTTCATTGCAATGCTTTATTATTTGATTTTTTAAAGGGACTTAATTAACGAAATAATCCGATATAATTTATATAAATCAGTATTTTAAAAATATTATACAAAGTAATTTATAGTATCTTGCTACATACATGCTCGCCTAAATGCCTTCATATAACTGCTGACTTGTCGTAGTTATTAAATGAGCTTTCCTGCAGCGTTTAGAGCGTGTTTTTGCCTGCGAACCTGAAGATCAGTCGGTTATTCAACTAACTTGGCCATCTAACCCACCATTAGATATGTTATTGTAGGTTATGGCAGATGTAGCGGGATTACAATATTTTTATTTAACTCATTGTAATAAGTCGAGAATATTTACTTGTCGTTTTTTTCCTGTTACCGATAGTTGGTGCCCGGGGCCGGA
>MDTD01171111.1_pt1 | contig 13938 bp, 11 predicted proteins | sample 811221 | NCBI WGS metagenome assembly MDTD01 (sample SAMN05326646, study PRJNA326480) | marine metagenome | isolation source: seawater | place: Pacific Ocean: South West | collected 2011
GGTATCTCATAAACAGGAATAAAAGTAGTCCATATTTTTTTACAATTATTTAATTCATTTGTTTGCCAATCTGATGCACAATCTAACCCTGTAGCAAAACTTGTCTTATCTTTAAAAAGTAAATCAAGTGAATTTTGTTCATCTCCAAATTTAGAAACATTATTAGATTTAATTGGTAAAAAATTATTTTCTTGAGTTTGAACACTAAAGCCCACCTGAAAATAATAGTAGTTATTCCGATGATCTTTTATAGTATCTTCATCTTCATCTTCATCTTCATTTTTTAATGCTTTCATTAAAAAATTCCTTCTATCAACAAGCTGATCAGTAGAGTAACTTTCAAGTCTTTGAGAAATAGAGGCAATTTGTGCGTCGGTAAGATATTCAGTATTTTCTTTTGTCTCAGCATCGACAAAGATAGAAAATAAGAGAAAAGAGGCAAAAAAGAGTATATTTTTAATCATAAATTTTTGATTTGTATAAAATTAATTATGCTAGAAAAAAAACATAAAAACTAGACTTTTTATTCTTTTTTGAAAGAAATGTGCTTTTAAAGAACATAATATTTAATTAATTGGCTTAAATCTAATTAAAAGATCATGCAAACTGTTTTTTCTAATCAATTTTTGACCTGGATCTTTCGTAAGTGGTCTCCAACTGTAACTAACAAGATTTGAGAAGACTGGTATATTAAAAAAGATACCTTTATCAAAGGCTCCCTCTCCAAACTGTTCTGAACTAACATCTGTTTTACTGGCAAAAAATCCAAATTTCATTCCGTTTGAAAAAGAGCGAGACATTTCAAGAGAAAATCCCTTATCACCTGCCAAATATTCACCATATGAAAATTTTGCATCAAATGGGATAAAGCTATAATTTCTATAATAAAAATTCAAGTGCCCTGTAATATTTTGATAATCTAGAACTCCAAAATTAAATTCGTAGTCCCTTTTCCAAACTTTAAAAACTTCAAATCCAACCGCATAGTTATTTTTATTATTAAAGAAAAGATATTCACCACCGAAACCAGAAAACATGTCCTCAAGTATGCCGCCGGTAATCATAATGTGATTGTTCTTGTTAAACGAATGGTAAAAATCAGCTTGTGCCCTTCCAATAAGTAAATCGTTATTAAAATTTCTTAAATAACTTTTGATATCTGACCTAACTTGAGCAGGATATGTATCCTCAGGTGGATAAACTAAATCATCAAAATTATCAAAAAGCGGTAATTTTATATTTGAGGATAAAATTAAATTATCAGCCATCAAGAATTCAGAGTTATTTTCTAGCAAAACTGCACCTTTAAAAAATTCTTCCCTAGACGCAAGAAATGGTCTTATTGTAAAATTTGTATTTGAAGTAAACTTTCTTTTTCTTTTTCTCTCGTAAATTAGTTTACCTTGAGACTCAAACTCTTGATCATAATCTGAAGATGCTTTTAAATCAGCAATTCTGAATTGTGTTGCAATTTCTTTTTCAATGCCAGCATCTTTTGCAGATGAATAAATGACTTCCTCTATTGAATCTCTATTTGTGTGAGAGAATTGTGTTAGTTCAATTCCTAGAGCTTTTGTTGTTTCTATGATCTTGTTGACCCCAACTCCGTTACGCTGAAGATTCCTTCTAAAATTCTGATATTTATCTAAGTAAGGACTATTTTTACCTGCTTTATAGCTCACAGATTTTTTTGATATTTCCGGATTATTTTTATAGGTAAATTTAAGTGAAATAGCATTATCTCTTTCATATGAGATGCTAGCAGAAAAATTATTTGAAATATTGTAATCAAGACCTGCTGAAACTTGCTTTTCTGACTCTGTAAAACCTATTTTACCAGGTGTTAATGTTGTGTCATGTTCAAGCTTAAAGACTAAATTCCTGTTTACTACATATGCTAAGCCAAAAAATGGTGATGCTGTTTTATCTGAAAAATACCTTGAGGCCTGAAATTGACCTCCGCCTTCAATGGAGGATGGTCTTGTATAAAATTTATCGCTTATTTTCCCAAGAGGATTTTTAAAACTGTAGTCAGACCCATTTAAGTTACCCCAACCTAACCCAAAATGGAAATCAATTTTATTTACTCCATAACTGGCAACAATATATTCTGAACCATAAAGACCAGTTCCACCGATATCATTTATGCCAACCGCAACTGCTGGCCATTTATCTTCTTGCCTCAATCTTATCTTAAAATTAAAACCCTTATCTTTATAATCTTGGTTACATATAGGATTATTTTCTTCCAAACAATAAGGCTTGTTTTTAATATTTGAATAGAAAAAAGATGCTTCAAGCCAGTTATAGGGCGCTGAGGTTAAAGTAATTTTTTGATCAGGATCACCATTATAAATGGTTAAACCATGAGATGCTTCGTCATAAAACCTTGCAGAAGGCATATTTATTAACCCAATTACGCCATGATTGTTATATGTGTTAAAGGTAAAACTGTCAGAAAAAACAAATGAAGAAGCATAAAAATTTAAAATAATGATTAAAAATAGCTTTCTTATCAAAATTTTTAATCTGAGGATAAGGTTTCCAACGCAGCTGCAGAGAATGCAAGATCCGAAAGAATTGTAGTAATAGGAATTAAAACCTGAGATATAGGTGTCGTGGATACGATTTTTCTTGGAACGATGATTGTATCTCCAGGTTCAAGATCTATAGATCCTTGAAAGACACTTTTCCTTCTTTTACTCACCAAGCCATTTGCCTTAATGACATATATTCTAGACTTATCTGCAGATCGCTTAAGACCACCAGCATTTTCAATGGCATCATTAATTCTTATGTCGCTTTCATATTCAAAAGTAATTGGACTCAGCACTTCGCCGAATACATTTAGAACGTTTGGATTTTTTGGAATAAATACATTATCGTTATTAAAAAGAATTGTAGAATAAGAGCCTTCAGATCCAGGACTGAAGTTACCTGAAACACGTCCTAAATTTTCTTCAGGAATGGAATCAAACAAAGATTTGATAGTTTCAACTTCGATATTGGTGTTGCCTCTGAGAGTATTAGAAAGCAAATATTCATTAAATTCCCTCTTTGATCTTTCAATTACACTGATCTGTCTATTTCTGACACTTTCTCTTCTCAAGACTATTCCATCCTTAAATGCTTCAGACTTAAAGTTTCCAATAAGATCATATAAGTCACTTAAAGTGCTATTGGATTTAAGAACATATGTGCCAGGAAAATCAATAGCTCCTGATATGGTAACTCTTATTAAGTCATTAACTGGTGCTCTAAAACTAATGTTTTGAAATTTTTTGGAGGTAAATTCCATTGCTTCATAGTCATCTTTTAACACTATATTTTCTAATGGAGCAATATATGTAGCTTCTTTTTCTACATCCTCCATGTCCAAACCTAGATAATTTATAAAATCTTTTACATTAAACTTACCAAATACAGGGAGACTATATTGGGTTCCCTTGTGGCTTAACTCGAGAGTATATTCTTCAATTAATCTTCGAGATAAAGAATTAATTTCTCCAGATTCAAAGAGTCTTTCATCAAAATTAGCAAAATACACTCTTGAATTCTTTCCTAATTTTATTGATTTATAAGTATTTGGATCACTTAAGCTGAATAAAGTTGTTTTTTTAATTAAATTTTTTTCATCAAACTGCTCAATTAAGGCTAACCATGGATATACATCAATAAATTCAAGTCCTTCTATCAATTCTGAAAGAGTCTTAAATTTAGATAAGTCATATATACCTGGTTCTTTAACTGCACCAAAAACTTTTAGGCTGGTATCTCTTTGATTAACATATTTATTAACATAAACTGCCTGGATATTATCTAATGATGAGTTAAGATTATCCGTCTTAAATTCTTTTACAGACGATGCCTCGATATCTAAAAAACTCAAGTTTATGTTAGTTTTATTCGCTAAGCCTGAAAGGCCTAAGCCATAAGCAAAAAGATCGCTAAGATCTTCCTCATCAGTCACCTCATAAATTGCTGGTCTCACAACCTCGCCAGATAATTTAATAAATTGCTGGGCTGGATTAACGATAATTACATCTCCAGCCTGGATAGTAATATCATCCGACCTGTCGCCGTTTATCAATAGCTTATATAGATCAAAGGTGAATGATTCTCCATTAACCCTATTAAGTATTATTTTACGCAATGTTCCAATTTCAGAGATACCACCGGAGTAACCTAATGCACTAGAAATAGTGCTAAAAGGATTAACCAGATATGTTCCCGGAGTTTTTACAGCACCCACGATAGTGATTTTTTTTGCTGCTAGCTCCTTAATTGAAACGTCTATTTGAACACCCACATATGATTGTTCAATTAGATTTTTAAGTTTCTTTTTTACATCACCAAGAGTCTCATTAACAACAGATAATGATCCTAGCTCAGGAATTTGAACAGTTCCATCGAGCTTTACCTCTAAATCATATATGGCTCTTTTAGAGCCTGATAGAATAATTGTAAATTGATCACTTAAGGATATTTTATAATCATTAGGTAATGGCAAGTCCCCAACAGCTGTAATTGTGGTTGGTACAGTGGAAAAGAAGTCATAACCATACTTGATTTCAGAGCCCAACAAATTCATGTCTCCTATTTTTACCCTCTCTGTACTTTCAGTTACTTGAGGTTTTGGAAGCTCGTCAGAAAGACCCATACCAAGTTGTTCTTTTGCTAATTCAATTTCTGCGTTTGATAAGTTTCCAATAATTTCTTGATCAACTGATTGCGCTATACCACTATTGATATAAATGGTTAAGAAAAAGATAGTGATTAGATTTTTTTTCATTATTTGGTAATAAGTTTTCAATTATACATATTCTTTATCTAGGATAGAAAAAATGATTATAAAAATCATAAGCCTGGAATTGACACACTCTCTATTGCAATTATTGGCTTTAAGATTTCCTGTATGCTCATATTTATATCTTTTTCAGTTAACGTTTTTGTATAAGATTGAAAAATGAACCTACAGCCTATTTTTATTTCGCCTGTCTTCTGATTATTATAAAAATCAAAAATAAATGATTTTTTTAAATATTTAAAGTCAATATTTCCTAAAAGCCCAATCACTTCCTGAACTTTTTCCGAATCTGTTATTGAAAAAGAGAAATCTCGTGAGCTTGAGGGAAAATCTGATATCGCAGAGTACTTTATAAATTTAATATTTTTAAGATCAAAATTTGTTAAATCGGCAGTATCAACAGAAAGTTCATCTAGTCCAATCTCTGAATAAAATATCTTAGATTTCTTTTTCGATCCAACCTCTTCTCTTTGTATTTCACTGAACTCTACATCAAGACCAAGGTTGTTTTTGAAGATATTGTGAAGATATTTTTTATCGATTTTCCTAGAGAAATCTCTGTGATTATCACCAATTCTTCCGCTTGCAATAATACCAACTTTTGAAGCCTTTCCATCTTTAGAATAAATATCTGAAACTTCAAAAAATTTAATTGTGTCTTTTTGTCGTCTCTCATTGTAGATTAGATTCTCAATTAATGATTCTTTAAGGCCTATTCTCATGCTGCTTCTATTAGAGTCTAGAGGATTATCTATTAATATTGATTTTAAATTTTTTGAGTTACTAAAAGGAAAATTAATAACTTCATTGAAGCCTTCCCTTGCCAATAATATCCTTAATGAATTGGCTAAATCTAATTTTGTAGATTTATCTTTTTTTGGAATTTCTAAAGCTTGATTTGCAATGTTGTCATAGCCAATAACTCTGGCAATTTCCTCTGAAATATCATTATGAGTTTTTATGTCATGTCTGTGAGAGGGAATATGTATCTTGTCAGTAATCTTAAACTCAAGTTTCTCTAAAATATTAAGATATTTCGTCTCAGATATATCTGTTCCCAAGATATTATTAATTTTCTTATGGTTAATATTAATTGAGCCCGTTTTTAGCTGTTGGGAATCGAAGGTGACTAATCTCAAACTTTTTGTTTCAACATGATCTTGAACAATAGATATAAACCTTCTCAATGTCCTCTCTTGCGATGAGATATCAACTCCTCTCTCAAACTTATAAGCAGCATCTGTAAACAGATTATATTTTAAAGATTTTCCTATTATTGATGCGGGTTTAAAATATGCACACTCAACAATAACTTTTTTTGTTTGCTCGGAACAGGCCGTTGATAATCCTCCCATTACTCCAGCTAAATTTATAACCTTGTCGCCCATTGCAAAATAGCAATTTTTTCCTTTTAAAGAAATTTTTGAACCTATTAAAGTCTGAAACTCTGTATTTAGGTTTTTTTCTTCAAAAATTATTTTGTTATCGATTTTTTCTCTATCATAACAATGGGTAGGTTGGCCACATTCATATGATAGATAGTTTGATATATCTGTAAAAAAGTTAACCTTTTTATTACCAAGTTTTGTGAAATAATTTTCTAAATATGATTGATAGCTTGAAATATTACCAGTGACTTCTATTTCTAGAAAAGAAATTTTTGGGCAATTTTCTTCCGATAAGTTTTCAAAATCTAGTTCTAGTTTTGGTATTTCTTGTTGATATATTTCTTGGGGTTGAATTTTCTTGAAAAAGTAATTAAGGTCTCTTGCTATACCCTCAAGAGATAAACAATCTCCCCTGTTTGGAGTTAACTCCATATCAAAGATTTCACCTATTACCTCGTGCTCATGACCTAATTGAAATAAAACATCTGATAACTCTTCTATTGATGGCGAATCAGATAAAAAGGTAAGTAGATCTCTATATAATAGTTTCATTTAAATTGATTTAAGAAATCTAAATTTGATTTATAAAAATCTCTTATATCACTCACTCCATATTTCAACATAGCAATTCTCTCTACACCCAGTCCAAATGCGAGCCCGCTATAAGTATTTGAATCGATATTACAATTTTCAAGAACAACTGGGTTTACGATGCCGCATCCAAGTATTTCAAGCCACTTACCATTATGGGATTGAATGTCAACTTCAGCTGATGGCTCTGTAAAAGGAAAATAAGAAGGTCTAAATCTTATTTTTACATCCTCACCAAATATTGAAAACAAGATCTTATAAATTAGCTCTTTTAAATTGGCAAATGTTACTCCGCTGTCAACATAAATGCCTTCTATTTGGTGAAACATTGGAAGATGAGTGGCATCATCATCTTTTCTGTAGACCTTGCCACCAGATATGAAGGCTAAAGGAGGCTTAGTATTAAGCATTGCTCTAATCTGAACTGGGGATGTATGTGTTCTTAAAAGATTTTTTTTACCCTCTACATAAAAGGTATCATGCATTTGTCTTGCTGGATGCGTTGCTTGAATATTAAGCATGTCAAAATTAAACTCTTCAGTTTCTACCTCGGGACCATGAACGTCATCAAACCCAAAATCTTTAAGAGTCTCCAAAAGGAAGTCTCTGACTTGGTTTATAGGATGTAGAGTTCCGGTTTCTTCTTGAAATATTGGTAATCCATTTTTGTCTAAATAAGACATCTGAATTTTATTTTATGGCCGCTTTTACGACCTTTTCAAAAGTTGATTCATGATTTGTTGCTAATTCTGACAATATTTTTCTATTTAAAATAATATTCTTCTTAGCTAATCCATCTATTAGTTTTGAATAGGTTACTCCTAATGATCTTGATCCAGCATTTATTCTAGAGATCCATAAAGCTTTGAAAGATCTTTTTTTATTTTTTCTGTCTCTAAAAGCATACTGTAGAGCTTTAATGTTTGACTGTTTTGCTGTTTTATAAAGCCTGCTTCTAGCTCCATAATGTCCTTTAGTAGAGGAAAGAACCTTTTTGTGTTTAGCTTTAGCTACCTTAGATTTAGTTGTTCTTGGCATAATTCTTAATTTTTAATCATTTTGGAAGCCATCTTTAAAACAGTTCCCTGAAGCTTGTTAAGTCCCCTATTATGTCTCTTTCTTTTAGTAGGCTGTTTAGAAAGAATATGATTCCTGCCTGCACTCCTGCTTTTTACAGAAGTACCGGTCTTTTTGAAACGTTTTGATGCTCCAGAATGTGTCTTTAATTTGTATCCCATTTCTATTCTTGTTAATTAGTCTTCTTTAGAGGGGAAAGAACCATCAAAAGTTGTCTTCCTTCCAATGAAGGCTCTTGATCAACTTGAGCAATATTTGATAATTCTTCTTTCAATTTACTCAAAAGCTCAAGTCCAAGATCACTATTTAAAATCTCTCTACCTCTAAATCGGACGCTTATTTTAGTCTTATCTCCATTAAGAATAAAGCTTTTTATCTTTTTTAATTTAATGATGTAGTCACCGGTATCAGTAGATGGTCTAAATTTTATCTCTTTTATGGAACTTCTTTTAACCTTTGATTTTGATGCAGCAATATTTTTTTTCTTATCAAATAGATGTTTACCATAATCTAAGATTTTGCAAACGACTGGATTTGCGTGAGGAGGTGATACTTGAACTAGGTCCATTGATGCACTCTTTGCTTCTTCAAGAGCACTTTCAATCTTGACTATTCCAAGCTTTTCTCCAGAACTACCAATAAGCATAACTTCAGATGCTTTAATCTTTTCATTCATTGGTGGAAGATTTTTTTTGCTTGTTGCTATGATGTTAACCTGAAAATATAAATCTAAGAACTAAAAGTCACGAATATTGAGAGTATAGTTGTTTAAGTAGAAGCTCATTAATATTGCGAATAATAGCATAAATTTTTTAATTTAAGATAATGATAACTATTTTTTTAGAAAATCTTATGGTTGTGCAATGAATGAGTCCCATTGAGCTTCATTTAAAGTAAAGATTTCTCTTTTATTTAGTCTATTTTTGTGACCTTTCCAAAATTCAAAATAGTAAGGGGTAAAAGAATATCCTCCCCAATATTCTGGGCATTTTCTTAGATCATCTTCTTTTAAAGATTTATTAAAATTTTCTTTAACTTGATCGAAAGAACCTATTGGCTTTGACTGATAGGATGAAATAGCTAATGCATTTTTTTCTTCAGATCTTCCGAGAAAATATTGTTGATTGAACTCGATTGAAGTTTTTTTAATTTTAGCTTTCATTCTAATTTGAACGTTGATAGTAGGCCAAAATAATAATGCAGATATTTGACTATGAGCACTAAAAGAAGCAGCTTTTGGAGAGTTATAATTGCTAAAAAATATAAACTCATCATTTTCAATTAATTTTAGATTTACATATCTGGAATCTACTTCATGCGTCCTATTGTTGTATGAAGAAATTGTAATAGCTTCGATGCTTTTTTGCCCCGCATTTAAGGCCTCATCATATTTTGTCTTTAAAATTTGGTATGGGATTTCTTGATTTAAATTATTAAAATGTACCATTTCAACTAAAATTTTATTATATTTTAAATTCCTGAGTAAGAGTTTTATAACAAATACTGCTAAACAATAAAAGCTTCAATTTGAAGCTTTTATTTGAGATGACATGTGCCTATTATTTATCTTAGGCTTTCTGGTAATCGAGGAATCCCAACAAATACCTTATTGACTATTGTACTTGATGGAAAGAGAACCACCCAAGCTGTTAAGAAAATAATTTTAATATACAGCCAGATTGTATAGTTATCGATAAACCAAAGCTCTAAATCAATTTTGTATGGAATTATATTATCCCTATAAAACTCAATTGGTTTATCACAATCAACTAAGTAACGTTCCTCATCTCTAAAAATAATAGAACCCACTCCTGTCAACCCCGGTCTAATCGTATCTAACTTCTGACGCGCCGACTGAGGATAATGGGCATAGGTATTTAATACCATAGGTCGAGGGCCAACAATGCTCATGTCTCCAATAAAAATATTCCACAACTGAGGAATTTCGTTTACTTTTGTTTTTCTTAGGAACTTTCCAAAAGGAAGAACTCTAGGGTCGTCTCGAACAGTTATATCTCCCGCACCAATATTTGGGCTATTTTTTAACATTGTTGCAAACTTGTATAACCCAAAAGAATTACCTCCTCGGCCAGCACGCTCCTGGATATAAAAAATCTCACCTTCGCCCGTTAATCTTAAAATAATAACAACCGGGAGTAGGAACGGTGCTAAAGCTACTATAGCCGAAAAGCTAATCACGACATCTAATAATCTTTGCATTATTTCTTGAGCTCAGCTGAGATAACTTCTGGCGCCTCAAAACCACCAAACTGTGGAGATTGGCCAGAATTAAAAAAATCACTGTACCAATCAGTAGTCAAACTAACAGCCTTTTTCCAATCAATGTTCGGGGAATACCCAAAGTCTGATCTTGCTTTATCGATGTTGGGGCAGCGTCTTTCTACAGATCCTGGATAAGTCATTGCCGCTTCATAGCCCCCTCTGTAGTCCATTAATTTACCTATGTATTTTGTGAGAGTTTCCATGCTGATTTCATCTTGCTTCCCAATATGATAAATCTCACCTGCTGCTTTTTCACTCTCCATAGCACCAACTGTTCCCTTAACAGCGTCATCTATATAGCAAAATGCTCGTGTTTGATTATGGCCATAGATTTTAAATGGAGGCTTTTCTTCCTTAACAAAGCGTTCGACAATGTGAGGGATTGCATGGCCAAAACCCATTTCTGGACCAATAATATTCTGATATCTAACAATAGTGCATTCGTAATTATGTGAGTGTGATGAATTAATAAAAGCAGATTCTCCATGAATTTTTGTAATTGCATAGCTCCAGCGCGGATGTTTTATGTCTCCAATACATAAAGGTACATTTTCTGAGGTAGGAATCTCAGCGTTAAACAAATCTGAAGTGCCTGCATAATTTTCACTGGATGACGAAAACAATAATCTTTTTATAGGATTTTCTTTAATCCAATCTAGAACATTCATTGTTAAAAGAGTATTTGTTCTAATAACATCTTGGGGAGACTTTATTGTTTGGTTCACACCAACAACTGCTGCCAACATATAAATTTCACTAAAATTTTGATTTAGTTTATTAAATGCACTTATATCAGTGAAATCTGCTACTACTGATTTAAAACGATTATCTGTGCTGTCATTATTGGCAATTTTGCTCCAATTGGAGCCTTCTTTTATGTCGGCTGCAGTAACATTGCAATCTCCTCTGTTCACAAGAAATTCAACAATATTTCTACCGATGAATCCACCACCGCCTAATACCAAAACTTCTTTCATAATCTACCTATAAATTATTTTAAATCTCCTCGCCCCAGAACGGATACTTTATGTTTACTTTGTAAAATCAATAGTTGTTTTTTATCAAACAAGCCGATAGTGTCAAAGATTAATACAGACTTTAATGCCATCAATTTATCAATAGTTGATTCTAGTTTATATTGGCTATGGCCCGCTGATATAATTATAATATCAGTGTCTAATTTAAGCACGGTGCTTAAATTATTTTCAATAACACACTTTTGCTCTTCCCAGTATGACACAAAGGGGTCATGTAATAATATTTCTGCTCCAGCCTCTTGAACCATTTCCATTAAAAGTTCCACTGGAGTAAAGCGAGTATCGCCAACATCTCCTCTGTATGATACACCCAAAAAAGTAACTTTTTTATTAGCGACATCACCAAAAACTTTAACAAGACGATTAAAAGCAAACTTTGGCATCTGGTCATTTATAGATACGCCGTTAATGCTCATTTCTAAATCTGTCTTAGATCCAAAGTGGGATTTCCTTGCCCAACTTGCAAGCAAAGGATCTTTTGTTAAACAATAGCCTCCAACACCAATACCTGGGTACATCAAATTGGCATGAGTTGGTCTAGAGCGAATCGCATTAACGATTGCATATAAATCAACGCCGGCCTCCTCGGCAAACCTTGACCATTCCACTGCAAATGCTATGTTTATAGCACGAAAGGAGTTTTCTAAAACTTTTGCCATCTCAGTGGCATTAGTGTGCTCAAGCCGTGTAATTTCACATTTTGATACATCTATAATTGTTTTTAAAAATCCTTCGACTGCATCTGCGCTTGTATTGTTAATGCCTGCATAAACACGCGGAAACTCTCTGATTGAGTCAATATACTGTGGCCCCGGCATTACCCTTTCATATGAATGTCCAAGCTGGTATTTTTTTGAGGTTAGACCTCGCTTAATAAACTCTTCTTCCATAATTGGTTTGACAACTTGCTCGCAAGTCCCGGGTGGAACTGTAGTCTCTATTAGAATGAGGACATCATCTCGACATATCCTAGCAATGGATTGAATGGCAGCTTTAAAATTTTCTAAATTTACGTCAAAGTCTTTTAAACCACCTTTTTCAAAAGACTCCTTTTGAACATCTAAATTAATGTCTACAATTATTACATCAGCATATTGGTAAGCTAATGGATCATAAGTTGCTAAAAAATTTCCTTTTGCTTTAGCATTATCGAAGAATTGAGCTATTTTAGGGTCATCGGCAACTAAAGGAAATACACCATCATTAATAGATTTAATTTTCCAGAACGTACTTTCATTTGCAAGATCAACACCAATAACAGCATATTCTTCTTTTAATGCGTTAGCACATACCAATGACATTACTGCTCCTACAAAACCAAGCCCCTGGACTACTACAACTTTTTTACCATTATTTTTTTTAAGAAACTCATTTATTTGAATTGAGTCATCTGTATCTATTGGAAGTTTATAACTTTCATTGGTGATTGGATTAGTTGATGTTGTCATTTTAAAGCTCACTTAAAAAGATTACTTGCATAATGTAGCTATTTATCTAATTTGAAATCTTCTTAATTTTTAATTGCTTCAAAGTATAATTCATTAACAATTTCTTGGTTAAAATTTTCTTCAATCTTTTTCCTACCTTTTATACCCATCATTTTTCGTTCCTCATGAGATAAATTAATCATGATTTCAATTTTATCAGAAAGATCAAAAGAATCTTTTGACAAACATAAAAGGCCGTTTGCTCGATTTTCAACTATTTCACGACATCCTGGCACATCAGAAGCAATGATGGGTCTACCCATCGAAGCCGCTTCCAATAAAACTCTTGAGGTTCCCTCCCGGTAAGATGGAAGAACAACACAAGTGGCTTCTTGAATATATGGCCTTACATCATCTGTGTCTCCTAGATATTCAACAAAACCCTCATTCACCCAAGAAGTCATTTGTTTAGTTGAAATAGCTGTCCTATTCTGAATATCAAGAGCTCCCAATAGTTGAAACTTAGTATTAGGATATTTTGCCTTAATAATTCTAGCTGCCTCTACATATTCACCAATCCCTTTATCCCATATCATACGCGCTATAAGAATGAATGATATTTCATCACCTGATGGAAGAGTCCTGTATGGAAATTGGTTAGTGTCAATGCCTGAGCCTGGTGTCAATTTGCATGCTTGAGAATCTATAAGTGATTTACTTAAGAATAAATTCTTATCATCAGTATTTTGAAAAAAAACTGTTGAGACAGATGAAAGAGCAAATTTATAAAGACGCATAACTAAACGCGTCATCCAATTATTAGCTATAAAAGCTGTGCCAAGACCAGTAATCATTACGATTGTGTTTATGTTAAATAGCTTAGCGGCAATTGCTCCATAAATTACAGGTTTAATAGTGAATAATAATAGGTGACTGGGCCTTAACTTAAAGAAAATTTTAATCAAATTAAGCATTGTAATAATATCAATGAGTGGATTTATACCTTTCCTGGAAATAAATAGTGGTTGAATTTTATCAACACATTCAGCAATTTGAGTTTCATAGCCATCATATTCTGTTACCACAAATATGCGATACCCCTTTTCTTTAAGGCTTTTGATAAGAGGTAATCTAAAATTTACAATAGTCCATGCATAATTTGAACAAATGAGAATAGTTTTATTATCTTTTAAGGCTTTATTATTCATAAAATACACTATAATTTACTAAATGCTTTGTTTCGTTAACCCTGGCCATTCATAGAATCGTCTCCATAACTAATTATTGAGCGAATTGAATTATTTAGGGTAAGGGCGAATACTGTGGAA
>MDTD01049714.1_pt1 | contig 13937 bp, 12 predicted proteins | sample 811221 | NCBI WGS metagenome assembly MDTD01 (sample SAMN05326646, study PRJNA326480) | marine metagenome | isolation source: seawater | place: Pacific Ocean: South West | collected 2011
AATAACACGAGCGATGGTTCTTCTTTGATCTGTTAATTTAAGACCTTTTTTTTGAAATTTTTGCTCTATTTTATCTGACATGACTTATTTTAACTTAAATAAATAGGATTAATCAAATTTTTTTTAACTTTAAATTTATTGCATAAATCAGGTAAGTTTTCATATTTAAAATTACTATGATTGTCAAAATCCTGCAAACTATAGCAATAATAATCTATATTAAGAGCTAAATTGATTGCTTTAACAGCTGAAAGAGAGTTTCTAATGCCAGCATAACTGCCTGGACCTCTATTCACATAAATTAAAGAAATATCATTTAATTTAAGATTTTTTGAATATAAAAAGTCATTAATTAAATTAATTAATTTATCGTAATAAATTTTACTATTTTCATGAGTAACATTATAAGTTAGATCTTTAGAAATGATCATTAAAAAAATATTTTCATTTGCAGCATCAATAATTAATTTAGTCATAGTAATATCGTTTTATTATCCACTTAATTCTAATGCAGATACTAACATTAGTAAACTTTATTCAAATGATGAAGGAATAGTTTCAGTTATGTACCATCGTTTTAATGAATCAAAATATCCTTCAACCAATATTCAAATGGATATTTTTAAAAAACAAATGACTTTGATTAAAGAATCACCATTTGATTTTTATAATCCGATTGATTTTGAAAAAAATTTTGATCAACCCAAAAAGCAAAAAAAAATTTTAATTACAATAGATGACGCCTTCTTATCATTTTATGATGAGGCTTGGCCGTATCTAAAAAAAAATAAAATACCATTTGTTCTTTTTGTTTCCACCGAACCTGTGGGAAATAAAGGATATATGACATGGGATCAAATTAAAGAGATAGAAAAATATGATTTTGTTAGTATAGGACATCATTCCCATAGTCATGATTATCTAATTGATAAATCGAATGAAGAGTTTGTGTCCGATATTGAAACTGCAAGTAATATATTCTTAAAAGAACTAGGTTATATACCATCATTATTTTCTTATCCTTTTGGGGAATATTCTGAGTATATGAGAAATTTTATTTCAAAAAGATTTTCGTATGGATTTGGCCAACATTCCGGTGTAATTGACGTAAATAAAGAAAAATTTGAATTACCTAGGTTCCCCATTAATGAAAATTATGGTGAGATAAAAAGATTTAAATCAATTATAAATTCATTCCCGCTTGAATATAAAAAACTGCAGCCGATTGAAAAAAAATTAAGTTTAGAAGATAATCCTCCGAAATTTAGTATTGAGTTTTTTAAAGACCAAAAAAATTTGGAAAATATTAATTGTTATTCAAATGAAGGGGATCGTTGGGAAAAGTCTAAAATAAACATAATCAATAATATTTTAAATATTGATTTTAGAGAAGCTTTTAAACCAAGAAGAGGTAGAATTAATTGTTCTTTAAATGATAATGGAAAATGGAGATGGCTCGGAGTCCAGTTTATAATTAGACCTGATTAAATTAGGCTTTCTAATTCTTTACTTGATGGAAGAAGCTTGCTGTCATCAAAATCTTTTAAATTATTTTGTTCAATAATTTTCTGAAGAACTTCAACATATTTTTCTCCAGTTTCTGCATAATTATCAAGGAATTTAGATAAAATAATACTATCTAAAGGTCTGCTTCTATCTCTTAACTCTGCTCTAGCTAGTCTGAAACTTCTATAAGATTTATGAGTATTAAGGTTTCTTTGATATGCTCTTACAGAGGCTTGTAATACATTAAATTTCATTACCTTGTGTCCTTTATTTTCATCTGCCTCTTTAGGTTTTAAGCCTTCTCCAGACCAAGTCCACTGACCAAAAAGTGCATTACCTTCCTGAGCAAATCTAGAAGTTCCCCATCCTGTTTCCTTAGCTGCCTGAGCTATAGCCAGTGAGACAGGAACCTCGTCCATTCTAATTTTTAAAATTGATAAATCTTTAGATGTAACACCGTATTGTTTGTATTTTTTTTGAAGCCATTTTTTTTCTAGACTAGAATTATTACTTTTATTTATTATGCTAAATAATCTTTTTCTATCTAATCGTATATTATTATTTTCCTCTAGAATTAAAGGTAGAATAATTTGAATAAAAAATTCTTTTCTTTCTTTGGTGTTTTCTATCATTTTGATTTCTTCGGGCAAAAGAGTAAGTGCAACTGGCTTAACTAACTTTGTTTCTCTCACGTCTTGTAACTTATAATCAGTATCATCAAATAATTGCTTAATTGTAGATGCATTCAATCTTACAGTATCCGTCTCTAAATCATTTAAACTAAAAATATCGTATAAAAGCTCTTTTTCATCAAGCACTTCATCATTTTCTATTAAACCACTTTTTTTTTTATTCAAAGTATATGCAAGAACTGCTTTAGAATTATTTTGATATTCATCATCTTTAAAAAAACTACCAAATGTGGTCATAATTGGTGCAATATAAAAAAAAGTTACAACCACAATTGAGCTTATTAAAATTCTAGGTATTGAACCTATTTTTCTTTGATCAAAGTATCTAAAAATTTTAAGATTTTTTCTTCTAATATTATAAAAAGAAAACATTAAATTTGACCAAAATATTTGGTTTCTAATTTTAAATAAATTAAATTTTTTTCGCATAAGTTAAATTGAAATTACCTCATTTACCTCTGGTATATAATGACATAGAAGATTTTGAACACCTTGTTTCAATGTCATTGTTGAGCTCGGACATCCTGAGCAACTTCCTTGAAGCTGAACTGTTACAACTCCATTCTTAAATTCCTTAAATTTAATGTCACCACCATCCTTGGCTACTGCAGGTCTTATTTTTTGATCCAGTATTTGAATTATTCTTTTTTCAACTTCTTTTAAGTTTTCATTTTCATCAATTAGACTTTTTTCAATAACAAATTCTTTTCCTGATGAATAAAAGTCATTTATTAATGAAATAACTATATGTTTTATATCGTCCCATGAACAATTATCATTTTTATTTACAGATATAAAATCTTTGCCTAAAAAAATTCCTTGTACACCACTTATAGATAATAAGTTTCTAACTAATTCATTATTTGTATCTTCTTTCTTTGAGATTTCAAAAGACCCTACTTTTGACACAGGTTTACCAGGTACAAACTTTAAAGAGTTTGGATTTGGTGTATTTTCTGTTTGAACAAACATAGTTCATATATAATCAATAATTTCAAAAATGAAACTTGATTATAAGAAAAGTTTTATTAAAAACCCATAATTTTGTGAATTTCTTTTAATTTTTTTGAGGCAATACTGCTGGCTTTATCACAACCATCTGACAAAATTTGTTCAAGATAATTTTTTTCATTTAAAAGTTTTTTAATTTCAGTGGAAATAGGAGTAATTTTATCAACTAATACTTGTGATAATTCCTCTTTAAAATTTGAAAAATTTTTTTCAGAGAATTTTTCGATTGTTTTATCTAAAGTAAATTCAGTTAAACTTGAATAAATACCGATTAAATTTTTTACCTCAGGCCTTTTTTGAAGTTCATCAATTCTTGATGGCATTGGCATGGTATCAGTTTTAGCTTTTTTTATTTTATTAATGATAAGATCTTTTTCATCTGTAAGATTTATTCGACTTAAATCTGAATTATCAGACTTACTCATCTTTTTTGTTCCATCTTTAAGACTCATAATTCTTGAAAATTCCCTTTGGATCAAAGGTTCAGGTAAAACAAAAAAATTTTCAGCTCCATAATCATTATTAAATTTTTGAGCAATATCTCTGCAAAGTTCTAAATGCTGCTTCTGATCATCACCTACTGGCACATGAGTTGAGCCATATAAAAGTATATCTGCAGCCATCAATACTGGATATGAATAAAGTCCTATACTTGCTTTCTCCTTGTCTTTACCTGCCTTCTCTTTAAATTGTGTCATTCGATTTAACCATCCCATTCGTGCTATACAACTTAAAATCCAGGCAGCCTCTGAGTGAGCACTGACTTTGGATTGATTAAAAATAATATTTTTCATTGGGTCTATTCCACTCGCAATAAAAGTTGCAACAGTCTCAAGAATATTATTTTTGAGCTCCTTAGGATCCTGGTTAATTGTTATAGCGTGCAAGTCAACTACACAGAAAACACATTTGTTGTTTTCCTCTTTGCTTAAGTTTACAAAATTTTTTATAGCTCCTAGATAATTTCCTAAGTGAAGATTTCCAGTTGGTTGAACGCCAGAGAAGATTTTTTTTTGCATAAATTAATATCTTAGTTTAAGATCTTTGTAATTAAAAGCTTTGATAAAAAAACACACAAATAAATAGAAAACAAATGTCAATAAAACGTTTAAAATCAAATAAAATGATTTTAAATAATAATCATAAACTAATTTATTTTCAAAAAATAAAATCGTATACTCAAAAAATATTCCCATCATAATAGAGGCTATAATAATTCTAATTAGTTTATCTAAAAATATTTTACTAAATTCAAATAAATTTTTTTTCTTAAGGTAAATAAATAGTATAACTGAATTAAACCATGAAGAAATTGTAGTGGCTATTGGAATAATTATAAAACCAAAATCTTTAAAAAAATAAACACTAATAAAAATATTCAGTATCACTGATGCCAATGAAATATAAAAGGGAGTTTTGGTATCATTATTTGCAAAAAAGAATGTTGAAAAAACTTTTATAAATGCAAAAGCAGGCAAGCCTAAACCAAAATAATATAGTGCTTTCGCAGAATTTATTACAGAAATTTCATTAAAAGAACCATAGCCAAATAATGCAGAAATAATTTCCTCTGACCCAATAATTAATGCAACTGCAGCAGGCAGGCTCAGAAACATACTTAGTTCCAGCGCTTTATTTTGAATTTGTAAAATTTTATTTTTTTTTTTTAAAAAAACATTTTTTGAAAGTTGAGGTAATATCACAACACCAATTGCAATACCAGCAATTGCTAAATTAATTTGATAAATTCTATCTGCATAATATAAGTATGATACTGCACTAGCTTGAAAGGATGCAATAATTGTGCCTATTAAAATATTTATCTGCGTCACACCAGAAGAAAAAATACTTGGTAAAAGTCTTTTAAAGAAGACTTTTACCTTTGTATTTAATCTAAACTTAAAGTTAAATTTAACTAAGTAATATTTTTTGGTAAATTTATATAAAAAGACTAATTGTAAAAAACCGGCTATTGATACTCCATAAGAGAGATAATATACGAGTTCATCATTTAAATATTTTCCAAAAAATAAAATTCCAATTAAAACAACATTCAAAATAATTGGAGCTGCAGATGCAGCTGCAAATTTATTGTGAGAATTTAAAATTGCTCCAAAAAAAGATGATAAACTTACAAACATTAAAAAGGGGAAGGTTATTCTTGTCAAATTTATTGCTAACTCAATTTTACTATCCTCGCCTACAAATCCAGGCGCAATTAAACCAACAAATGTTGGCATGAAAATTTCAACAATTAATACTAAAAATAATAGACCACAAAATAATAAATTAAATATTTCGTTTGCAAATTTATTTGAATTTATTTTGCTATTTACTAAACTTGAAGTGTAGCTAGGCACAAAAGCTGCATTAAAGGTTCCCTCTGCAAATAATCTCCTAAAAGTATTTGGTATTCTAAAAGCTACAAAAAAAGCATCTGCAACTAACCCAGTGCCAAGAAAAATTGCAATCATGACATCTCTCAAATAACCAAATAACCTGCTGATTATTGTATAAAAACCAAAAGTGCCTGTTGACTTAAGTAAGTTCATAAATCATATTAGTCTTAATTTTACCCCATTTGTACACCTAATTAACATAAATGAAAAAAACAAAAATAGATCATTACACTGATAAAGAAGCTTTAGAATTTCATAGTCATAAGAAACCAGGCAAGATTGAAATTTCATCTTCAAAAAATATGACTACCAAAAGAGACCTTGCTTTAGCATATTCTCCCGGTGTTGCTGCGCCTGTAAAAGCAATTAGTGATAATCCTGAGGCTGCGTATGATTATACAAGTAAAGGAAATTTAGTTGCAGTTATTAGTAATGGTTCAGCAATACTTGGCATGGGAAATTTAGGTGCTTTAGCATCAAAGCCTGTGATGGAAGGTAAGGCTGTTTTGTTTAAAAGATTTGCAGATATCGACTCGATTGATTTAGAAATTAACTCTGCCGATCCTAACGAGATAATCAATAGTATCAAAAATTTTGCCCCAAGTTTTGGTGGTATAAATCTTGAAGATATTGCTGCTCCTGACTGTTTTATTATTGAAGAAAAACTAAAAGAAATTTTAGATATTCCGGTTTTCCATGATGATCAACATGGTACTGCAATAATAACTACTGCAGCTTTAATTAATGCTCTAGATATCAGTAAGAAAAAAATAAATGATGTTAAAATTGTTGTAAATGGTGCTGGTGCATCAGCAATGGCTTGTACAAATCTTTTTAAAAAAAGTGGAGTACCACAAAAAAATATTACCATGGTAGATAGAACTGGGGTTATATTCAGAGGAAGAGAAAATTTAAATCAATGGAAATCAAGTCATGCTATTGAAACTAAAAACCGAACACTGAATGATGCTATAAAAAATGCTGATGTTTTTTTAGGTTTATCAGCAAAAGGTGCCTTAACAAAAGACATGGTAAAAAAGATGGCAAAAAATCCAATTATATTTGCATGTGCAAATCCTGACCCTGAGATCACTCCAGAAGAAATCGAGGAAGTAAGAGATGATGCAATTATAGCAACTGGAAGATCTGACTACCCTAATCAGGTAAATAATTTAATTGGTTTTCCATATATTTTTAGAGGAGCATTAGATGTAAGATCAAAAACTATTAATGAAGAGATGAAAATTGCAGCTGCTCACGCCATAGCTAATTTGGCAAAGGAAGATGTGCCAGATGAAGTTGTTGCCGCTATGGGAGGAGAAAGACCACATTATGGAAGAGAATACATTATCCCATCAACTTTTGATCCAAGATTAATAAGCGTTATTCCGGCAGCTGTAGCTAAAGCAGCAATGGAGACTGGTGTAGCGAGAATACAAGTAAAAGATTTTGAGGGATATAAAGAACAATTAAAACAAAGGTTAGATCCAACTGTCACAATAATGCAAGGTGTGAATAGTTATATTAAAAAAAAGCAAAAAAAGGTTGTTTTTGCTGATGGAGAAGATGAAAATATGCTCAAAGCAGCAATTGCTTTTAAAAATTCTAAATTAGGAACTCCAATCTTAATTGGTAAAGAGGAATTAATAAAAAAACAAATTCAAAAAATTGGCTATAATGAAAATTTTGATATCGAAATAATTAATTCAAAAGATACACCTAAAAGAGAGAAGTATGTAAAACATCTCTTTAAAAAACTTCAAAGAGAAAAAGGAATGTTGGAATGGGATTGTGACAGACTTGTAAGAAATGATAGAGTAATTTGGGCATCTTGTATGGTTGCTTGTAATGATGCAGATGCAATGGTGACAGGAAATACAAGGAGATACTCCTCTTCTTTAGATAAGATAAAAAAAGTAGTTGATCCAAGACCAGGTGAAATTATGTTTGGACTAAACTTAGTCGTCAACAGAGGTAAAACAATCTTCATCTGTGACACCTCAGTAATCGAATACCCTGATGCAAAACAACTTGCAGAAATGGCAAAATCAGCTGCTAGAGTTGTCAGGCTTTTTGGTTTTGACCCTAAAATTGCATTTCTTTCTCATTCAACTTTTGGTGAACCGGCAACGGATAGAACTAAAAGATTAAGCGATGCAGTCAATATCTTAAAAAAAAGTAATGTTGATTTTAAATTTGATGGAGAAATGCAGCCAGATGTTGCATTAGAAGAGATGTATAAAGAACTTTATCCTTTCTCTGAGATTGTAGGAAACTCAAATGTATTAATAATGCCAAGTCAACATAGCGCTGCAATCTCATATAAAATGATAAAGTCTATGAGCAGAGCAAAAGTTATTGGGCCTCTACTCATTGGTTTAGGGTTACCTATTGAAATTGCTCCTCTAAGGTCCTCAACTTCCGAAATAATAAACTTAGCATCAATTGCTGCTTATTCGGCAGACGTTATTGATTACAAAAAAAATTAATTTTTTTGAATTCTCAAATTTTCAACAAGTAAAATACTTGCTATAATATCTTTTACATCCAGAATTTCTTTAGCTTCTAAAATTACTGCATCTTTCTCATCTTCTGTTAATGCTATTCCATAGATATATATTTTTTTTTTATAAGTATCTATTTGATAGTTTGATGCTTTTATCTCTTTATTTAAAATGAGAGCAGTTCTTAGTTGTGAGGTAATTAGGAGATCTTTAGCTGATTGCTTAAAGTCGAATTTTTCCTTAATCTTAATATCATTTCTTACTGATCTTACTCCTCGAGTTTCCCATGCCATCTTAGTTAATTTAAGTTTTTCTTCTGGATTATTTACTTTGCCTGTCAGAAAAATCCTTCCATCTAAAACTTTTGATTTAACTGATACTAAATACTTTTTATCTAAAATTAATAACCTTGAAGTTAAATTTTTTTGCATAATTGAGTCATCAATTTGTGTTCCAACAGATCTTGGGTCGAACGCCACGCTCACACCAGTCCCAAAAATACCTTTTGAGCTGACACCAACACAACTACTTAAAATTGTAGCTAATAAGAAAATTAATAAAAATTTATTTTTCATTTTTAATTCTTAAACAATAATTATAAATTTCTCTTTTCGGAACTTTACTATTCTGACCTATTATACTTACAATTTCTTTTATCTTTAATTTATTAATCATACCCTTAATGTTTCTTTTATCTGATTCATTTAAAAGATAATCATTTTTTTTTTGTCTTTTTTTTTCAGATATTACAATTGTAAATTCGCCCTTTGGGATTTTGTCAAATACTTGCAAAGTATCAACTTTATTTCTTGTATATTCCTCGTAAAATTTTGAAATTTCTCTACAAATTAATATATCTCTACCCACAAAATTTTTTTTAATAATAGGAATTATCTTATTTATTTTTTTTGGTGAAATAAAAAATATAAGTGAACAATCTAGCTTGGAAAGAATTTCTAAATCATCTTTTATTATTTTTTCTTTTTCAGGAAAAAATCCATAAAAAAAATATTTTTCTGAAAAACCACTTATTGAAACCGCTGCAGTAATTGCAGAAGGGCCGGGCAAGGGAAAAATATCCAAATTTTCTTTTACACACTCCTTAACAATAACTGCTCCAGGGTCTGAAATTCCTGGAGTACCAGCATCAGTTATTAATGAAACAATTGAGCCTTTTTTAAGTAAACTAATAACCTTTGGTAGATTTTTTTTTTCGTTAAATTTATGATTAGAAATCAATTTAGATTTAATATCAAATCTATCTAGAAGGTTTCTTGATACTCTAGTATCTTCACACAAAATATATTCAGATTTTCTTAATACATCGATCGCTCTTAAAGTTACATCACCCAAATTTCCGATTGGAGTAGGCACCAAATATAGCCCTTTTTTAAATTCATTATTATGATTGTGGGTTTTTTGTATTGCCATTATTATAACAGTATTCTTGATAATATTATCATTAAATGAAAAAATTATTTAAATTATTTTTATCAGCTATTTTTACCATTTTATTTTTTATTTTTCATTCAATGGCTGAAGAGAAAAAAATTAAGATCGGTCTTCTTGTACCATTGTCAGGTGAAAATTCTAAGTTAGGTCAACAGATAGTCCAAGCGACAAAAATGGCACTAAATGACATTGATAATAATCAAATTGAGATTTACCCTAAGGATACAAATTCTAACCCTAATCAAACTCTACGTTCAGCATTGGAGCTTGAAAAGATGGGAATCAATGTAGTTATAGGGCCAATATTTTATGATAACTTAATTTATCTAAATGAAGTAAAAAATATTACTTTTCTCTCTTTGACAAACAAAACATTAGATCTACCAAATAATGTTATTAGTAGTGGTATTAATTCTACATCCCAACTTAATACTATTAAAAAATTTGTTAAATCAAATGAAATTAAGAAACCAATATTTTTAATTCCAAATTCAAATTTTGATTTAGAAATAAAAAGAGGAATAAAAGATTCAAAAATAAAAATTTTTAAACAGCATTATTATGATATTGAACCAACAAAATTAACAAAACAAATAGAAAAAATTACCAATTACGAAATTAGAAAGCAAAATTTAATTGATGAAATTACAAGGATAGAAAAATCTGAAGATGTTAATAAAGATTTAAAAATAGAAAATTTAAAAAAAAAATATACTTTGGGAAACCTAAAATTTGACTCAGTCATTATTGCAGATTTTGATGAAAGTTTAAAAAGTGTAATTACCTCTCTATTATATACTGATGTTTCTCCTAAGGACTATTTTTTAATTACCCTGAACCAATGGTTTGATGAAAGTTTAATAAAAGAGACAGCCCTACAACCAATATATTATCCCTCTGTTAATAAGAAAAATTTAGACAATTTTAAGATAAAATTTTTTAATGAATTTAATGAATATCCTGGTTACTTATCTTTGCTTAGCTACGATCTGGTTGGATTAATTTATTATCTGACTCTTCAAAATGATATTTCTCAAATTAATAAATCTTTTACCTTAAAAAATTCATTCAAAGGTAAAATTGGTGTCTTCGAAATAAAAGACAATAAAATTAATCATGAATTAAATTTTTATGAGGTCAACGAGAGTAATCTTAAAGAAATTTTTTAATTTTTTTAAAAGCTAAATATCGATGATCTATTTTATATTTCTCTGAAGGTTTCATTTCTCCAAAGGTTTTTTTTTTGTTTTTCGGAATAAATATTGGATCATAACCAAAGCCGTTAGACCCTAATGGTTTATCAGAAATAATTCCCTCAATTTTTCCAACCGTACATGCAATTTTCTTATTTAAAAAACAAATAGATAATGAACAAACAAACCGTGCTTTTACTCTCTTTTTTTTCCATTCAGAGTCTTTTTTGTTCAATTCTCTATAAACTTTTTTAATGGCTTTTTTAAAATCTGAGTTTTTTCCACCCCATCTTGCAGAAAAGATACCTGGCTTTTTATTCAAAATATCAATTTCCAGTCCAGAGTCATCTGCTAGGCAAAACATTTTAGTTTTTTTGGAAAAGTATTTAGATTTAATCAATGAATTTTCTTTAAAAGTGGTTCCATTTTCTTTTGGTGACTTTAAATTATATGAATAGGTAGAAAAAGTTTTAATGTGTTTAGGTAGTAAATCCTTGATTTCTCTATACTTTCCCTTGTTATTAGTTCCTATTAACAATTTTTTAATTTTTTTACCAACCATCTGGAAATTTAATATTTTCTTACCATATAAGATCTAATGGAAAAAGAACAAAAACCAAGCTCAGAAAAAAAAGCTCAGACAGTTGATGATTCTGAGGTTTCTTCTTTAAGTAAAGAAGAAAAAAAAGAGGAATTAAAAGAAAAAGATCCCCAAGAAGTCATTAAAGAACTTGAAGATAAATTAGCTCGAACATTTGCTGAAATGGAAAATCAGAGAAGAAGATTTGAAAAAGAAAAAGAAGAAGCTTTTGAATATGGGGGATTTGCTTTTGCTAGAGAAGCTTTGAACTTAATTGATAATCTCGAAAGATCGAAACAAATTCTTATCAATGATGAAACGTTAAAAAACTCTGACGCATTAAAAAAAATGCTAGATCACTTTGAGATAATAAATAAAGATTTAATTTCTGTTTTTTCAAAAAATAATATTGAAAAAATAAATTGTTTAAATAAAAAATTGGATCCAAATTTACATCAAGCAATGATAGAGATCGAGGATGATCAGAAAGAAGTTGGAACAGTAGTTCAAGAGATTCAAAAAGGTTTTACTATGAAAGATAGATTATTGAGACCGGCGTTGGTGGGTGTTTCAAAAAAAACTGCAAATAAAGATAAAAAAAACGAGGAAAATAAACAAAATCTAGAGGAGAAATAGTGATTGTACCAACTTGTAGAATTAAATTTAACCCCTATATGAGGTCAATAAAAGGATAATATGAGCAAAATAATTGGAATAGACTTAGGTACGACAAACTCTTGCGTTGCGATAATGGAGGGTAGCCAAGCTAAAGTTTTAGAAAACGCAGAGGGAGCAAGAACTACCCCTTCTGTTGTTGCCTTTACAGACGAGAAAGAAAAATTGATTGGACAACCAGCAAAAAGACAAGCTGTAACAAATCCTGAAAATACAATTTTTGCTGTTAAAAGATTGATAGGAAGAAATTTTGAAGACCCTACTGTTAAAAAAGATATCGAAGCTGCACCATTCAAAATAGTAAACTCTGAAAAAGGTGATGCATGGATTGAAGCTAAAGGTGAAAAATATTCACCATCACAGATTTCTGCCTTCATACTTCAAAAAATGAAAGAAACTGCAGAAAAATATTTAGGTCAAGCAGTAACAAAAGCTGTTATTACTGTTCCAGCTTATTTTAATGACGCTCAAAGACAAGCGACTAAAGATGCAGGAAAAATTGCTGGCTTAGAAGTTTTAAGAATTATAAATGAACCAACTGCGGCATCATTAGCTTACGGCTTAGATAAAAAACAAAATAAAAAAATTGCTGTTTATGATTTAGGTGGAGGTACTTTCGACGTATCAATATTAGAATTAGGTGACGGAGTTTTTGAAGTTAAATCAACTAATGGTGACACATTTCTTGGTGGTGAAGATTTTGATAATTCTGTAGTAGAATACTTAATAGGTGAATTTAAAAAGGACAGTGGAATTGATTTAAAATCAGATAAGTTAGCTCTACAAAGATTAAAAGAAGCAGCTGAAAAAGCAAAAATTGAATTATCTGCAGCTGAACAAACTGATATCAACTTGCCATTTATTACAGCTGATAAAACAGGGCCTAAACATATTAATTTAAAGATGACTAGAGCAAAGCTAGAAGCTTTGGTTGAAGATTTAATTTTAAGAACCATTCCGCCTTGTAAAACTGCCTTAAAAGATGCTGGAATTTCAGCCAATGATATTGATGAAGTAGTAATGGTTGGTGGAATGACAAGAATGCCCAAAGTGATTAATGAAGTAAAAAATTTCTTTGGCAAAGAGCCAAATAAAAGTGTTAACCCTGACGAAGTTGTTGCAATGGGAGCTGCTATTCAAGCAGGAGTGTTACAAGGTGATGTTAAAGATGTGTTATTGTTAGATGTAACTCCTTTGTCATTAGGAATTGAAACTCTTGGTGGAGTATCTACAAAACTTATTGAAAAGAATACAACAATACCGACAAAAAAAAGTCAGGTATTCTCTACCGCTGAAGATAATCAGCCAGCAGTTTCTATAAGAGTTCTTCAAGGTGAAAGAGAAATGGCTAATGATAACAAACTATTAGGAAACTTCGAATTAGTGGGTATAGCGCCTGCACCAAGAGGAGTTCCACAAATAGAGGTAACTTTTGATATTGATGCAAATGGTATCGTAAATGTTTCAGCCAAAGATAAAGGAACAGGTAAAGAGCAAAAAATTCAAATTCAAGCATCTGGTGGTTTAAGTGATGATGAGATTGAAAAAATGGTCAAAGATGCTGAAGCAAACAAAGAAGCTGATAAAAAGAAAAGAGAGTCTGTAGATGTGAGAAATCAGGCCGATACGTTAATTCATTCAACAGAAAAAAATCTGAAAGAACACGGATCTAAAATTTCTGATGCAGATAAAAAAGCGATAGAGGATGGATCAGTTGCATTGAAAGAATCTTTAAAAGGTGAAGATACTGAAGATATTAAGAAAAAAACTGAAACACTTGTACAAGCTTCAATGAAACTTGGTGAGGCAATATATAAATCACAACAAAATACAAAACCAGATTCTTCTAAGAATGATGGAAATGATAAAAAGGAAAAAAAAGACGATAATGTTGTTGATGCGGATTTTGAGGAAGTAAAAGACGA
>MDTD01116587.1_pt1 | contig 13936 bp, 11 predicted proteins | sample 811221 | NCBI WGS metagenome assembly MDTD01 (sample SAMN05326646, study PRJNA326480) | marine metagenome | isolation source: seawater | place: Pacific Ocean: South West | collected 2011
GCCGCCGGTGATGGCACTACCACTGCAACGGTGTTGGCTCAATCTATCGTTAACGAGGGACTAAAGGCCGTCGCCGCTGGCATGAATCCAATGGATCTGAAGCGCGGCATCGACAAAGCAGTGGCGGCTTCAGTAGAGGCGGTGTCTGGCATGAGCACTGCTTGTGAAGACAGCAAGGCGATCGCTCAGGTCGGCACGATCTCTGCGAACAGCGATGGCTCGGTCGGTGAAATCATAGCCGAGGCGATGGATAAGGTCGGTAAAGAGGGTGTGATCACCGTTGAGGAAGGCTCAGGCCTCGAGAATGAACTCGACGTGGTTGAGGGTATGCAGTTCGACCGCGGTTACCTTTCTCCCTACTTCATTAATAACCAAGACAACATGTCGGCTGAAGTGGAAGACCCCTTCATTCTGCTGGTAGACAAAAAGATCTCCAACATTCGTGAGCTGCTGCCTGTGTTAGAGCAGGTCGCGAAGGCGTCACGTCCGCTGGTGATCGTCGCTGAGGACGTTGAAGGCGAAGCTTTGGCAACTTTGGTTGTGAACAACATGCGCGGTATCGTGAAGGTGGCGGCCTGTAAGGCTCCCGGCTTCGGTGATCGCCGCAAGGCCATGTTGCAGGACATCGCCATTCTTACAGGCGGCACGGTGATCTCTGAAGAGGTTGGGCTTGATCTCGAGAGCGCCGCGCTTGAGCACTTGGGTAATGCAAAACGTATCACCATGGACAAGGACAACACTACCATCGTTGATGGCTCAGGTGATGCCGGAGCCATCAAAGGTCGCGTCAGCGAGATCCGCGTCCAGATCGAGAACACCTCTTCCGATTACGACCGCGAGAAGTTGCAGGAGCGCGTTGCCAAGCTGGCTGGCGGTGTAGCTGTCATCAAAGTGGGTGCCGCGACTGAGATCGAGATGAAAGAAAAGAAAGCCCGCGTTGAAGACGCATTACACGCAACTCGTGCCGCTGTTGAAGAAGGCGTAGTGGCCGGTGGTGGCGTCGCACTGGTGCGCGCAATCAGCCAGATTACGGGCCTTGAGGGTGACAATGAAGATCAGAACATTGGTATTGCGGCTGCGCTGCGTGCGATGGAAGGTCCGCTACGTCAGATCGTGGCCAACGCGGGTGACGAGGCATCGGTAGTGCTCGACAAAGTCCGGCAAGGCGAGGGCAACTTTGGCTACAACGCGAGCACAGGTGAGTACGGTGATATGATCGATATGGGTATTCTCGATCCTGCGAAAGTCACGCGCACTGCGCTGCAGGCTGCGGGTTCGGTTGCGGGTCTCATGATCACCACCGAGGTGATGATTGCTGAATCCCCCAAGGACGAAGCACCTGCACCCGCAATGCCCGACATGGGCGGCATGGGCGGCATGATGTAACCGCGTTCGCAACGCTTGAGAGAACCCGGCCTGCGGCCGGGTTTTTTTTACCTTCAATTCTGCCCGTGAGATATAATCTGATGTGTGCGGGGCCTTTGGCCCGTCATTAAAAAAAAATCGGGAGACGCACGCATGTCCTATATCGAGTTTTTCTTTCGTTATTTCCATGTGCTGGCCGGCATCGTCTGGATCGGCATGCTTTACTACTTCAACTTTGTTCAGACCGAGTACTTTAAGGAAGCCGAAGCCAGCGCAAAATCTGACGCGATGGCCAAACTGGCGCCGCGTGCGCTGTGGTGGTTCCGCTGGGGCGCTATGCTGACGTTCTTGACCGGTGCTTATTTGTTTCACAAGATTGGCGCACTAGGCATTGCCATGCCCGCCATTTGGATAGGCGCACTGGCTGGCACCTTTATGTTCCTGAATGTATGGCTGGTAATTTGGCCGAATCAGCAGATCGTATTGGGCATGAGGGAGGGCGACGGTCCTTCGGCGGCTGCCAAGGCAGGTCGCGCGAGCCGGACGAATACCCTGTTTTCAGGACCGATGCTGTTCGGCATGCTGGGCTCCAAGTACCTCGCAGCCATTTCTACCCAAGTCGGTGGCTCGGTGTCTGATACCGGATTATTCATGGCGCTTGGCGTCATTTTGGTTCTGGAGATCAACGCACTTTTCGGCGGCTTGGGTCCTATGAAATCGGTGATGGGCGTTATCTATTGCTCACTCGCATTGATGCTCGCTATTCTGGGTATCCTGCTATACCTCTGATCTCATCTTTTGGGTGCGATCGATAGAATACAGAGCGGCCTGCGGGCCGCTCTTTTATGTGCTCGAGAGTCTAGTTGTCCCTGCCCGGTGTGCGCTCGGTTTGCCTTTCTTAGTTCGATAGGCCCGTTTCTGTGATGTCGTCCTCATCCTTAGGAATAGACTCTACTTACCCGCGAGCCACTAGCGTTACGCCTTGCTTATTCACCACATCGTTGTGCGTGGCAGCTATGTTATGGAGTGCAACGAGTGTCTACCGCACTTTGCTGTGAGTCTCGATTGACGATTTCCGCGGGGACCATTTTGATTGGCTCCTGGTAAGGCACATGAATGCCATTGCCGCGCAGGGCACGCGGGTTACGCAGTTACTCAAGGTTTACTCCGCTAGAACTTTCTCAGGCCATCTGTCATTGGTAAGCGGTTTGCACCCACCTGGCCATACCATTGTCGACAACTGCTTCTGTAGGGATGATCGCGCCGACTGTTATAGCATGGGTTCAGCCTGAAAAGATTCTGCGTGGTCAGTCAGTACTCTAATTTGGGGCTTGGTTGAGCAACGGCATAGCCGCACCTCAAAAGTTTTTTCGGCCCGAGTCCGACGCCACCGATACGATTCTGAGTGATTATCTAGCCTACGATAGCTAGGTGCCTAGTAAGGCGCGAGTGGATCAAGTCATAGAGTGGCTGAACCTTAATGGTGCCGAGCGCCCCGAGCTCGCCACCCTGAATTTTGTGGCTGTGTATTCTGCGGGCCATACTTACGGGCCCGAGGCACCCGAGATTCTAGCTGCCACTATCGAAATCGATCGTCAGATTGCGGAGCTCTGGGAGGCGAGTGAGCGAGCTGGGATAGAGATTAGCTTGCTAAAAGCGAATGACCAATGGGATGGCCGAAGTGGATCCGAGTATCTCCGTTGATACCACTATCTTACCCAAGGCCATAGGATTTAAACGCGTCAACGGCAGCATACGGGTGACCTATTACCAGCGAGCAGATGGGGTAGATACACATAAACTTGCTCCCGCATTGACCGATATGAGCATTGGGCGCTTCTATATAGTCTTTATAAAAACGCTGGAAGCGCGTCACTTCGTTGATCATCCCGCGGTAGGCGCGTTGGTGATTGAAACTGCGCCACCACTGATATTTCCCGGGAGTGGTGGAAAAGGTGCCGATTGGCGAGGGATGCAAGGTTATCCGGCGTCGGTTGAGCAAATGGCCGCCTTTCTGGTGGCAGTAGGGCCCGGATTTCAGTCGGGTATGGTCATACCCGAGGCACACCAGTTAGATGTGTATCCCGTAGTCGCTCAGCTTCTCAACCTCGAAACACCTTCCAATATCGCTATTAGTGGCGGCGCACTGCGTTGCGAAAGCTATAGGTGCTGCCTATTGGCGTCTAACGTGGATTTCGAGGCTTGCACAAACCCACGATCTTGAGCGGGAATAATCCCTCTGGGCAACGCCAGCCCCGCGAGCCGCGATATACTGCCGTCCAGTGACGGATCCATACCTCTGAGTGACGTATATGTCGCGCGACGACTTGAATGACATTCCTTCGTTTGCTGCCAACCGCGATGAGGCGGTGAGCTCTGCGCCTCGCGGCGCAGTCCCAGCTCGTTCGCCTCGTGGCAGAGCGGTTATGGGACTGACTGCTCGAGTGGTATTGACGGTTGCCATGGCCGTGGCGGGCATTGCCTGCGGTTGGGCGTGGCAGCTTCAGACCTTGGTCGATGACGGGCAGCGCCAGCAAAAAGTGACCCAGGGTCGGGTTGCCGACCTCGAGGCCTTGCTTTCGGATACAGATGAGACCGTTAACAAATCTGCTGCGGCGATGGGCGCCCAGCTGCGCTTACTCGATACCGAGGTACGCAAGTTATGGGACGCCCGCAAAATTAGTAACGGAAAGTTAACCAAACTTGAAAAAACCGCCGTCACGCAGGAAAAACAAATTACAAATCTGAATAACAAGACTTCGCTCCAAGCGCAGCAGCTGGGCTCGGTGCAATCTGAGCTTGCTGCACTGACTAGGGTCGCGGGTGATCTTGAGCGCCTCGCTACTAGCGCTCAGCAAGCGCAAACCGACGTTGAACGATTGGCCGATGGCCTCAACAGGTCCAACCTCGAGCGCTCAGCACTGCGCAAGCAGGTTGAGAGCAATGCAGAGTGGATTGAATCAATTAACGCATTTCGGCGACAGACTAATGCGAACATTGCTGAGCTGGAGGCCGATATGGCGGATTTGAGTGCGCCGCCCATGCAGTAGCGACAACACGGGGAGTTTTCGATCGATATGCCGGTTATCGAGCAGCAACACTTTATCGACAGCGTCGCCGACGTACAGCAGTTTATTTCTCATTGCCCTCTCCTAAGCTTGATACAGGCCGTATATCGTGCCTCGGCCGCAGATCTAGAAGGCGCAGATCGACGAGCAGGCGCTTGAGCTCACCCGAGTCTCTCTACTGGCACGATTACGAAACCTCAGGTGCCAACGTGGCGGAGGACCGCCCCTGGCAGTTTGCGGGCATTCGAACCAATGCTGATCTGGAGATTATTGGTGAGCCGCTGACGCTCTACGCAAAGCCGACGCCGGATCGTTTACCCCATCCTGCCGCCGTCAGGGTCACTGGCATAACCCCTCAGGAAGCCGAATCCAAAGGGCACCCCGAAGCAACCTTCATTGAGCGCATTCGTGCTGAACTGGGACAGCCTGGTACCTGCGGCATCGGCTATAACTCCATACGGTTTGACGACGAGATCACGCGTTTCGCGTTGTGGCGCAATTTCCATGATGCCTATGCGCGCGAGTGGCAAAACGGCAATAGCCGCTGGGATTTGCTCGATGTCGCGCGTGCCTTTCGCGCGCTTCGGCCGACGGGGATCACATGGCCAGTCCAAGAAGATGGTCAAATCAGCTTCCGCCTCGAAGACTTAACTGCCGTCAATGGGATTGAGCATGGCGCGGCGCACGACGCCATGGCCGATGTGGTCGCCACGATCGAAATGGCAAAGTTGCTAAAGCGCTCTGATGGTGAGTTGTTCAGTACTTTGTATCGACAGCGCACCAAGCGAGCGGTCACGTCGCTGCTGGATCTTGAAAATCTCACCCCTTTAGTGCACGTCTCTGGCATGTTTGGCAATGCCCGACACAATCTCGCGGTAATTTTGCCCGTCGCTTGGCACCCGCGGAACAATAGCGAGGTGATCTGTGTCGATCTGGGACGCACCCCCGACTTTCTCGAAGAAGATGCGGAGACCCTGCGCGAACATTTATTCAAGTCCCGTGACGCGCTCCCCGAGGGAATTCAAAGACCGCCACTGAAGACGGTTCGACTTAATCGCGCGCCGGTTTTATTGCCGGCAAGCTGGGTCGCGGGCGAGGTGGCAGAGCGTTTGGGGTTGGACGGTAGTAGCCATCGTCAGCACCTCGCCGCGGTCCGAGCCGCTTGGGGAGCGAGCCCCAAGGCATTCACAGCGCGGTTGCGGGCCATTTGGCAGGAGAGCGAGTTTGCCGAGCGGTCAGATCCCGATGTAATGCTTTACGAGGGCTTCATCGATAACAATGACCGCTGCTTGTGTGAGCAAGTGGTGGCAGCCGATCCGGCTTTGCTAAGTGAGCAGACTTTCCCTTTTAAGGATCGACGTCTTCCAGAATTATTGTTTCGTTACCGGGCGCGCAATTATCCGGACAGCCTGAGCCCTCACGAAACTGCACAGTGGCGAGAGCACTGCAAGCAGCAGTGGCAGGACGGGTCTTTCCCGCTCACTCAGTATGAGCAGGAATTGGCAGATGAGCGAGCGCGTCCCGAGGTTAGCGAGGCGACGCTCGCTGCACTGGATTCGCTGGATGGCTGGGTGCGGGCGCTGTCGGCGCAGGGATGAGTAGCGTTACAATATAGGTCAATCAAAGGCCTCCAAGCGGTTCGAGGCGTCTGGGTCACTGCGGGCTTGTGCGGCTTAGGGCGCCTCACCCGAATTATCTGAGGCCAATGAGCTGGGCGCTACGTGATCGAGACTCACAGACTGTTATCTGAAGTATGCAGTGTAAAGGGTGCAGGTTGATGGTGAATAACGGAAGAGGCCGGCTAGAGATCGGTCTTGGCTTAGTGCGAAAGTGGAGTGCAAAGAATGCAATTTGCCGGTAGCCACATCTTGAGTATCAGCCAGTTCGAACGTGCCGACGTTGAGCAACTCTTCACCGTCGCCGACGCCATGCGGCCCTACGCACACCGGCAGCGCAGGACCTGCGTCCTTGACGGGGCGATTCTCGGGTCAATGTTTTTCGAGCCCTCAACACGGACCCGCATCAGCTTCGGCAGCGCCTTCAATCTTTTGGGGGGCGAAGTCCGTGAAACCACTGGTTTTGAGCATTCAGCTATAGCCAAAGGGGAATCGCTTTGGGACACCGCGCGAGTATTGAGCGGTTACTCTGATATCGTCGTCATGCGCCATCCTGAGAACGGCTCCGTGGCTGAGTTTGCAGCTGCGAGTCGTGTACCCGTGATCAATGGCGGTGACGGTACCAACGAGCACCCGAGTCAAGCGTTGCTGGACCTCTATACCATTCGATCTGAGCTCGCGGGGCGAGAGCGCGACATCGACGGGCTCCGTATCGCCATGGTCGGAGATTTATGCTTCGGGCGGACCGTGCATTCACTATCGAAGCTACTGTCTCTGTTTGCGGACCTGCGCGTCAGTCTCGTTTCTCCCGAGGCCCTCAAGATGCCAGCTGAGGTCGTAGACAACCTCCAAGCGGCCGGGCATCAGGTATTGGAGACCGACGCGCTGGAGCAGGGCATTGCCGATGTCGATATTGTCTATAGCACTCGTATTCAAGAGGAGCGTTTTGCGAGCCGTGAGGAAGCCGATCTGTATCGAGGCCGGTTTCGACTGAATCAGAGCGTTTACACAGCGAACTGTGAGCCCAACACCGTCATTATGCATCCGCTTCCTAGAGACTCGCGTGAAGGTGCCCGCGAGCTGGATATTGACCTAAACGATAATCCTAACTTGGCCATTTTCCGCCAGAGCGATAACGGCGTTTTGGTGAGGATGGCGATGTTCGCCCTTCTACTCGATGTGGCGGATCAGATTTCGGAGCATGATGCGCCCGTCAATTGGTGCACGGAGCGGCGATTTTGAATATTTTCCGTCCCCGCTTCGGCGCTCAGGATGTTTAGGTTGTGGACCGTAAAGCTAGCTTTAAGGGATATTTCGCCGTTGAGACACTCACGATTCGGCACCAGCTGTTTGAGGGTGGACGGTCGCGACCTTTGCGGCGAAAGTTTTTTCAGCGCGGTGATGTCCTAGGTGTCTTACCCTGGAACCCCGTTTCGGCCGAGGTGGTGCTGATCGAGCAGTTTAGGGTGGGTAAGATGCGGGACGAGGATAGTCTATGGATGCTAGGGCTTATTGCTAGGATTGCAGAGCCTGGCGAGTCTGACACCCGTTTGGCACAGCGTAAGGCCCAGCAGGAGTCAGCGTGCCAGGTCGGTCGTCTTGAACCCATCGCTTCTTTTTACCCTTGCGCGGGTGCCTGCCCAGAGCAAATTCGGCTCTTCGTTGGCGAGGCCACCGTCACTCGTCCGGGGACTGTGCAAGGTCTCGACGGTGAACACGAAGATATTTTCGTCCATCAGATGCCGAGAGGTTCAGTGCTCGCCATGCTGGACCACATCGAGATTAACAATTGACACACCTTGATCGCGCTGCAATGGTTGGCGTCCCACAGCGATTGCCTATTAAAAGCGAGATGGACATCGCCCGCGTGACGACTGATTGCGCTGCCAGGCGGGCCAGACGGAATGTCTGAGATCTTAGCTAACGATCCCAAATTGGAGCGGTCGAGTGCTGTGGTCGGCGCCGCCACTATGCTCTCGCGAGTGTTAGGGTTGCTCCGCGACGTGGTACTGGCCAATTTGGTCGGCGCCAATGGCAACGCTGATGCGTTCTTTGTCGCCTTCAAGATCCCTAATTTTTTGCGGCGCTTATTCGCTGAGGGCGCTTTTGCGCAGGCCTTTGTGCCCGTTTTGGCCGATACCCGTGATAAGGGTGGCCGAGAGGCAGTACGTGAATTGGTCGATCGTGTCGCTGGAATGTTGGGTGGTACCTTACTTATTCTCACGCTTATTGTCGTGATGGCGTCTCCGGTGGTGGCAATACTCTTTGCCCCCGGCTTTCTACGCGACCCTGAGAAGCTGGCGCTGACAGGAGACTTAATTAAATTAACGTTTCCCTACCTGCTGCTAATTTCATTGACCGGCTTTGCCGGCGCCGTTTTGAATAGCTATCAGCGCTTTGCTGTGCCAGCGCTGACTCCCGTGATATTGAACCTGTGTTTGATCGCGGCGGCGCTGTGGGGCGCCCCCCAATTTGATGAACCCGTCGTCGCGCTGTCGCTGGGCGTGCTGGTGGCGGGGTTCGCGCAGTTGCTCTTTCAGGTGCCCGCCTTGGCCGGCATTGGCCTGGTGCCAAGGCCGCGTTGGGCGCCAGCACACGAAGGCGTACGAAGAATTTTAGCACTGATGGTGCCCGCGCTTTTTGGCGTATCAGTGAGTCAAATTAATTTGCTGCTCGATACTGTTCTGGCGTCACTGCTGCCATCGGGTAGCGTCTCGTGGCTGTACTACTCAGACCGACTTACCGAGTTGCCGTTGGGGGTATTTGCGATCGCCATTGCGACGGTCATCCTGCCCACACTGTCTAGCCAGCGAGCCCGCGCAGATGATGCGGCGTTCGCCAACACGCTAGCATGGGCTATGCGTAGCGTGCTCCTGGTTGCAGTGCCCGCTACTCTTGCATTAGTAGTCCTGGCTGAGCCGTTGCTGGCAACGCTTTTTCAGTACGGCGCATTCAGTGCTGACGACCGTGCGATGGCAGCGGCAAGTCTGCGTGCCTATACCCTTGGCTTGGGTGCCTTCATGTTGGTTAAGGTGCTTGCGCCCGGGTTTTATGCCCGCGAAGACATGAGAACACCTGTGCGTATCGGCATTATTGCTATGGTCTGCAACATGTTGCTTAATGTTGCCTTTGTGTTTCCGCTAATGACAATCTTCTCTATGGGACATGTGGGCCTCGCGCTGGCCACCAGTCTATCGGCCTGGCTCAACGCAGGGCTCCTTTATCGAGGGTTGAGACGCGACTCAGCGTTGCCCGGCCCGTCAGTGCCCTCAAAGTGGCTGCTACCAATCGGCCTGGCAAGTGCGGCAATGACCTTGATGCTGTGGTGGAGGCTACCAGACCAGGCTGATTGGACAACGTGGGTTTGGTGGGAACGTGCTACGCAACTTGGGATGCTGTGCCTCACTGGGCTTACGATCTTTGCAGCAAGCTTATGGCTAACGGGTGCTCGGCCCGCTGATTTGCGGCGGTAATGCGATGTTGTGCGGTCATCCCGAGAAGGATCGCGTTGCGCTAGCCAGCACAGCTTGTTGCGTTCAACAGCATTCGGCGTGTCCGCGGTGAGTCTGTGTAGGATGGGTATTTGGCCTACACATTTTTAGCGCTGACAGGAAGTGTAGGCGCATCGGATTGACACGCTGTAGCAGCCCAGCCCGCGCGGTAGCGGCGTGACGTGGCTGATCTCGATGTCACTGGCAGGTATACTCATTGTTCTGTGTTGAGGGGATATAGGCGGGGATGGAACTCATCCGCGGTCGGCATAATTTGCGACCCCATCACCGTGACTGTGCGGTGACTATTGGCGCGTTCGACGGCGTACACCTGGGTCACCAGGCTGTGCTGGCGCATCTGAAAGCCGAAGCGGACGCGCGGGGCGTGCAAACCACGGTGGTGACCTTCGAGCCCTTACCCCGCGAGTACCTGCGGCCGTTAGAGGCACCTCCGCGCATTACGACGCTTCGTGATAAATGGCCGCTGCTGGAGGCCTGTGGTGTAGACCACGTACTGTGCCTACCTTTCAATGAGCGGCTGCGCCGACTGAGTGCCAGAGAGTTTGTTGAACAGGTCTTTGTCGAGGGTTTGGGTGTCAATTATCTGGCCTTCGGTGATGACTTCCGTTTCGGGAATCGGCGTGAAGGGGATCTGCATTATGTTCGCGCGCTGGCGGATGAATTTGGCTATGCTGTTGCTCCCACACCCACACTAGAAGTGGCGGGAGCGCGCGCCAGCAGCACGCGAGTTCGAGATGCTCTCGCGGCGGCAGACTTCGATGCGGCAGAGCAGTTGCTGGGCAGGCCCTTTGAACTTGCTGGCAGGGTTTTGCACGGTCAGAAACTGGGCAGACAGCTCGATGCGCCAACAGCTAATATTGCGCTTCACCGTATCCGGTCGCCCCTACATGGCGTGTATGCGGTGAACGTTTGGGGTGGTGGTCTGGAGTGCGCGTCCGGCGTTGCCAACGTTGGAGTCAAGCCGACGATTGGTGAAAGTCTCGAGGCGACACTGGAGGTACATGTACTTACAGGCTCGCCGGATTTGTATGGCGAGAGGCTAACGGTGCGGTTTAGACACAAGCTGCGCAATGAGCAGAAATTTCCGTCTCTCGATGCACTAAAAGCGGGCATCGCGGCGGACAAGGCCAGAGCGGTAGCTTGGCTTACCGAACACGGATAGGGTATGAGTGATTACAAAGCTACGCTAAATTTGCCTCAGACGGATTTTCCGATGAAGGCCAATCTGGCGCAGAGCGAGCCCGAGAGACTTAAAGCCTGGGCCGAGATGGATTTGTATCGGCAAATTCGTAAAGAGGGTAAGGGCCGGCCGACCTTCATTCTTCACGACGGCCCTCCTTATGCTAATGGAGAGCTCCACGTAGGCCACGCGATCAACAAAATCCTTAAAGACATCATAATCAAATCGAAAACGCTCTCTGGGTACGACTCACCGTATGTGCCCGGTTGGGACTGCCATGGACTGCCCATCGAGCTCAATGTCGAAAAAAAATTCGGTAAACCTGGCCATAAAATCACTGCGCGAGAGTTCCGGCAACGCTGCCGCGACTACGCGACTAAGCAGGTAGAAGCGCAGAAAGCCGACTTTATCCGCATGGGTGTGTTCGGTGACTGGTCAAACCCCTACCTCACGATGGATTTTGCGTTCGAGGCGAATATCGTCCGTGCGCTTTCTAAAATCATCGATCTTGGCCACCTTCAACGAGGTTTTAAGCCAGTGCATTGGTGCCTTGACTGCGGCTCGGCGCTGGCCGAGGCAGAAGTCGAATACCGGGACAAGCAGTCCTCGGCTGTCGACGTGGCTTTCCCCTTTATCGATAGTGACAGGGTCGCGGGCGTTCTCGGTTGCGAAGGTGGTAAGCCTATTGAACTAGCGATCTGGACCACCACGCCCTGGACGCTCCCTGCTAACCGCGGCGTCGCGTTATCCGCATCCCTGAAATATGTCGTGCTAGCCCATAAAGATCGCCAAGTGTTGGTTGCCGAGGCGCTAGCCGAGCTCTGCGCTCAGCGATTTGGTTTTGGCGAGGTTAAAATTGTTGGTCGTACGTCGGGCGCCGATTTAGAGGGTTTACTGCTGCGACCGCCATTCGGCGACGCACCGGTACCTATCGTTTTGGGTGAGCACGTGACCATCGATGCGGGCACCGGCTGTGTTCATACGGCTCCAGCCCATGGCCTTGAAGATTTTGATATGGGGCGCCGCTACGACCTTGAGGTTTACAACCCTGTCGGGGGCAATGGTGTCTACCACGCCAATACACCAGTGTTTGCGGGGCAGCATATCTTTAAAGCCAATGATAAAATCATCGCGGCGTTGTCAGAGCGCAATGTGTTGCTGTGCAACCAGCCTTTTCACCACAGTTATCCTCATTGCTGGCGGCATAAGACGCCAATTATTTTCCGCGCGACACCGCAGTGGTTTATCAGTATGCGGCGATATGGTCTGCTCGATGCCGCTAAAGAGGCGGTCAAGAATGTGCAATGGACGCCGGACTGGGGCAGGGCGCGTATTGACGCAATGCTAGCAGAGCGACCTGACTGGTGCGTCTCGCGACAGCGGACCTGGGGCGTGCCGATTGCGCTGTTCGCGCACAACGTCACTGGTGAACCCCATCCTGATACGCAGGCGCTAATGGAACAGGTGGCCCAGCGCGTGGAAACAAAGGGCATTGATGCCTGGTTTGATCTGGATCCCGCTGAGCTACTGGGCGAGAAAGCGGGAGATTATGAAAAAGTCACTGATACCCTCGATGTTTGGTTTGATTCCGGTGTGACCCACGAGTGCGTATTGCGCCAACGGGACGGGTTGAACTGGCCTGCAGACCTGTATTTAGAGGGTTCTGATCAGCACCGCGGGTGGTTCCAGTCTTCGCTACTGACAGGCATCGCTACTCATGGCGAGGCGCCCTATCGCAGCGTTTTGACACATGGGTTCACCGTGGATGGCGATGGCCGAAAGATGTCCAAATCGCTGGGCAATATCATTCCAGCAAGCAAGGCGATGAAAGATCTGGGTGCGGATGTGTTGCGGCTGTATGTTTCGGCCGCTGATTATCGCAACGAGATCTCCGCCTCGGACGAAATCTTCAAGCGCACTGCCGATGCTTACCGTCGGATACGGAATACTGCGCGCTTCTTACTCGCAAATCTGACGGGCTTTGACCCGCAGGCCGATGCGCTATCAGTTCACGAACTGCTGCCCCTTGACCGCTGGATTCTCGGTCAAGCCAAATCTTTGCAGGGCGAGATACAAGCCGCATATGACAACTATCAATTCCATCATGTCTATAACCGAGTTCATAATTTTTGCAGTGGTGAGTTGGGTGGCTTTTATCTGGATATCATCAAGGATCGCCAATATACCACTGGTGCCGACTCATTCCCGAGGCGGTCGGCTCAAACCGCTTTATTTCACCTGGCCGAGGCACTGTGCAGATGGATCGCCCCGATTCTGAGTTTCACCGCTGAGGAGATTTGGGAGAATCTGCCGGGAGCTCGCAGCGCCTCGGTCTTTCTGAGTCAGTGGTACGATGGATTACCCGAATCTGGCGACAGCGAAGAACGCGGATTTTGGACAGAGATGATGAATGTGCGGCAGCAAGTCAACAAAGCGCTTGAGCTGGCTAGGGAGCAGGGCGTGCTGAAGGGTTCACTAGATGCGTCGGTAACGCTATTCGCCGAGCAAGCGCTGGCAGCGCGACTGCGCGGTTTGGGGGAAGAGCTGCGTTTTGTCTTAATTACCTCTGAGGCGCAAGTAGCTGAATTGGATCAGGCACCCGATCACGCGATTGATGCCGAGGATATGCCTCTACGCATCCTGGCCGCGAAATCAGCCAGCGAAAAATGTGAGCGGTGCTGGCACCGCAGGGAGGATGTAGGGTCGCACGCGGCGCATCCCACACTATGCGATCGGTGCGTAACCAACATAGAGGGCGACGGCGAGGTCCGGCAGTTTGCCTGAACGCGGCCTTTGGGTGGTGATCGGAGAGCGGCCATGGATCGGCTTGGTAGTGGCTGTTTTTACCGTGATTTTGGATCAATGGACGAAACAGATGGCCGTTACATCACTGTCATTCCTTGAGCCGATTGAGGTCACGGGTTGGTTCGACTGGATGCTAACCTACAATACAGGCGCGGCATTTAGTTTCTTGGCGGAGGCCGGGGGTTGGCAACGGTGGTTTCTCGCGGGGGTGGCGCTGATTGTGAGCGTTCTCATTGCCGTTTGGCTGTTTCGGCTCGCTCCGGCTGACCGTGGATTGGTCATCCCTCTAGGCCTCATTTTGGGTGGTGGCTTGGGGAACCTGATCGATCGCGTGTGGCTTGGACATGTCGTTGATTTTATTTCACTGCACTACGACCGTTGGTATTGGCC
>MDTD01018801.1_pt1 | contig 13934 bp, 11 predicted proteins | sample 811221 | NCBI WGS metagenome assembly MDTD01 (sample SAMN05326646, study PRJNA326480) | marine metagenome | isolation source: seawater | place: Pacific Ocean: South West | collected 2011
CCGGAAGATCCGATGTTTCACCCCTTTCTCTATGGCGGGCGTCTTGGCGCGCATCAGCGCGGCGGCTTTTTCGGACTTGCCGGCTGGCATGGGGAGGGGCACATGCTGCGCGCGCTCTACGAGGGTGTGATGTTCGAGCATCGCCGCCATATCGAGGTGCTGGCCGAGGCCGGGGTCACCTTCGACAGGGCGGCGCTTTCAGGCGGCGGCGCGCGATCCCCGCATTGGCCGGCAATGTTCGCCGATGGGCTTGGCGTTCCGGTCACCGTGGCGCAAGCGCGCGAAACCGGCGCGCTGGGCGCTGTGATCGCCGCATCCGTTGGCGTCGGTATCTATCCCGACGAAGCGGCGGCGGTCGCCGGGATGACGCAGCCCGAATGCACCTTTGAGCCCGATCCGCAACTGCGGGCCCATTATGACCGGCGCTATCAAATATGGCGCAGCGCAATACGGGCAATGGATCCGGTCTGGCGTGCTCTTGCGGCTTCGGAGACGAAGGGATGAAACTGGACGGCAGCTATGACTACATCATCGTCGGGGCCGGGACGGCGGGCTGCGTTCTCGCCAACCGGCTGACCGAAGACCCGGCCTGCCGCGTGCTGCTGCTGGAGGCGGGCGGCTCGGACAATTATCACTGGGTCCACATACCTGTCGGTTACCTCTATTGCATCGGCAATCCGCGCACCGACTGGATGATGAAGACGGCCGCCGAACCCGGCCTCAACGGGCGCAGCCTGGTCTATCCGCGCGGCAAGGTGCTGGGCGGCTGTTCTTCGGTGAACGGCATGATCTACATGCGCGGCCAGTCCGCCGATTACGACCACTGGCGTCAGCTCGGCAATGTCGGCTGGGCGTGGGATGATGTTCTGCCCTATTTCCTGAAATCCGAAGATCATCATGCGGGCAAAAGCGCGATGCATGGCAGCGGTGGCGAATGGAAAGTCGCCCGGCAGCGCGGGCGCTGGGAGATCCTCAAGGCGGTGCAGGAGGGCGCGAAGGAATTCGGCATCGTGCCGCGCCCCGATTTCAACGATGGCAGCAATGAGGGCAGCGGTTTCTTCGAGGTGAACCAGAAGAACGGGGTGCGCTGGAACACGGCCAAGGGCTTTCTCCGGCCCGCGCTGAAGCGGTCAAACCTGCGTCTTGTCACCCACGCCGAGACTGAGCGGCTGATCATCGAGGGCCGGCGGGTGACGGGCGTCCGGTTTCACCACAAGGGCGCGACCTTCACGGCCCGTGCAAACGCTGAAGTCCTGCTTTGCGCCGGTGCTATCAACTCGCCAAAAATCCTTGAACACTCGGGCGTTGGCGATCCGGAACGGCTTTCTTCCCTTGGGATAGATCCCTGTTTTGCAAGACGGGGCGTGGGGGAGAACCTGCAGGACCATCTGCAGATCCGCACGGTCTACAAGGTGAAGAACGCAAAGACCCTCAATACCATGGTGCACTCTCTATACGGCAAGGCAACGATCGCGCTCGAATACGGGCTGACGCGATCGGGCCCCATGTCGATGGCGCCGAGCCAGTTCGGCATGTTCACGAAATCCGATCCGTCGCTGGAGATGCCCGATCTCGAATATCACGTCCAGCCGCTCTCGACCGAAAGGCTGGGAGAACCGCTTCACGCTTTTCCCGCCATCACGGTTTCGGTCTGCAATCTGAGGCCCGAAAGCGTTGGCGCCAGCCACATAACGACCGCTGACGCTGCGGCACAGCCCGAAATACGGCTCAACTATCTCTCCGCGGCAAAGGACAGGGACATTGCGGTCGCCTCCATCAGGCAGGCGCGCACGATCATGACGGCGAAGGCGCTGAAGCCTTACGCGCCGGAGGAAATCCTTCCCGGACCGGCGGTCGAGGGCGATGACGCCCTGCTGTCGGCGGCCGGCAACATCGCAACCACGATCTTCCATCCGGTCGGAACCTGCCGCATGGGCGTCGACGACGAGGCCGTCGTCGATCCGCAATTGCGTTTCAGGGGGCTTGATGGTCTGCGGATCGTCGATGCCTCGATCATGCCCAAAATCGTATCCGGCAACACGGCCTCGCCCGTCGTGATGATCGCCGAAAAGGCTGCGGATATGATCAGGAAGGGCTCTCGTTCCTGAGCGCGGGCTGGATCGGGTCGTTTTCTACAGGTGGGCCAAACGGGGGCTAGACTGGCCAGCCGCGGCCTGTCGCGGTAACCGGTGTGGCTATCGTGCCCCGATGCCTATGCCGCGCGGCGGATGTGCCCAGACTAAAAGACGCTTGCCGCGAGCTGCGTTTTCTTCTTTGCTGAAGCGGATCAATGGTGAGATGGCGGGGCCGTGGCATTTACGTTCAGACAGTTGCAGTATTTCGTGGCGGTGGCCGAACAGGGAACGGTTTCGGGCGCGGCCCATGTGATGTCGGTCTCGCAATCCTCGATCACGGGCGCGGTCAAGGAGCTTGAGCGCGATCTGGGGGTCAGCCTGTTCGAGCGTCATTCGCGCGGGTTGACCATCACCCAGCAGGGGCACCAGTTTCTCCGGCATGCAACGAAAATTCTTTCCGACGTCGCCGAGGCGCGCACCGTGTTCGATGCGGCGGCCGCCGAGACCACCGGCACGCTGCATCTGGGCGTGACCTCGCTGGTCGCCGGTTATGTCCTCTCCGATCTTCTCTCCCGGTATCGCCGGGCCTTTCCCGCCGTCACGGTGACCACGATGGAGGATGACGGCAGCTATCTCGAGCATCTTCTGGTCGGCGGCGAGGTCGATGTGGCGGTGATGTTCATCAACAATCTCAGGGACCAGCAGGCGCTGCGGTCCCAGGCACTGGAAATGTCGCCTTTCAGCCTCTGGCTGCCCAGCGGACACCCGCTGGTCGGGCGCGAGTCGATTACCATGGCCGATATCGTCGAGGAGCCGCTGATCATGCTGACGGTCGATGAAATCGAAGAGGCGACCCGCAAGCTGCTCGCGGCCTTCGGCGCGCGACCCCGCGTCGCCTTTCGCACCCGTTCGGTCGAGGCCGTGCGCAGCCTTGTCGCCACCGGCGCAGGCGTCGCGATCCTGCCGGACATGATCTACCGGCCCTGGTCGCTGGAAGGCGACCGGATCGAGGTGCGCGATATCTCCGCGAGCCTGCCGGCGGTCCATGTCGGGATGATCTGGCGGCGCGGCCTGTCGCTCTCGGAGCCGCTCAAACACTTTATTGAACTCGCCCAGTCGCAGCGCATCCCCCGACTGCGATAGAAAATCGGTAATATTTCAAGCTACTTACGCAGTGAATTCGGAAAAACCGAAATCACGGTCGATATAAAAGAAATTGTGAAAGCGAAGTTTCCCGCTAGAGTTTCGAGGAGAGGCCGAAAACGGCTGCGATCCAAAAAAGGGGAACATTGATGAGAAAATTGTTGTGCCTTTCAACCGCGCTGACGCTGGTTTTCGGCGCCACCGCGCCCGCCTTTTCCGCCGACATGAAAACCGAAATCGGTCCCGGCGAGGGCGAGGTCGATATCGTTGCCTGGGCGGGCTATATCGAAAGCGGCGAAACCGATGCCGCCTATGACTGGGTGAGCGCTTTCGAAGAAGAGACCGGCTGCATGGTCAACGTCAAGACCGCCGCGACCTCCGATGAAATGGTGGCGCTGATGAACGAGGGTGGTTTCGACCTCGTGACCGCCTCCGGCGACGCCTCGCTGCGGTTGATCGCGGGAAACAGGGTTCAGCCCATCAACACCGATCTGATCAAGGGCTGGGCCACGCTCGATGACCGGCTGAAGGATGCGGCCTGGTTCACGGTCGATGGCGTCCATTACGGCGTTCCCTACCAGTGGGGTCCGAACGTGCTGATGTACAACACCGATGTGTTCACCACGCCGCCGGACAGCTGGAACGTCGTTTTCGAGGAAATGACCCTGCCAGACGGACAGTCCAACAAGGGGCGCGTCGAGGCCTATGACGGGCCGATCCATATCGCCGATGCCGCCAACTATCTGATGAGCCACAAGCCCGAACTCGGCATCAAGGATCCCTACGAGCTGAACGAGGACCAGTATGCCGCCGCCCTCGATCTGCTGCGCCAGCAGCGCGATCTCGTCACCCGCTACTGGCACGATGCCTATGTGCAGATGGACGATTTCAAGAATGAGGGCGTTGTTGCGTCCGGCTCATGGCCGTTCCAGGTCAACATGCTTGCCTATGAGGAACAGCCCGTTGCCTCGGTGATCCCGAAGGAAGGCGCGACCGGCTGGGCGGATACGACGATGCTTCACGCGGATGCGGCTCATCCCAATTGCGCCTATATGTGGATGGAGCATTCGCTGTCGCCCAAGGTTCAGGGCGATGTCGCGGCCTGGTTCGGCTCCAACCCGGTGGTGCCGGCGGCCTGCAAGGGCAATGAACTGTTGACCGATGAAGGCTGCTCCACCAACGGATTTGACGATTTCGACAAGATCAAATTCTGGCGCACCCCGGTCACCAAGTGCGAAAGCCAGGAAAGCTGCGTTCCCTATTACCGCTGGGTCTCTGATTATATCGCGGTGCTGGGCGGCCGGTAGGCCGCTCGTCGCGAAGCTGAAACGCGCCTTACCCTCAGCAACCAATGGCCGGGCAAACCCGTGCCATTGCCGGCGGCATGATCAGTGCCGCCGGTGGTCGCCAAGCGGATGATCATACTTATGAATGCCATCGAACTTGAAAATGTCAGCCGGGTTTTCGGCTCGGTTCGCGCCGTTGACGGCGTCGATCTGGCGGTGGGGGCAGGGGAGTTCTTCGCCCTGCTCGGGCCGTCGGGCTCCGGCAAGACAACCTGCCTGCGCATGATTGCCGGTTTTGAAAAGCCGAGCGCGGGGCGGTTGTCGCTGTTCGGCGAGGATATCGCCGCCGTGCCGCCATGGCGGCGGGACGTCAATACCGTGTTTCAGGATTACGCGCTGTTTCCGCATATGAGCGTTCGCGACAATGTCGCCTATGGGCTGATGGTGCGCGGTGTCGCCCGGGCGGAACGCTACCGGGAGGCCGAAAAGGCGCTGGCGATGGTCAAGCTGCCCGATATGGGCGGGCGCAAGCCGTCGGAGCTTTCCGGCGGCCAGCGCCAGCGCGTGGCGCTCGCACGGGCTCTGGTCAATCGTCCCAAAGTGCTGCTGCTCGACGAGCCGCTCGGCGCGCTCGACCTGAAGCTCAGGGAGCAGATGCAGGAGGAATTGCGGCTTCTTCAAAAGCAACTCGGCATCTCGTTCGTCTTCGTCACCCATGATCAGGGGGAGGCGCTTTCCATGGCGGACCGGGTGGCGGTGTTCAACAAGGGCAAGATCGTTCAGGCCGGCACGCCTGAAGAGATTTACAACCGGCCGAAGACGCGGTTCGTTGCCGATTTCGTCGGTTCGTCCAACGTGCTGTCGCCGGGGTTTGCCGCCCGCCATGGAGCAGGCGATCATGCCGTCAGCCTCAGGCCGGAAAAGATCCAGCTTGGCGAGGGGACGGGCGCGGACGAGATCACCGCGACGGCGCGGCTTCTGACCGTGAATTATTTCGGCGCCACCAAGCGGCTTGCAATGGAGGTCGAGGGCGAGCGGCTGCATGCCGCCGTTTCCGCCGACGCGCCGGTTTCCGGTGAACAGCTTGCCGTCCACTGGCGCAAGGATGACATGTGGGTGCTGGCATCATGATCGCTGATGGTCCGGGCAGACGGGCACAACCCGCAAAGCTGCGCATTGCCGCCGGCGATCTGTTCTGGCGGCGTCCGGGCTTGCTTGCCGCCGCCCTGCTTTTGCCGCCGCTTCTGTGGCTCGGCATCGTCTATATCGGCGCGCTGCTCAACCTTCTGGCGCAAAGCTTCTTCTCGATCGACGAGTTTTCCGGTCTCGTCATCCACCAGTTCACGCTGAAATCCTATCTGGAGCTTCTGCGCCCGGCCAATGCCGATATCATCCTGCGCACCCTTGTCATGGCGGCGAGCGTCACGCTGGCCAGCGCGGTGATTGCCTTTCCGATCGCCTATTACGCCGCCCGCTATGCCAGGGGAAAGGCCAAGGCGCTGTTCTATCTCGGCGCCATGCTGCCGCTGTGGTCGTCCTATCTGGTCAAGGTCTATGCCTGGAAGCTCATTCTCGCCAAGGAGGGAATCCTCACCTGGGTTCTTTCGAAACTGCATCTGACCTTTCTTCTCGATGGTCTGCTGGCGCTGCCGGTGGTTGGCGGCTCCTCGCTCTCGGTCAGCTTTCTCGGCACCTTCATCGTCTTCGTCTATATCTGGCTGCCCTATATGATCCTGCCGATGCAGGCGGCGCTGGAGCGCGTGCCGATGAACCTGATCGAGGCTTCGGCCGATCTCGGCGCCAGCGGCGGCACGACCTTTCGCCATGTGATCCTGCCGCTGGCGCTGCCCGGCGCCGTCGCCGGCTCGATCTTCACCTTCTCGCTGACGCTCGGCGATTACATCATTCCGCAGATTGTCGGCCCGTCGCGGCTGTTCATCGGCCAGGCGGTCTATGTGCAGCAGGGCACCGCCGGTAATGTGCCGTTGGCCGCGGCCTTCTCGGTGGTGCCGATCGTCATCATGGTCATCTATCTGACGCTGGCCAAGAAAGCGGGGGCGTTCAATGCACTCTGATGTTCGCAGCCCCCTGATGCTCAGGCTCGCGGCCTTTGGCGGGCTTCTGTTCCTGCATCTTCCGATCCTGCTGATCTTCGTCTATGCCTTCACGACGGAGGAACGCTCCTATCAGTGGCCGCCGCCGGGGCTGACGCTGAAGTGGTTTGCCGCCACCTGGAACCGTCCCGATGTCTGGGCGGCGCTTGGCCTGTCGCTGCGCGTCGCCGCCGTCGCCACGGGCGTTGCGCTCGTGCTCGGCACACTGGCGGCGGCCGCCGTCTCGCGCACGCGGTTCTTCGGCCGCGAGAGCATTTCGCTGCTGGTCATCCTGCCGATTGCCCTGCCGGGGATCGTCACGGGTATTGCCTTGCGCACGGCCTTCGGCGAGGCGGGCATCCCCTTCTCGATCTGGACCATCGTCATCGGCCACGCCACCTTTTGCGTGGTGACGGTTTACAACAATGCGGTTGCCCGGTTCCGTCGCACATCGTCATCGCTGATCGAGGCGTCGATGGATCTCGGCGCCGACGGCTTCGCCACTTTCTGGCACGTGGTGCTGCCGCATATCGCAACCGCGCTTCTGGCCGGCGGCATGCTGGCCTTCGCGCTCTCCTTCGATGAGGTGATCGTGACGACATTTACCGCGGGCCAGCAGCAGACCCTGCCGATCTGGATGCTGGAAGAGCTGATCCGGCCGCGCGAACGCCCTGTGACCAACGTGGTGGCCATGGTTGTCGTGCTGGTCACCTTCTTCCCGATCCTTCTTGCCTATTACCTGACCCGCGGCGCCGAGGACATCGGCGGGAGCGGCAAATGAACCAACGGAGCTTCGACATGGAAAAACAAATGCTGATCGGCGCCGACCTTGTGAGCGGGGAGGAGCAGAGCGAAATCGTCCTCAATCCGAAGACCGGAGAACTGATCGCCGAATTGCCGGAAGCCTCCGCCGACCAGATCGACCGGGCCGTTGGCGCTGCGACCAGAGCCTTTGCCGGCTGGTCGCGCACGACGCCGGCAACGCGGTCGGCCTATCTGCTGGCGATCGCGGACAGGATCGAGCAGGAGGCGGAAAGCTTCGCCGCGCTTGAGGCGCTCAATTGCGGCAAGCCGATCAATGCCGTGCTTCAGGACGAGATCCCGGCGATCGTCGATTGCTATCGCTTCTTCGCCGGCGCGATCCGCACCCAGCAGGGCATGATCGCCGGCGAATATCTGGATGGCTTCACCTCGATGATCCGGCGCGACCCCGTCGGCGTCATCGGCTCGATTGCGCCGTGGAACTATCCGTTGATGATGATGGCCTGGAAGCTGGCGCCTGCCCTTGCCGGGGGCAATACGGTGGTGTTCAAACCCTCCGAGCAGACCCCGCTGACGGCGCTGAAGCTGGCAAAGGTAATGGCCGAGATCCTGCCGGAGGGCGTGGTCAATGTCGTGCTCGGGCGCGGCGAGACCGTCGGCAACGGGCTGATCAACCATTCCGGCGTGCACATGGTGTCGATCACGGGCGATATCGCCACCGGCCGCAAGATCCTGCAGGCCGCGGCCAAGACCGTGAAGCGCACCCATCTGGAACTGGGCGGCAAGGCGCCGGTGATCGTCTATGGCGATGCCGATCTCGCAGCGGTGGTCGAGGGCATCCGCACATTCGGTTATTACAATGCCGGTCAGGATTGCACCGCCGCCTGCCGGGTCTATGCGGAAAAGTCGATCTACGACAAGCTGGTTGCCGATCTGTCGAGCGCGGTATCGACCATTCGTTACAACGATCCCGACGACACCAAGAACGAGATCGGACCGCTGATTTCCGAACGCCAGCGCGACCGGGTGGCAAGCTTCGTCCAGCGCGCGCTCGATACCGGGCATATCGAACTGGCGACGGGTGGCGCCGTGCCGGAAGGCCCCGGCTTCTTCTATCAGCCGACAGTGGTCGCCAATGCCAATCAGGATGATGAGATCGTCCGCCGCGAGGTGTTCGGTCCCGTCGTCTCGGTGACGCCGTTCTCCGCCGAAGACGATGTGATCGGCTGGGCCAATGATTCCAATTACGGTCTGGCCTCATCGGTCTGGACGAAGGATGTCGGCAAGGCGATGGCGGCTTCGGCGGCGCTTCGCTATGGCTGCACCTGGGTCAACACCCATTTCATGCTGTGCAATGAAATGCCCCATGGCGGGCTGAAACAATCCGGCTACGGCAAGGATATGTCGCAATATGCGCTGGAAGACTACACGGTCGTCCGCCATGTAATGATCAGCCACGGTTAGACCGCGACAAAGCCAGACTGAAGCCCCGATCTCCCCTTTATGCCGGGGAGATCGGAGATATTGCGGAAAGCGGAGGCGTCGGGTTACGAAACCCCGCCGAGGCAGAGATATTTGATCTCCAGATAGTCGTCGATCCCGTATTTCGAGCCCTCGCGGCCAAGGCCGGACTGCTTGACGCCGCCGAACGGGGCGACCTCGGTCGAAATCAGTCCGGTATTGACGCCGACCATGCCGGTTTCAAGCGCTTCGGCCACGCGGAAGACGCGGGTGAGGTCGCGGGCATAGAAATAGCCGGCCAGACCGAACTCGCTGTCATTGGCCATCGCGATCACCTCGTCCTCGTGCTCGAAGCGGATGAGCGGCGCCACGGGGCCGAAGGTTTCTTCATGGGCGACCTTCATCTGCTGCGTAACGCCGGTCATGACGGTCGGCTCGAAGAAGGTTGCGCCGAGATTTGAGCGGTTGCCGCCGGCAATGACCTTTGCACCCTTGGTGACGGCATCGGCGATATGGTCCTCGACCTTTGCAAGCGCCTGCGCGCTGATCAGCGGGCCGACAGTGACGCCGTCTTCGAACCCGTCGCCGACCTTCAGGGCAAGCACCTTTTCCTTCAGCTTCTCGGCAAAGGCATCATAGACCCCGGCCTGGACATAGATGCGGTTGGCGCAGACGCAGGTCTGGCCGTTATTGCGGTATTTGGCGATCATCGCGCCCTCGACCGCGGCATCGAGATCGGCGTCGTCGAACACGATGAACGGGGCATTGCCGCCGAGCTCCAGCGACATCTTCTTGATCGTATCGGCGCATTGCCGCATCAGGATGCGGCCGACGCGGGTGGAGCCGGTGAAGGTGATCTTGGCGATCTTCTCGTTGGCGCAAAGCTCTTCGCCGGCCGCGGCGGCATCGGAGCACGGGATCACATTGAACACGCCGGCGGGGATGCCGGCGCGCTCGGCAAGCACCGCCATCGCAAGGGCCGACAGCGGGGTCAGTTCGGCGGGTCGGGCAACGAAGGTGCAGCCGGCGGCAAGGGCGGGGGCGACCTTGCGGGCGATCATCGCATTGGGAAAGTTCCAAGGCGTGATTGCACCGACGACGCCGACCGGCTGTTTCATCACGATGATGCGCTTGTCGGGCTGGTGGCCCGGTATGGTGTCGCCATAGACGCGCTTGGCCTCTTCGCCAAACCATTCGATGAAGCTTGCGCCATAGAGGATTTCACCGCGTGCTTCCGGCCAGGGCTTGCCCATCTCGGCCGTCAGGATGGTCGCCAGATCATCGGCGTTCTCGACCATCAGGTCATACCATTTGCGCAGGAAGCCGGCGCGCGCCTTGCCCGTCAGCGCCGCCCAGGCGGGCTTTGCGGCGTGGGCGGCGTCGATCGCGGCGCGGATATCGTAAACGGAAAGGTCGGCGACTGAAGCGATCTTTTCGCCCGAGGCCGGATTGAAGACGTCGAAGGTTCTGTCGCTTTCGACCCAGGCGCCGTTGATATAGGCGCTGTGCTTGAGAAGGGACGGGTCTTTCAGCTTCACGCCTGCTTCTCCTTCACGGCGGCGATCGATGCCTCGAGGATGTCGACGCCTTCGGCCAGCACCTCTTCCTCGATCGTCAGCGGGGCGAGGAAACGGATGACATTGCCGTAGACGCCGCAGGTGAGCAGGATCAGGCCGCGCTTCTGCGCTTCGAGCCGCACGGCATTGGTCATATCGGGGTTCGGCGCACCGTCTTCCGTCATGAACTCCGCGGCGACCATGAAGCCGGGGCCGCGGATTTCGGCGATTTCGGGGGTGGTGGCGCGGATCGCCTCAAGCCGCTGCTTGAGGTAGGAGCCGAGCCGGTTGGCGCGGTTCAAGAGGTCTTCTTCCGCGATCACGTCGAGCACCGCATTGGCGGCGGCGATCGACAGCGGATTGCCGCCATAGGTGCCGCCGAGCCCGCCGGGGCCGGCCGCATCCATCATCGACTCCCGGCCGGTGACGGCGGCAAGCGGCAGGCCGCCGCCAATGCCCTTGGCGATGGTCGTCAGATCGGCGGCGACATCATAGGCTTCCATGGCGAAGAGATGCCCGGTGCGGCCGATGCCGGTCTGCACCTCGTCGGCGATCATGACGATGCCGTGCTCGTCGCAGATGGCGCGGATCGCGCGCATCAGCTCTGCGGGGGCCGGATAGAAGCCGCCTTCGCCCTGCACCGGCTCGATGATGATGGCGGCGACGCGGGCGGGGTCCAGATCGGTCTTGAACAGCGACTTCAACGCCTTGAGGCTGTCCTCGACCGAGGTCTCGTGCAATTCGGTCGGGTAGGGGATGTGATAGACATCCGGCATCATCGGCCCGAAGCCGGTCTTGTAGGGCGCGACCTTGCCGGTGAGCGACAGCGTCATGAAGGTGCGGCCATGAAACCCGCCATTGAAGGCAATCACGGCCGAGCGGCCGGTGGCCGCGCGGGCAACCTTCACGGCGTTTTCAACCGCTTCGGCGCCGGTGGTGACGAACACGGTCTTCTTGTCGAAATCGCCGGGAACAGCGGCATTCAGCCGCTCGGCAAGGCGGATGTAATGCTCATAGGGCAGCACCTGGTGGCAGGTGTGGGTGAAGCGCTTGAGCTGATCTTCCACCGCCGCCATCACCTTCGGATGGCAGTGCCCGGTATTGACCACGGCGATGCCGGCCGCAAAGTCGATATAGCGCCGGCCCTCGACATCGAAGACCTCGGCGTTCTTCGCCCGCTCGACATAAATCTGCGTCTGCATGCCGACGCCGCGCGAAATGGCCGCGTCCCGCCGCGTGGCGATATCCGAATTCAACATGAGCTGCTCCTGGGTTGGCGGTCCTTGCCGCTGTCTTAATGGCAGGAGCGTATGTGGCTTTCGATCGGTAAAAAAGTCTGTTTCTTGCTGAAGGCAAGATATTGATTTAATTGGTATCGAAGCAGGACCGATGAGGATATGAAGCATGCTCAGCACATCGCATGACGATATCGAGCTTGGACGGACGCTGAGGGCCGTGCGCGAGCGGGCCAAGCTGTCGCAGCGGGCGCTGGCGAAAAAGGCGAATGTATCGAGTTCGACCATCTCGTTGATTGAATCCGGCAGGCTCAATCCCTCGGTCGGCTCGCTGAAGCGGATCCTCGAGGGCATCCCGATCGGCCTGTCCGAATTCTTCGCCTTTACGCCGGAGGCGGAGAAAACGGTTTTCTATGCCGCAGAGGAACTGACCGAGATCGGCAAGGCGCGGCTATCGCTGAAACAGGTGGGCAATTCCATCGGCCGCGCGATGATGATCCTGAAGGAGACCTACAGGCCAGGCGCCGATACCGGCCGGGTAATGTATCGCCACGAGGGCGAGGAGGGCGGGATCGTGATTTCCGGCCGGATCGAGATCACCGTCGGCGACCAGCGCAAGATACTGGGCCCCGGCGACGCCTATTATTTCGACAGCCGCGAGCCGCACCGCTTCCGCCAGGTGGGCCCGAAAGACTGCATCATCGTCTCCGCCAGCACCCCGCCGACATTCTGAGAATGGTCGTCAGCTCGGAATATGGAAGCTTGCCGGAAGTAGGAGCAGAAGGCGGACATGGCCGGCGTGAACTCGGCATTCTTACGCCAGGCAGGGGCAAACCGCAGCGCCCCCGGATCGACCGGCAAAGGCCGCGCGGGTCGCATTGCCGCGACACCGCGCTTTGCTTGTCTATAACTCAGCTATGGCGGATTTCCGTGCCGAGAACCTTGAGGCATTCCCGCATGAAGGCGGCGAGCCCGGTCCAGCCCTTGGCCGATACCATCGTGCCATCGACATAGGCCTCTTTCGGCTCGACGTCGATATAGGTGCCGCCCACCGCCGCGACTTCCGGGGCGCAGGCGCCGAGGCCTGCGACCTTGCGGCCCTTGAGCACGCCGGGCACGGCCATCAGGATCTGCACGCCGTGGCAGATCGTGAAGATCGGTTTGCCGGCTTCGTGGAAGTGCCGGACCATCGCCTGGATGCGCGGGTCGGTCCGGATATATTCCGGCCCGCGACCGCCCGCGGCATAGACGGCGTCATAGCTGTCGAGTTCGGCCTCGGCTTCGGAGAAGGTCTTGTTGATCTCGGCGAAATGGCCGGGCTTTTCGGTATAGGTCTGGTCGCCCTCGAAATCGTGGAGCGATGTCTTGATCAGGTCGCCTTCGCTCTTGTCCGGGCAGACGACGTGAACCGTGTGGCCAACGGCCTCCATGCCCTGTTGATAGACGTAGATTTCATATTCTTCGGTGAATTCGCCGGTGAGCATGAGGATTTTCTTGCCGCTCATCTCGATCTCCTGATTGTGGGATTGATCCGTCCGGCCGCCGCAAGACGGCCGGACAGGGTGTTTCGGTTCAGAACGGGGAGTCGGGGAAGTAGAACTGGTCCGCGTTCTCGGGGGTGATCAGCGGGGCGTCCAGCTTGAACGATCCGCGCATCGGCGCCTGGCCGGCAAACTGCGCCGCGGTCATGTACATGGCCGAGGCGATCATTGACGGTGGGTAGGGCGTGGAAATGGGCGTGCGCTCGTCGCCCGCCTGCACCATCTCGATCACCTGTTTCATGCCGTTGCCGCCAAGCGCGTACTGGACATCTTCCCGTCCGGCCTGATCGACCGCCTCGATCACGCCGAGCAGCATGTCATCATCATTGGCCCAGACCGCGTCGATATTCGGATAGCGGGCGAGATAGTCCTGCATCAGGGTGAACGCTTCATCCTGGTTCCAGTTGGCATACTGCATGTCGAGGATTTCGATGTCGGTCTGGTCGATGACATCCTTGAAGCCCTGGATGCGTTCGTCATCGATCACGGTGGGGATGCCGCGCAGCACGACGATCTCGCCTTCGCCGCCAAGTTTGTCGACCAGCCATTTCGCCGTGTTCGCGCCAACGGCGATGTTGTCGCCGGCAACATAAAGGTCCTGGATCGACGGATCGGAAAGACCCCGGTCGACCACGGTGATGAAGGTGCCGTTCGAGGCGACCTGCTCCACCGGCCCCGTCAGCTCCTCCGACGTGAAGGGCAGGATGACAAGCGCGTCGAGCTCGTTCGTCGCCGACAGGTCCTCGAGGGACGACACCTGCGCCGTCGCCGACGAGGCCGTC
>MDTD01156159.1_pt1 | contig 13934 bp, 13 predicted proteins | sample 811221 | NCBI WGS metagenome assembly MDTD01 (sample SAMN05326646, study PRJNA326480) | marine metagenome | isolation source: seawater | place: Pacific Ocean: South West | collected 2011
AGCCGAGATGGAGACCAAAGCCCTTGAAGGGATGCTGGAGGCCCTGGGAGCCGAGAAACCGACAATATTGAAGCCCAAAATCCAGATGGGCTCTTCAGAACATGTGATTGTTCAAATAGTCAAAAGAGGCAAAGGCGCCGATAGTTTTCCCCGAAACTGGAAAACGATCAAAAAACATCTGGATAAGCTTAAAGGCTGACAGATTCAGGAGGCTGTCGCGTGGGCGGCTCCGGCGTCATTGCCCGGCAAAACATCAGGCAACTCTTCATCCACCTCATCAACCAGCCATCCTTCGGCTCCAGCTCTCAGCCGGGCTTTGGCCGGACCATGATCTACGGTCAGCTCCAGTATTCGTCTTTTGCTACCGAAAATGTACTGGGCTCGGTTTACCAGGGCAGTCACATCCACATGCTCATGGGCGAATATGATGTTGTCGGGCTGACGGTACCAGCTGTCGCCAACAGGAACAACAATGTCGGCGATCATCCCGCCGAGGTCAAGAATATCCGGAGGTCTATCCGCTTTTACAGGCCAGTGAACCCGGTAGTTGGACTGATCAAAACCGAGACATTCAACCCGACCCAGATAACTGACAGGTTCCGCCTTAATAGAGAAACCACCACCTTCATACTTGTCAAGCTCCTGTCTCCAGCAGTCCTTCAAAACTTCGGTGACCGTGTCGACATTGGGCTCCAGGCGCCATACCTGGGAGGTCGGCAAATAGGATTTCGACTCGACAAAATCCCATTTGGACTCGTCGTATACAAGCTGATACTGGTGGGTGCTTGCCCAGGATGTCATCAGCACACTGGTCCAGATATTATTTTCCTGGTAGACCTGTTTATAGCTGGACTTGAACCATTGCTGCCACTCTTCAAAAGAGTCGTAGTTTCCGGAACGCTTGGCAAGCCCTTCTCTCCATTCACGTTCGTCCGGCAGAGGATCTTCGGCGTGAAAAAACTCTTCCCAGTATGCGGTCACTGTGGCCACTTCAACGATGGACTGGTCGGTTCGTCCGATATTTTCTTGCCAGAGCTTAGCGACAAGCTTGAGCGCTTCCTCACAACGCGAGTAAGGATTTGAATCCTTCATCGCCGCCGTGTGCCTGATATAGTCCACAGCCGCTCTAATTAGATAAGCTGGCAGCATTTACTCGACGAACCTCACATACTAAAACCGAAACAGGCCTCTATTATAAGCTACCGGCAGTAACCCTGTTTGCTCTACCACTTTCCACTATCAGCTCTCGAAATCGAGAGATTCTCCGTCCGAATCGCTCATCCTCTTCAAAATCCTTCAGTTCTCGATCGAGCCTCAAGGTCCAACACTCGCCACCAGAAAGACCCGGTTGGTTAAAGCGCAAATCCAGACCGAGCAGGTCCGAAATCATCATCACCGCCAACCAGCAGGATGAATCGCAAAGAAGCGCTCTTTCAAAATCAAAGAGTAGATCGTCCTCGAAACTTTCAGGAGCACTATCTTGATCTCTTCCCAAAAGACGCATCAATCGCTGAACTTCCAACCAGCCTTCATGGCCATTTTCGCCATGCCACCATTTGACCAACTCCTCATAGTAGGACTTTATAGGCTGATGATCATGGGTGGCGTATGTGGCCAGGGAGAGAGGGTGCAACTTATCCATGGAGACAAACTCCCGGGTCTCTTCATCCCTCTCAAAAATCGGAATAGCAAAACCGGCCATATTCAGTTTGTGAATAGCTGGTCTAACATAAGGAGGCACAATCAGACCGAGGTCTTCGGCAACAATAGCGCCACCGCTAGCAGTGTCAGCAACCGCCTCTAGAATTTGAGAACCCTCTTTTCGATTTTTCTCTCTATTCTCTTCGCTTTCATCATCCCGGGGAGAAAAACCAGGCAGGATACCACCTGTCTTTGTCAACGCTTCGGTCTCGGTCAGAGGAAGGAACTCTCCGTTTCTATCGGGAGTCCAGGGGAAAGCGTAAACTCTGAAGAAGCCTAGAACATGATCGATTCTAAAATCATGAAAATGGTCCATTAGGCGCGAAATTCTTCGACGCCACCATTGAAAGTCTTCCTTGCGGTGAACATCCCAACGGTAGAGTGGAATTCCCCAATTCTGACCCCATCGCTTAGTAAACTCATCACCATGAAAAACAGGTTCAGGTGGGGCGCCGCCGGATAGCTCCAAATCAAAGAGCTCCTGGTTGTGCCAGACATCGCTGCTATAGCGACTGACACCGAATGGAATATCACCCATGATCCGAACATTTAACTTATCGGCGTGCTCTTTGACAGCTCGCCACTGGGTATCGCCTACCCACTGAATGTAGGAATAAAGATCTTGTAGCTCGACGCACTTCTCTCTTTCCGCGCAGCTCTTCGACCACTTTCGGGCGCTTTCATAGGAGCGAATGTCCTCACTCCACTCAGTCCAGACAGGACTGCCGCCATTCAGCTCCATCAGGGCACGAAACAAACTATAGGGCTCAAGCCACGATGCATTTTCCGCCTTGAATGCTTCGAACTCTTTCAGTTCATTTTTAAATTCCGAGGAAGAGCTTCGAAGCCTTTTATGAGCTGAAATCAAAAGATTCAGTTTGACTACTTTGATACTGCGGTAATCAATAATAGAGTCGTTTAACTTAACGACCGATTCTCTGGCTTTTTGAAGATCCTGAGAGGTCAACCCTGGAACCATATTCGGTTCCATCGAAAGCAAGACGGGCTCAACTGCCATTGAGCTGATAGCATTGTAAGGACTGTTATCTCCGCTTGTTTCATTAATCGGCAGGGTTTGCAGAACAGCAATCTTGTTTCGGCTGCAGAAGTCCACCGCATCCTTAAACGCAAGGGTATCACCGATTTTTAAATCCCCTTCTCGTCTCAATGCGAACACCGGAATCAACACACCGGCAACTTTCTGATCAGCGTTTATGCCCACAAGCTAAATCCCCACTCTTTCAAATACCTGGTCGATGTTCTTGAGATAGCTACCCGGATCCAAACATCCAAGTATCTCCTCATCCGTGAGTATATCGGTAACTTTCGGATCTGATAGAAGCTTCTCTTTGAAGCTCTTACCATCTTTGTTCCAGACGGACATCGCGTTGTCTTGAACGATTTTATAAGCATCCTCTCGACTCATGCCTTTCTCTACCAACTTGAGCATGACGGACTGGGAGAAAATGACACCACCGAAAACATCCAAATTCCGCATCATGTTATCGGGATAAACGACTATATCTTTCACTATTCCAGTAAATCGTTTCAACATGTAGTGTAACAGGATAGTTGAATCCGGCAGAATAACTCGCTCTACAGAGCTATGGCTGATGTCACGTTCGTGCCACAAAGGAATGTTCTCCAGGGCCGCGATGGCGTTGGCTCTGAGGATCCGGGCCAGGCCGGAGATATTTTCGCAGCCCACCGGATTACGCTTGTGCGGCATAGCCGAAGATCCTTTTTGCCCATGGGTAAAAGGCTCCTCAGCTTCCAGTACATCGGTTCTTTGCAGATGCCTTATCTCGGTGGCGAACTTATCAAGCGAGCTGCCAATCAAAGCGATAACCCAGAGGAACTGAGCATGCCTGTCTCTTTGAATAATTTGGGTTGATACCGGTGCTGGTGCCAACTCAAGAATCTCACAAGTTAGATTCTCAATCTCCGGAGATATGTTTGAAAATGTTCCTACAGCTCCCGAAACCTTACCGACTGAGATAGACTCGATGGCATCATCCAATCTCTTCTGGTGCCTTCTTATCTCCTCCAGCCATACTGCCATTTTGAATCCGAATGTGGTCGGCTCCGCGTGAATCCCATGGGAACGACCGATGGTTACGGTTTTTTTGTGCTTCTTAGCTTGAAGCAGAATAGCATCATGGAGGGCTTGCAGCTCTTGAACCAGCAACTTGCCGGCCTTCCTCATATTGAGTGCAAGGGCAGTGTCCAGAACATCGGAGCTTGTCATACCTTTATGTATATACCTTCCGGCATCGCCAACGTGTTCGTTCACATTGGTAAGAAACGCAATAACGTCGTGCTTGACCTCTTTTTCGATCTCGAGAATACGGTCCACATCGAAGCGGGCTTTCGCCTTGATCTCCTCAAGGGCTTCTTTGGGCATGTTGCCGGCTTTCACCTGGGCTTCGCAGACTGCGATCTCCACATCAAGCCATGCCTGATACTTGGACTCTTCGGTCCAGATGGCACCCATTTCAGGCTTCGTATACCGTTCAATCACGACAAAGTCTCCTCACGCTGCTCCGGCTACCAAACAATGCTCCGGAAATTCGAAGACTATAGTGTACCCAAACTAGCCGCCAAGAAATTAGCGCTGGTTAGAAAAAATGAGGAAACTAAACACCCCAGGCATCCCAACTGGATGGAAAGGTGACGTCAAGAGATTTACCAAAGAGAATCCACTGCCCATGATGCAAGGTCTCATGGCTGATCAGCCTGACAAGGTGCATATCTACAGCTACATTTTCGCCGAACCAGTCTATTAACTTGTCGGAGTTAAAACTCTCAAGGGTAGAGAGCATCTTCTTGTCACAGTCTTCAAGATATAGAACTAGTTCGCCATGGTCACAGCCGCCACAATAAAGATTGGTGTCGGTGGCAAATTTGATGGAGCCGGTTCTCAAGGCATCGGTGTAATTCTCTTGCACTCTTGCGATATGGCGGAACTGCTTCCACATGGGACCCATGTTGCTTGCCGGGCTATGAAATAGTTGCTCCGGCTTCAAATGTTTGAGGTAATCCAGGGACAATCGCCTTACATAGGCCCACTCTTCTAAAATCTTATCCATGCTCATCGACAACAGTGAATACTCTCTGAAAGGAATCCATCAATAGTAAATTATTTAGAGCAAATGCGGCTAAAATCCTCAGCGGCTAAAATAGATCAGTCTTTCCAACGTCAAGAAGTTAATTACCATGAAGATATTAGTACCCGTCGATGTCTCCCATCCCCATGAAGATCTGGTTTCACATCTCGACTGGTTGGCGGACTTAAAAGGCAACAAGGTTGTACTCCTCTTTGTCAAGGAGATCCTGCCCTCCTACGAAAGAGTTGTTGAGTCAGTCGCCGATTTTCCAGAAGACTGGGAGCACCAGGTCGAGGATAAAGCCAGACAATTGCTGGAAACCCTGGCCGGGAAGTTAAAAGATAAAGGAATAGACGTGGATGTCGAAGTCGCATCCGGTCCGACAAGCTCGGTTATCAATAACATCGCCTCGGATCAAAAAGTAGACCTGGTCGCCGTCTCGCCGGGGAAACAGGCTCATATTAGAAAGTTTTTGCTCGGCTCCACCAGCTCGAATGTGGTAAATCATGCCCCCTCATCGGTCCTGGTTCTCCGGGATAAAGAAGGACATAAAAAGCTCGACCATGTTGTCTTCGCCGTCGATGGTTCTAAGGATTCTGAATACGCGATGGAGTTCGCGGTGGAGAAGCTCAAACTGAAAGAACGCCAGGTCAAAGCCTCGGTAGTAAATGTGGTATCAATAGCACCGGTGCTCGGTCTCATATCACCGGCACCATTCATCGCCACGCTTGAGACAAATCTCTTGATGGAAGGTGAAGTCATAGTGGCCACAGCCCTGAACAAGCTCCGGAGCCTGGGACTAACAGACATTGAGACCAAGGTAAAAGCAGGAGATGCGGCCATGGAGATTATCGACTATGCTGAAAAACATGATGCGCAGCTCATCGTCAGCGGTACTAAAGGTCATTCGGCTGTGGCCCATATCCTCGTGGGAAGCGTGGCTGACCGCCTCTCATCCCATTCAAGCTCCTCCAACCTTGTGGTTAAAATCCCGGATTCGCACTAATTCTCTAATGGTGGCAGGTAAAAGTCTAATGTTTCGTCCCGGTCCTCTGAATACTTGGTTAGTCTCCGCTTCCTGCCTTGCCGGTCTGGCAGTGGCCCAGGCTCCAGCCCTGGCATTTCTAGATGAAGTCGGTTCGGTGGCGGAAGAGCAAGCCAAAGAGAAAGAAGAGCTCAAAAAGATGCGTTCCGAAATGGATCAGATCAATTCTGAAATCGGAGGTGCCCTAAATGAGCTGCAACAGGTCAACTCTCAGTTTCAAAACCAGGCCAATAAAAACAGCAACCTTAAAGAGGTGCACCTATTTGCCAGGCAGAGCAGTTGGGATATCAGAAAAGGAGATTCCATCAGCGTTCTGAGCTACAACGGGCATTTACCCGGCCCGGTTATAAGAGCCCGCCAGGGAGAGAACATCAGAATCGTGCTGCACAATCAATTGAAGCAGCCCACAAGTCTCTATTTCCATGGGCTAAAAGTCCCCCATGAAGTTAATGGACTGCCTCGAAAAGGCTCTGGTCTTGTCCCCCCCGGTGGAACCTACGCATACCAATTTGTCGCCGGTCAGACAGGGACTTTCTGGTATCACCCCCAGATTGTCCACGCCAACCAGCGATTGAGAGGACTATACGGCGCTATCATCATCGAACCGAACTTAAAATCACGATCCTACGACAAAGATATAACCCTCATCTTCTCAAAAATGAGCTCCAGAGAGACCGTCAAATCGGTGAGCACGGGGAAAGAAAAAACAGCCAAGAAAGTAAAAGAAAAAGTCGCGGTGGCACCTACCTCCAAACATGATGATGAGCTGGATGTAGCTTTTCTGATTAATGGTAAGCAAGCACCGGCAATTCCCCCAGTCGAGTTAAGAAAAGGTGACCGGGTCCGGTTGCGCATGGTGAACGCCTCCGACGAAATAATCCCGATTCATCTGAGCGGACACCGACTGGAGGTTATGAGTTCAAACGGCTCGGACAAGCTGGAGCCCCATGTTTTCCGGGACAGCATAAGTCTCGGTCCCTCTGATCGCGTAGACGCTGAGTTCACCGCAAACAATCCCGGAGTCTGGTCCCTGGCTTCAGAGCTTTTCTATCAGGCTTCCGCCTCCGGCAAGTTTCCCGGTGGAATAGCCTGTGTGGTGCGCTACTCCGAGCTGAAAGCCAGACAAAATATGGACCAGTCCCGCTAAGAGATGAAACTACCGCAGTTTTTCTAAACTGCTCTCCACCCTATCTCTGGATAACCCCGTGTGCTGGCAAAATTTCTTCCAGCCGATCTCAATCACCTCTTCCCAATATTCGTGATAAAGATTCTGGTTCAGATAGTCTTTGCCAAGCTCTCTACTATAATCCGCGATTATCGCCTTGGCCATATCATGCTGCACCATGTGCCTGAGGTCAAACCAGCGCTCTTCCAGGGCAAGGTCGAACAGCACCCTTAAAAATGCTTCCTGGCCGTACTTCAGCTCTGCCAATTCCTGCAGCCGCTCAGGTACCTCTGCGCTCTCCATCCTTCGCTCTTTCACCCACCAAAAGCCTTGATCTAACAATAACCTACCACGCTAATTGGTACCACAATCGATATCCGCCACCTTAAGCCGACCTAAGGCATTTCCCCCTCCAGGAAATTTCGTGTGTCGGAAAAGACCACAGGTACTAAATTCTAATCACGGGGCAAAAGTGACTTGATCCGATCGGATCTATTTTGAAGAAGAGAAGTGTATAGTTTTCCATAGGCGTTTTGAGGGGTCAGAAACAAATGATCGAAAGCAAGTTATTAAACGTTAGATATCAATTGGAAAAAAAAGAGATAAAACTTTCTGATGCGCTTTTGATCACCGCTCGTTTTTTAAACAGCCAATTAAAGAAGAAACAATTGACCTGGCTGAACAGAGAGCTTTTGGGCTATCTAAAAGAAGATCTGGAAGGCTTCTTCAACGCAAAAGACGAAAGTAAGTTCCCTCTGCCCGACTATCGATTTCTTCACGGCTCCTGGGGTAGGGAGTGCGATGACGGCATGATCATTCATCTGGAGACACCCCGGTTGAAAGAGAAGCGCATCTTTTGCAATATCGGCATCCAGCAAATCGAAACCCAGTTGCTCGAGTTAAAAGAGAAAAATTCCGAGCCGATGGAAGACAATGTTTTCTGTATGAGTTTCGATCCTGCTACCGGTGCCCAGTTTTACTGCAACGCTACAGAACTGGAGAAGATTTACTTATCGGTAAAGCAAAGACTTCTCGACTTCATAGACAGCGCCTGTGCCGCTAAAAGAGCAGATCTTTCCAATTAGCGGTAAACTTAGAACTGAATAGCATACAATGATGCTTCGAGATGCTCCGAGTTCTGATTTCATTCAAATGATCTCTTCCAGACAGCCCTTTAGCAACCTCCGGTTATACCAAAGATCAGCACTATATTTAGTGCTGATTATTTTGCCTACTCTTTCGGTTATACCAACCTTACCCGCATCAGCCCAAAATCCGGTGCCGCTGACGGAAGACAAACCCATGTCTGAAGTGCTGGAAGATCTGGAAAAGAGATATAAGCTGGTCACCGGAAAGAGCAGCTCTATTCTTGACAGGCTGGCGGCTCTTGAACTACAGGTATTCGGAGAGGTGAAGACCGGCTCTCTCGTAGACCGTTTCCAGAATCTCCAGAAAGCCCCTTCCCCGGATCATCATGAAAGCTCCCCCCAGCCGGAGCCGGACAAAGCCCAGAAAAGGAAAGTGGGTGAGTCGATGACCGGATATATTCGCCGTCTCAATGGCGACATTCCTTGCCCCAGCGCCAACAACTTGAGGCTCTACCGAATCACTCCGGTCAATATGACCTTGAAAGGACCGCCCGATTATCTGGACATAATAATGAAGGCGACCAAGAACAAGGTGCTCCGATTCAACAAAATGCCTATCCCCGTCTACATAACCCCACTGAGAAATGTACAGTACATGAAGTCATGCGTTGCCGGATTCGAGGCCTGGGAATCAAGAACCGGCGGTAAAATTCGCTTCACCCAGGTAAACGATCCGGGTCAGGCCAGAATAAGAGTGGTCTGGAAACAGCTCGGTATGGGTAAAGACAAAGATGACTGCGCCCTCGGTGCCCACACCGTCACAAAATGGAAGAAGCGCGGCAATGGCAAAGTAGCGCTAATGTCGGTCGGAGCCATACCAGTTCCATTGTATATTCCGCGCTTCGGACCAAAATACAAGGTGCCACCACAAGTAATTGAAGTAAATCTAGACCTGATAGATTCCAAGGTCCAAGATGTCAAATTTTTAGTCCTTCAAAATATAGTTACTCATGAACTCGGCCACGCTCTGGGAATTCTGGGCCATAGCAATGCGAAAAGCGACATGATGTATCCGATTACGGATGAGCACTCCCGCATATCGGAACGGGACCTGAATACTGTTTCTAGACTCTATAAATTAAAAGTAGATATACCTCTATAAACATAACAGCAAGCATCAGTGCCTTGAGTAGGTGCTAAATATCTTCTGTTGGTCCTCAGCCGATTCTACTAGCTGGCGAAAGGAGAGAACATTATGCTGGTCAAAAAACGCAGACTTGATAAATTGCCTCTGTTCATAGCCCTAACCGGATCCCTGGTTCTTGGAATATCTTCGCCTTCCACTAAACCGGCTTGGTCGCAAGATGTAGTGGCAAAGCCGGTTTCGGCCAGCCAGGAAAAACTGAACAAAGAGGTAGCCGATGTGGTCGGCGAAAGCACCGGCATTCCCCTCAAGAAAGAGGACTTGCAGCCCAGGGAAGTGAAAAACAAGTCGGAAGTAAAGAAGAAGGGCGGATTCAGCCTTAATCCCATGAGATGGTTCTACGGTCCGATAACAGAGATGCAAGAGACAATCGCCAGATTAGAACAGCAGATTATCCATCTTGAAGCGCCCATAGCAGGACTGGAAAAACCCCTGCTTGCTCTCAGAGGAGACGTGAATGGTGTAGACAAACGAATCAAACGAGTCCGGCGCGACATGGGATCCATCAGAGATACGCTGGTGGAAACCAGCAAAAGCATGGATGACGCTAAAAAAGAGATCCGGGAGACGAAGAAAGCAGTCACCATCACAAACGAAGAGCTGGTGGAGACGAAGGAAGAAGTAGTCTCAGCCAGTCACAATATAAATCTGACCAGAAAACAGCTGGGTGGCATGCATGCCACCATTGTCAAAATGGGAGACAAACTCAATAAACTTGACCAGACCGTGGAGGAATTGAAGAAGCCGGTGGAAAAACTTCCTGAGCCTGTAGTTGGCGTGGAGAGTCACCTGGCACGGCTGGAAAATGACCTTTCGCTGTTACGCGCGTCCGTGGACAGAACAAGCAATCTTATTCTTACGATTATTATACTGACAGCAGTCGGAGTCGGTCTTGGCACACCACTTATTATTTTGGTTCTCTTCAAACTGAAAAGCCCCAAGACTATAGAATCAAAAGAATACAGGGACCCTGAGTCGGAAGTGAGCTACTATTCGAGCTTGAAACCCCACGCCTACTTTGATGGCGGCAGGGGCTACCATAACAACTAAATTAATACGATAATGGTTGCTAGAGGAAGCCTCGCGATAACCATAAGGGGTCTTGGTGCGGAATTTAAAATTCTGGAGAGACTTGTCAAAAAAAACAGACTCTTTCCTGTCATTTTTAGAAAAACACAACGATAGAATCCTCAGTACCGAACCGATGAACGAAGAGGCCGTCCTCACCGCGGTTCGAGACATCTACCGATTGACCGACCTGGACGAGCCCCAGGTCTTGTTTCTCGACTCGCCCTGGCAACTTGCCCACATAATTCATTTCCTGGGGGCACTAGAGAACTCAACACATTATCGAGAAGATCCGGAAAAACTAAAGCAGGATTTTATAGATAAGAATCGAAAGAAATACTCGGTCTTGGTCAGCGAAGAGACATTGGAAAGCTGTGTTGAAAGCCAGTTCGAACTACTCAATGCCATTGAAAATGAGCCTATTATAGATAGTCTTTTGAGTTGCTACCAGAGACTGAATCGTCCATCGGTCCTTGCTTGCTACGAAGAAAACCGGGACTCTCCACAACTCGAATACCCTGTGGCTATGTTCGCTCCATTCCCTTCTAAAATGCGCTTTCTCCATGTTCTCAATATCCCCAAACGCGCACCGCTATTGAGTCCGGCCAGTCGCGCCGGGAAAGAAGAACGAGAACATGAAATCGCCACACGTAGAACCCTGCAAAATCATTCAATAGACTATCGTTCCACGGAGATAGGCACCATCAAAGTGCAACTTGATGAACTCATGGGCAGTTTGTTAACCGGCATTCCGGAAGTTGTCTATTCCCTATCAGGCGGCAACCCCTGGTTTGATTCCCTGCCGGCAGAAAAATTCTTAGTCGACCAGGGTGTGTCCTATCCGGACAGAGCCAGGGCTTACATCAATGCTTTTTATGACCTGACCACAGAGACCAATCTCACATTCTTCTGGGAGGACTTCTGCCTCATCTCAAATAGACCGGTTCTTCTAGAGTTGAACAACGAAACCCGACTCCACAACGAAGAAGAGGCCGCTCTCATCTATCAGGATCTCTTCAAACTCTTCTCTAAAAATGGAAAGAACTTTGTTTTTGAGAAGTTTTAGAGCTTCTTCCACCAGGGTCTCTTTCCACCTTCTTTCTCCTGTTTTTTCTCGAGAACCTTCACCCGTTTTTCAAGACGAAGCTTTTTGATATCGACGCTTACATTATTGAGCGACTCCTCCAGGTCAATGACGTTGTTGCTGGTCAACTCTCCATCCTCGTTATCCCGGAGCATCTTTGCTTTTTTGCGCGCTATGGCGGCTAGGTCCTGTCGCAGTCCTTTTGCTTCTTCCACTGTTAACTGTTTACTCTTCTGTCCTCTGTTTACATCAGCCATCAAAGTCTTCTGCCGTTCCCAAATGCTCATGGTTTTAGCCTCAGCATTGTCCACGAAAAGACCGGAGAAACTGGCGGTCAAAAGACCGACAAAAATCAAACCGTACAAATTGCTAGTATTTCTTCTACTCATAATCTAAATCTCCATAATCTCCTTTCTTTCGATTAAACGCTCAGTTTAAGTGGAGAGCGTAATCTTCATTAGTCATTTCCTTAGCAGATCTTGCGTTTTCTCGATTCAACAAGCCATGGGCTCTGTACATCGGCTCCACCCGCGGTGTCAACAAACCGATCTGCTTCAAGTTAGGGATGATAAGGTCAAACATCGAATCCCGGAATATCTGCATGAGCTGAGACTCGTAAGCGAATTTATCCCATTCCTTGACAGACATTTTGTCGCCATAGAACTCTTCATAGATTTCATGGGCAAGAAACCGCTTCTGCAGAAGCAGGCATATCTCAAGAGCCAGGTCTTCTCTCTCGGCTATCTCCTTTTCGCTCAGCTCATTGCTATAGAATTCTTCTAAGGCGAGAACCCCATAGTGAACATGCCGGGCTTCATCGGCAATCACATACTGAAGAATATCCTTCAATAGTGGCTCGTTAACTATCTCTTTTACGGCCCTGAAAGCACCGAGACCGAAACCTTCAACCATGATCTGCATGCCAAGGAACTTTACATCCCATCTGGAATCTTGCATTATCGCCTCGATCAGAACATAAAGGTTGTCGTTAATCTGATAGCGTTTCTCAATTTTTTCGTGGAGGTACTTGTGAAAGACCTCAACATGCCTGGCTTCGTCACCAATCTGATTGGCGCCGAACAGTTTGCCATCCATAGAAGGAATAGATTGCACCACTTGCGATGTGGCATAAAGGGCTCCCTGCTCACCGTGTAAGAGCTGACTCATCAGCCATGCCACGAGAGATTGCCGCTCGATGGCTTGCTGAGCCGGTGTCAGCTTTCTCCACATGGGTAGAGGGGCTGCAGGACAAAACTTATCAGGAATTATAGGAACCTTTGTGCTCAGAGGATCAACCTGAATCGACCAATCAATGTCAGTGGATACGTTCCACTGGGCGGCCTTTCCAGCCTCGTAAAGACGCTCTATTCCAGGATGTCGACCTTTCTTGTATGTCCAGTCGTAGCAAACTTCGTGCTCCGTGGTCATGAAAGACCGGTCCTGATTCTTTCCTTTTTGAAGAATCAGACCATCATAAGCCGGTCCGAGAAAGGATTTTAGAAGATTCAATTTGCCCCGTTTGACAAAATCTATCCCCATGGGAAGAGTATTTCGAACGGAACTGACCAAATCAAATAATGTTTCAGTTGCCATATTAGTTTCCAGTTTCACCAGTACACCCTAATTTGTGTAGCACGAAGAAGATTTTGCCGTGCTCTCGGTTATTTACATATATAATTTCGTGGCATATGAAATTGAGGGTCTGTGTTTAGATCTTTGGATTTCAGTAAGACTTAAGGCTTCGAATTGGCAGTGAAAAGCTCATTAAGAACACTATTTCCATGCCTGACGGCAGTCATCCTCAGTGCTTTAATTTGCTCCTTGACTCCTGCCATAGTTTTTGCCCAAGACAACCAGGGAAAACCCATTGAAGACAAATGGGCATTGGTTATCGGCATCGACAAATTCAAAGACAAAAGAATTCCGACCTTGAGATATTCTGCCAAAGATGCCCGGGACTTTGCCGACTTCCTGATCAAAAAAGGAAATTTTGCCGGGGACCATATAAAAGTGCTCCTCAACGAGGAAGCAACCCAGGAAGCGATAGAAGAAGCCCTCGGTGACACCTGGCTTCCCAGACGGGCTCTATCGAACGACCTGGTACTTATTTATATATCGACCCACGGAAGCCCGCAAGAGATAGATGTGGGCAAAGACAATTGGCTGATAGCCCATAACACCAACATAGACAAGCTCTACTCCACAGGAATCGAGCTTACCAGCCTGGCAGAAACTGTAAAAAAACGAACCGGCTGCGAACGGGTTGTCCTTTTCCTGGACGCATGCAACAGCGGCGCGGCTCAGACCGGCGCCAGCAAGGGACTTGTCAGACCATCAAACTTCGACATCAACTCCCTGGTGGGCGAAGGAGCAATTGTTATCAGCTCCAGCGACTCCAATCAACGCTCCTGGGAGTCTCGCCGTTATCAAAACGGAGTTTTCACAAGAAAGCTTATCGAGACCCTTTCCGGA
>MDTD01123806.1_pt1 | contig 13933 bp, 12 predicted proteins | sample 811221 | NCBI WGS metagenome assembly MDTD01 (sample SAMN05326646, study PRJNA326480) | marine metagenome | isolation source: seawater | place: Pacific Ocean: South West | collected 2011
CGCGGTAGAGCTTCACGACGGCCGCCGACACGTTCGGCGCGGCTTCCGCGATTTCCATCAGTTCCTGCTCGCCGGGCAGTTCGCCGGCCAGCAACGGATCGGCGAAGACCTCGCGCAGCGCCGCCAGTGACGCGCCGGTCTCGCCCTGCAACTCGTCCGGGTCGATCTTGTAGACCGAGGCCAGCTTCAGGATGAGCTGCACGGTGAGCGGGCGCTGGTTGCGTTCGATGAGGTTGAGGTAGGATGGCGATATGCCGAGTGCCTCGGCCATCGCGGTCTGGGTCAGGCCCTTGGCGTTGCGGATCCGGCGGATGCGCGGGCCGACGAAGATTTTCTGGTCCGCCACGGCGGCGCTCCATGCCTTGCTGATTTACACCGGTTTACAGAATAGGGGTGCGTTGTGGATTTTACAAGATTTACATGCTTACAAGACCGGTTGGTCAAAGCCTCCACAGCTTGACCCGATTCGCCGCTCGAAACGGCTGTTTTCCCTCGCATATCCGCGATTCGAGCGCTAGCTTGACCATGAAGGCGGCGCAGACAGGCGGCCGGGAGTGAAACCGGCAAAGCCCTGTCAAAGCGCCATCGACAGCACAACCGGGCCAGCCGCCTGGTGACAAGGAGAGACAAATGGCACCGAAAACGCGAGTCAAGGAACGCGCCGAGGAACAGGCTTCGGCCATGAACATGGACCAGCAGGCGGTGATCCGCATGGTGGCCAACGACCTGCACCGCCTCAACCAGTCGGTGATGAAGGCGGTCGAGGCCGGCGTGTCCGTGGAACTTGTGCGCTCGGCACGCCATCACTGCGGCAACGGCAACTGGGGCGACCTGCTCATCCCGGTGATCGTGACCAACAATCCGGGTGCCGCGAACGACTGACCTGAAAGAGCCGGATTCCACTGCAAGGCCGCGTCCGGCAAGGGTGCGGCCTTGTTGCGTTCACTATTTTGTTAAATTTAAGATTGCATTCTGGCGGTGACCTACAACATGGTTTAATGGGCTGGCTATAGGACACGCCAACGTTGAACCGGGCAAAGCACCATCCATGAAGCAGGACAATTCCGCATTTGGTCTCCGCCACGGCGAATCCGGATATTCCGGCGCCGGAAACAGGGCGAAGGACGACATCCTCATCGTGACGGCAGACCGCGTCAGCCGCATCGTCATCGAGGGGACACTCAAGAGGATGGGCAAGACATGCCGCGCGATGGAGCCCTCGACAATGGCGTCCGTCGAGGACATGGGCATGCCGGCCCTTGTCATTTTCGAATGCAGCAATGCATCCGAACTATGCCGGCACTATTCCGGCGTTTTCACCGGCAAGGGGCGGCCCAGGATCATCATGTTCACCAATCAAGGGAAGCCGGACGACGGGATGGCGGACATCATCTTGCGAAGGCCGATCATTCCGGACCAGCTGGAACAGGTCATCCTGACGCTGCTCGGCCCCGAGGCTTGAACGCACCCCCTTTCCTTTCGCTTCATGCATCTCCTATAGTCGCCCATCTCAACGTGATCCGGTGATGCATGGCTTCCGAAAAAAGGGATGTGCGCGAAACGTCCGCAAGGCGGACCCGACCGCCTAAATTTGTCAGCAACCTGCGTGGCGTGAAATCCTGGAAAGAGGCCAACGCCTGGCTGGAATGGCGCGGGATCGAGGACATCGAGTGCATCACGCCGGATCAGGCCGGTGTCGCGCGCGGCAAGATGATGCCTTCGAAGAAATTCACGTCCAACACCTCGCTTGCGCTTCCTTCCGCGGTTTTCATGACGACGATCTCGGGCGACTATCCGGAGGAAAGCGACAGCTTTCGCTATCCCGAGGATGACGGCGACCTCAAGCTCATGCCGGACCTCTCCACACTCGCCGTGGTGCCGTGGGAAAGCGATCCGACGGCGCAGGTCATCTGCGACATGGTGCATCAGGACGGGCGGGAAGTGGAATTCACGCCGCGCAACGTTCTCAAGCGCGTCATCCGCGCCTATGACAAGCTCGGACTGAGACCCGTTGTCGCACCCGAGATCGAATTCTACCTCGTTTCCAAGAACACCGACCCCGACTATCCCCTGACGCCCCCGCTAGGCCGGTCGGGCCGCCCGATCGGCGGCGGACAGGGCTATTCCATCGCCGGCATCAACGAGTTCGACGAGCTGATCGACGACATCTACCATTTCTCCGAAGCCCAGGGCCTGGAGATCGACACGCTGATCCATGAGGAAGGCGCCGGCCAGCTCGAGATCAACCTGCGCCACGGCGACCCGGTGGAACTGGCCGACCAGGTGTTCATGTTCAAGCGGACGCTGCGCGAGGCCGCGCTCAAGCACGACATGTACGCGACCTTCATGGCCAAGCCGATCCAGGGCCAGCCGGGCTCTGCCATGCACATCCACCAGTCGATCATCGAGAAGAAGACCGGGCGCAACATCTTCACCAATGAAGACGGATCGGAATCGGCGGCGTTCCGGCACTTCATCGGCGGCATGCAGCGCCATGTGCCGAACGCGCTCGTCATGTTCGCGCCCTATGTGAACTCCTACCGGCGGCTCACCAAGGGCGTGACGGCGCCGGTGAACGTGGAATGGGGCTACGACAACCGGACCACGGCCTTCCGCATTCCGCGTTCCGACCCGGCGGCCCGGCGCGTGGAAAACCGGATCCCCTCCTCCGACGCCAACCCCTATCTGGCGCTTGCGGCGTCGCTCGCCTGCGGGCTGATCGGGATGAAGCAGAAGCTGGAGCCGAAGGACCCTGCCGGCCACTCGGCCAACGAGGCGGACATCGAACTGCCGCGCGGGCTGATCGAGGCGACGGCGCTGTTCGAGGCCGACGAGGCCCTGACGGAGATCCTCGGCTCCGGGTTCGTGGGCACCTATGCGGCGATCAAGCGGGGCGAGTTCGAGACCTTCATGCAGGTGATCAGCCCCTGGGAACGCGAGTTCCTGCTCCTCAACGTCTGACCGGAACGCCATCATGGTCCATACGAGTGCAATCTCGCCCGGCCTGTCCTGGTATGAGGCGACCGCCGGCGAGCGGACGGAATGGCCGGCGCTGAAAGGCGATCATGCCACCGACGTCATCGTCATCGGCGGCGGCTTCACCGGGCTTTCGGCGGCAGCGCAACTGGCGAAGGACGGCATCGGCTGCATCCTGATCGAGGGTCATCGTGTCGGTGACGGCGCGTCGGGCCGCAATGGCGGGCAACTGGGCACGGGGCAGCGGGCCTGGGCGGAGGAACTGGAGGAAGAAATCGGCCTGGAGCGGGCGCGCACGCTCTTTGGCATCGCCGAGGACGCCAAGACGCATCTGCTCGATTTCGCCCGGACGCACCAGATCGACATCGAATACATGCCGGGCCAGATGTCGGTGGTGCACAAGCCGCGCTATCTCGATGCCTTCCGCGCCCATGCCGACATCATGGCCGAACGTTTCGCCTATCCGCATGTCCGCTTCATGGACAAGACGGAGACCGCCGAGCGGCTCGGTTCGACACGCTATCACGGCGGCATTCGCGACACGGCAACAGGCCACATCCATCCGCTCAAGCTGGTTCTCGGCACGGCGCGCGTCGCGGCGCAGTCAGGCGCATCGATTCACGAGAACACGCCGGCGCTTTCCATCGGCCGCGAAGGCGGAAAGGTGGTCGTGAAAACGCCGGATGGCACGATCCGGGCCGAACGCTGCCTTGTCGCCACGAATGCCTATGGCGAGACGCTGGAGCCGGTCTCGGCCGCGCATATCATGCCGATCCGCTCCTTCATCGGCGCCACGGTGCCGCTCGGCGGCGACAGCAGCGTCATTCCGGGTGGCGAGAGCGTGGACGATTCGCGCTTCGTGGTGCGCTATTTCCGCAAGTCACGCGACGGACGGCTGCTGTTCGGGGGGCGCGAGGCCTATACGGCGGAAGAGCCCGGCGACATCACCACCCATGTGCGCAAGCAGATCGCGGAGATCTATCCTGCCCTGCGCGACATCGAGATCACCCATGCCTGGGGCGGGTCGGTCGGCATCACCATTCCGCGCAAGCCCTTCGTGCGCGACGTGATGCCGGGCGTCACCTCCATCGGCGGATTTTCGGGCCATGGTGTGCTGCTGTCCAACCATACGGGCCGGCTCTATGCCGAGGCGGTGGCCGGCAAGGAAGACCGGCTGCGCCACTACCGGGACCTGAAGATCCCGCCGTTTCCCGGCGGACGCATGTTCCGCAAGCCGCTGCTGCTGGCCGCCATGACCTGGTTCTCGATGCTGGACCGCATCTGACGCCGCGTTCCCGCATCGGTTCTTTCCGGGCAAGGTCCGGACGCGAAACCGGGGACCACTTTCGCTGGTCTTGCCCCCGCTCGACCGCCTGTAGAACAGCATCGGAACCGGCCAGCGCGGATCAGATCCGGCGCACGATCACCGATCCGGCCGAATAGCCGGCGCCGAAGGAGCAGATGACGCCGAGGCTTCCCCGCGGCAGGTCGGCATTGTTCTGGGCGAAGGCAATGATCGAGCCGGCCGACGAGGTATTGGCGTATTCCTGCAGGATGTTGGGCTGTTCGCCGGGTTCCGGCTCACGGCCGAGCACCTTCTGGCCGATCAGGTCGTTCATGCCCTTGTTGGCCTGGTGCAGCCACAGCCGTGACAGGCCGGACGGGGCGATGTCCTCGTCCTCCAGATGCGACAGCATCATGTCGGAGACCCAGGGCACGACCTGTTTGAAGACCTTGCGCCCCTCCTGGTAGAAACGCATGTCGCGGCGGTCGTCCATCTGGTCATGGCATGGCCGCAGGAAGCCGTTGTTGTTGCGGATATTGTTGGAAAACATGGTGCGGCAGCGCGTGGAAAGGATTTCCCAGCCGCCGTCTGCGGCCGCGTCGGCGCGCTCCAGCAGGACCGCCGTGCAGACATCGCCGAAGATGAAATGGCAGTCACGGTCGCGCCATTCCAGGTGGCCGGAGGTGATTTCCGGATTGACCATGAGGATGGCGCGGGCTGAGCCGGAACGGATCATGTCGGCGGCGGCCTGGATGCCGAAGGTGGCCGACGAGCAGGCGACGTTCATGTCGAAGGCGAAGCCGCCGATGCCGAGCGCCTGCTGTATCTCGATGGCGATGGCCGGATAGGCGCGCTCGTGGTTGGACGCCGCGCAGATGACCGCATCAACGTCCTCCGCCTTGCGTCCTGCCATGGCGAGCGCCTGGCGCGCGGCATCCAGCGCGATTTCCGCCATGATCGACAGTTCGTCATCGGCGCGCGGCGCAAGGCGCGGATACATGCGGCCGGGATCGAGCACCCCGTCCTTTTCCATCACGTGGCGGCGCTCGATGCCGGATGCCTTCAGGATGAATTCCTCGCTCGACATGGGCTTCGGCTCGATTTCGCCGCGCGCGATGGCATCCGCATTGGCCTCGTTGAAAAGGCGCGCATGCTCGTTGAACGAGGCGACGAGTTCGGCATTGGTGATGACGGCTTCCGGCGTGAAGACGCCGGTGCCGGTGATGGCGACTGCATTCATGGTTCTGCCCCCCTTCTTTTACACTTACACGCAGCGGCCGCCGTCGACCTCCAGCGCAACGCCGGTGATGAATTCGGCCTCGCCGGAGGCCAGCCACAGCGCGGCATTGGCGATGTCGAGCGGCGTGGAGAAGCGGCCAAGCGGGATGACCGACTTGAACTTCTCGCGGATTTCCGGCGTGTCCTCGCCCATGAAAGAGGCGAGCATGGCGGTTTCGCCCGCCACCGGGCAAAGCGCGTTGACGCGAATGCGCTTCGGCGCAAGCTCCACCGCCATGGACTTGGTGGCAGTGATCGCCCAGCCCTTGGAGGCATTGTACCAGGTGAGGTTCGGGCGCGGCCGCAAGCCCGCTGTCGACGCCGTGTTGATGATCGAACCGCCGCCCTGTCGCTCCATGATGGGCACAACCAGTTGGGTGGAATGATAGATGGCCTTCATGTTGACGGCGGTGATGAGGTCGAAGGTGTCCTCGTCCACGTCCAGCAGCGACCCGTTCCTGTGGGTGAAGCCGGCATTGTTGACCATGATGTCGACCCGGCCGAAGGCCTGCGTGGCGGCATCCACCATGGCTTGGATCTCGTCGCGCAGGGCCACGTCCACGGTCACCGGAATGGCCGCATCCCCGATCTCGGAAGCGACGCGCTCGGCACCCTTGGCGTTGAGGTCGGCCACGACGACCTTCGCTCCCTCCTCGGCAAAGCGCTTGGCCATGCCCTCGCCGAAACCGGACGCGCCGCCGGTAATGATCGCGACCTTGTCTTGCAGGCGCCCCATGAATGTCTCCTTCCCGTTCGTCCCGTTCAGCCGTGGTTGAACACGACCGTTTTCGTTGCCGACATGTCATACAGGGCCTCGAAGCCCTTTTCGCGGCCATGGCCGGATTTCTTGAAGCCGCCGAAGGGCAGTTCGATGCCGCCCCCCGCGCCATAGCCGTTGACGAAGACCTGACCGGCGCGCACGCGCTTGGCGATGCGGTGCTGTCGGGCGCCATCGGCCGTCCATATGCCGGCGACAAGGCCGTACTCGGTGCCATTGGCCAGGCGCACCGCATCCTCCTCGCCGTCGAAGGCGAACAGCGACAGGACCGGGCCGAACACCTCCTCCTGGGCGATTGCCGCCCCGGGATCGACGGACCCGAACAGGGCGGGCGCGGCATAGTATCCGCCATCCGGCGCATCCGGCGACACGGTTCCGCGCGCCAGGACCGGCACGCCGGCCTCCTGCGCGGCGTCGATGAAACCGGTCACGCGCTCGCGCTGCCTGGCGTTGATCATCGGGCCCAGATCGAGATCGGCCTGGTGCGGCCCGGCGACCAGCGCGGAAAAGCGTTCGGCGAGTGCCGTGGCGACGCGCTCGTAGACCGGCGTCTCGATCAGGATGCGGCTTCCGGCCGAACAGGTCTGGCCGCCATTCTGGATGATGGCGTTGACGAGCACCGGCAGCGCGGCGTCGATGTCGGCATCGGCAAAGACGATCTGCGGCGACTTGCCGCCCAGTTCCATGGTCACGCCGCGATTGTTGACGGCTGCGGCCTGCTGGATGCGCGTCCCGGTCAGCGTCGATCCCGTGAAGGTGACGTAATCGACGCCCGGATGGGCCGAAAGCGCGGCCCCGGCCGTCGCGCCATAACCGGTCACGACATTGACGACACCCTCGGGGAAGCCGGCCTGCAATGCCAGTTCGCCTATGCGGATGGCTGTCAGTGAAGCATCCTCGGCCGGCTTGACCACCAGCGTGTTGCCCATGGCAATGGCCGCACCCAGCACACGGGCCAGAATCTGCATCGGATAGTTCCACGGGATGATGCCTGCCACCACGCCATGCGGTTCGCGAAGGGTCAGCGCCGTGTAGCCGTCGAGAAACGGAATGGTATCGCCGTGGATCTTGTCGGCCGCGCCGCCATAGAACTCGTAGTAACGCATGGTGGCGGTCACATCGGCCTTGCCCTGACGCACCGGCTTGCCGGTGTCGCGGCTTTCCAGCGCCGCCAGTTCCTCGCCATTCTCCTCGACAAGGTGGAAGAGCCTTGTCAGCAAGCGTCCCCGCTCGACCGCCGGCATGCGGCTCCACGGACCCTCGTCGAAGGCCTTGCGCGCGGCTGCGACAGCGCGATCCACATCGGCTTGGCCCGAGGAGGGAATGGAGGCGAAGGCCATGCCGTCGGACGGACAGACCACGTCGATGCGCTCGCCCGAAGCGGCGTCCACCCGCTTGCCGTCGATGATGTTCATGAAGGCGATGCCTTGCGCGACCGTGGTCGCCGGATGAGCGCCCATGATGTTCCTCCCGTCTTGCCGCGCCGGCCCGTGCCGGCAGTCAGGGCAGCGACTTGAAACGCTTGGACCCGCAGTGTCAAGCCACGCCTTGTCCCCGGCCGGATGAAAAAAGAGGGCGTGAGGCCTGTTAATTTTAAATCGATTAGATTATAGAAGGCGCAGAGTTGAGAAGCGGACATCATGACCAGCACGATCATCCCCGTCGATCCCTTCGACTTCATCATTTTCGGCGCCACCGGCGACCTTGCGGAGCGCAAGCTGCTCCCCGCTCTCTACCAGCGCCAGCGCGACGGTCAGTTCTCCGAACCGAGCCGGATCATCGGCGCATCGCGCTCCGCGATGAGCGATGCAGCCTTCCGCGACCACGCCCGCCAGGCGCTGGAGCGTTTCGTCGGACCGGGCGAGCGCGACGAGGCGGAAATCGCCCGCTTCCTCGACCGGCTGTCCTACGTTCCGGTGGATGCCACGGGCGATGGCGGCTGGGCCGATCTTGCCGCGAAGCTGGATGCGCCGGAACGCATCCGCGCCTTTTACCTGGCTGTGGGGCCGGGCCTTTTCGGCGAGATCGCGCGGCGCATCCACGCGCACGGCCTTGCGACCCCGCAGACACGGATCGTGGTGGAGAAACCCATCGGGCGCGACCTTGCCTCCGCACAAGCTCTCAATGACACGATCGGGGCGGCCTTCGACGAAAGCCAGATCTTCCGCATCGACCACTATCTCGGCAAGGAGACCGTGCAGAACCTGATGGTGCTGCGCTTTGCCAACGCCCTTTACGAGCCGCTCTGGAATTCCGCCCATATCGACCATGTGCAGATCACGGTGGCCGAAAGCGTCGGCCTGGAGCAGCGCGCCGGATACTATGACAAGGCAGGCGCGTTGCGCGACATGGTGCAGAACCACCTGATGCAGCTTCTCTGCCTGGTGGCCATGGAGGCGCCGGCCTCGCTGGACGCCGATTCCATGCGGGACGAGAAACTGAAGGTGCTGCGCTCGCTGGTGCCGCTCACCGGGCAGGACGCCATCCGCCAGACGGTGCGCGGGCAGTATCGCGCGGGCGCGTCATCCGGCGGGGCGGTCTCCGGCTATCTTGAGGAACTGGCCGACCCTTCGAGCACGACGGAGACCTTCGTCGCGCTCAAGGCGGAAATCGCCAACTGGCGCTGGGCGGGCGTGCCCTTCTACCTGCGCACCGGCAAGCGGCTGGCCTCGCGCGTCTCGGAAATCGTCGTCCAGTTCAAGCCGGTGCCGCATTCGATCTTCGAACCGGCGGCAGGTATCGTCCACGCCAACCAGCTTGTCATCCGGTTGCAGCCCGACGAGGGCGTGAAGCAGTGGATCATGATCAAGGATCCCGGTCCGGGCGGCATGCGCCTGCGCCATGTGCCGCTCGACATGAGCTTTGCGCAATCCTTCAATGTGCGCCATCCTGACGCCTATGAGCGGCTGCTGATGGACGTGTTGCGCGGCAACCAGACACTGTTCATGCGGCGCGACGAGGTGGAAGCCGCATGGCGCTGGATCGATCCGATCCTCGCTGCCTGGGCCGACCGGTCCACCGACGTGCATGGCTACACCGCGGGCACCTGGGGGCCGTCGGCCTCCATCGGCCTCATCGAACGGGACGGACGCACATGGCACGAGAGCATCTAGCGGAAACACCCGTACCGGCCGGCAAGAGCTGGCATGAATTCGCAGGGCCGGATGCGCTCGCGCGCACGCTGGCGCGCCGCGTCGCGGGCATGCTGTCGCTCGCCGTGGAGCAGAAGGGCCATGCCGTGCTGGCCGTTTCGGGCGGCACGACGCCCGGCCGGTTCTTCGACTGCCTCGCGGAGGAACCGATCGCCTGGAACAAGGTCACGGTCACGCTGGTGGACGAGCGCTTCGTGCCGATGTCGTCGAACCGTTCCAACGCCCGCCTGGTCACCATGCGGCTGTTGCAGAAGGCGGCAGCACGGGCTTCCTTCGAAGGCCTGTACGAGCGCGCCGCAACGGCGGACGACGCGGCAGAGGCAGCGGCTGACCGCCTGACGCGCCTCATCCCCCCGCCCTTCGACGTGGCGATCCTGGGCATGGGGCTGGACGGGCATACCGCCTCCTTCTTTCCCGATGCCGCGGAACTGAAGGACCTGCTCGACCCCGATGCCCAGCCCCACGTGAGGGCTGTCCATTCGGCAAGCGCGGGAGAGGACCGGCTGACCTGGAACCTTGCCGCCCTCGCCTCGGCCTCGCTTCTCGTCCTGCACATCGAAGGGCTCGAGAAGAAGGACGTTGCGCTCAAGGCGACCGAACCGGGACATGAGACCGGGCTTCCGGTCGCCGCCCTTTTCGAACACGCGAAAACACCCGTGCAGATCTACTGGTCGCCGGGCGGAAAGGCCTGAAACCATGACTGCCGCGCAGACCATCCGCACCGTTACCGAGCGCATCCGCGAGCGCTCCAGGCCGGCCCGCGAAGCCTATCTGGCCCGCGTCGACGCGGCGGCCGCGCGTGGCGTGCACCGGACGCAACTGGGCTGCGCCAACCTGGCGCACGGATTTGCCGCCTGCAACGCGGCCGACAAGGCGGCGCTTGCCGGCGACGCGGTTCCCAATCTCGGCATCATCACCGCCTATAACGACATGCTCTCGGCCCACCAGCCGCTGGAGCACTATCCGGCGCTGATCCGCGCGGCGGCGCGCGAAGCGGGGGGCGTGGCGCAGGTGGCCGGCGGCGTTCCGGCCATGTGCGACGGCGTGACCCAGGGCCAGCCGGGGATGGAACTGTCGCTGTTCTCGCGCGACGTCATCGCCATGGCGGCGGCCATCGGCCTGTCGCACAACATGTTCGACGCCGCCGTCTTCCTCGGCGTGTGCGACAAGATCGTGCCCGGCCTGACCATCGCGGCGCTGACATTCGGCCATCTGCCGGCCATCTTCATCCCGGCCGGGCCGATGACATCGGGCCTGCCCAATGACGAGAAGGCACGGGTGCGCCAGCTTCATGCCGAAGGCAAGGTGGGACGGGCGGAACTGCTGGAAGCGGAATCGAATTCCTATCACGGGCCGGGCACCTGCACCTTCTACGGCACCGCCAATTCCAACCAGATGCTGATGGAAATCATGGGCCTTCACACGCCGGGCTCCTCCTTCATCAATCCGGGCACACCGCTGCGCGATGCGCTGACCAGGGAAGCCGCGAAAAGGGCGCTCGCCATCACCCGGTTCGGCAACGAATTCATGCCCGTGGGCCGCATGATCGACGAGCGATCCATCGTCAACGGGGTGGTCGGACTGAACGCGACGGGCGGATCGACCAACCACACCATCCACCTGATCGCCATGGCGGCTGCGGCCGGCATCCGCCTGACCTGGCAGGACATTTCCGACATTTCCGACGTCACGCCGCTGATTGCGCGGGTCTATCCCAACGGCCTGGCGGACGTGAACCATTTCCATGCCGCGGGCGGAATGGGCGTTCTCATCGGCCAGCTTCTCTCCGCAGGGCTTCTGCACGAGGATGTGCGCACGGTCTGGGGAGAAGGTCTGGATGCCTACGTGATCGAACCCCGGCTGGGGAAGGACGGGACCGTGGTGCGCGAGCGCGCACCGCAAGCGGCTCACGATCCCAAGGTCCTGTCGACCGTTGCCCAGCCGTTTCAGCCGACCGGCGGCCTCTGCCTCCTGAAGGGCAATCTCGGCCAGGCAATCATCAAGGTTTCCGCCGTCAAGCCGGAGCGTCACGCCGTTACGGCGCCGGCCATCGTCTTCGAGGACCAGGAAGCGCTGCAGGCGGCTTTCAAGGCCGGGGAACTGAACCGCGATTTCGTGGCGGTGGTGCGCTACCAGGGGCCGAAAGCCAACGGCATGCCGGAACTGCACAAGCTGACGCCGCCGCTGGGGGTGCTGCAGGACCGGGGCTTCAAGGTAGCGCTGGTAACGGACGGACGCATGTCGGGGGCCTCCGGCAAGGTGCCGGCAGCCATCCATGTGACGCCCGAGGCGCTGGACGGCGGCATGATCGGGCGCATCCGCGACGGCGACCTGATCACGCTGGACGCGCAGGCCGGCAGGCTCGACGTTCATGTGCCGGCGGCGGAACTGGCGGCGCGCGCGGTCGCGGCGCCGGACCTTTCCGCCAACGGCCACGGCACGGGCCGGGAGCTGTTCGCCAATTTCCGCCGTGTGGCAGGAGGGGCGGACGAAGGCGCCGCCGTTTTCTGACGGACGAAGCCGGGTGGCACGCACCCGGTTTACCCTTCATTAGCCCGTGCCCGTTAACGTTCGGATCGGACGGTCGCGCCTGTTTGCGGCGCATGATGCTCCGGCGGCCGCCCGCTGCTTGTCTCAAGCATGTTTTCCATCATGAACCGCCCTCGCTGACCTTTCCAAGGGCGCGACGGCCGTGGAGACCGCACAATGGCTGGCAAGAAGCCCGCAAAGCCGGAAAAGGACAAAAAAGCCGCCGGCAAAGGCGATGGCGCAGGCGGCGGCGGAATCATGACGCTGGTCCCGAAGGTCATGGGCGCCCTGTCGGTCGTTTCCGGCGCGGTTCTGCTGGCAGGACTCTACGACGTCGGTCATCTCGGTCTCGTGCACTTGCTCGAAGGCATCGCCATCGTGCTGGTGCCGGTCTACCTTGTCGGCGCGCTGGCCGCGATCTTCATGGGCGGCAAGGCGGCTGCGGCCATGCCGGGTGCCGAAGGCACGGAAGGCGGGATGGCCGAGCAGTTGCACGAGTTGCAGACCAAGGTAAACGCGCGCCTGACCTCATTCCAGAGCACGCTGGACGCCATGACCGGCCAGGACTACGAGAAGATCCTCGCGGAAAACAAGGAATTGCGGGCGCAACTGGACGCCATCCGTGCCGCCGAGAAAGAGCAGATCGACCAGCAGGTCGAATTGCTGCGCGCCAAGAACGCGGAACTGGAGGAACAGATCCGCAAATGGGCGATCCAGTCCGTCGAGAACGCCATCAACGGCAGTGGCGACGACGGCAGCAACGGCGATTCGGTGAACGTCGCCGCCTGACGGGCGGGTTCAGAAACGGGGCGTCTCGACGCCAGCCTTGCGGCACGCGGAAACGAGCGTGTTGGCCATCAGCATGGAAATCGTCATCGGGCCGACGCCCCCCGGAACGGGCGTGATGGCGCCGGCGGCGGCCTTCGCCTCCTCATAGGCGACATCGCCGACGAGGCGGGTCTTGCCCTCGCCCTTTTCCGGCGCCGCGATGCGGTTGATCCCGACGTCGATGACGGTGGCACCCGGCTTGACCCAGTCTCCCCGTATCATTTCCGGCCGGCCCACCGCGGCGACAAGAATGTCGGCGGTACGGCAAAGTGCGGCCAGGTCGCGCGTGCGGCTATGGGCAATCGTGACGGTACAATTGGCAGCCAGGAGGAGATGGGCCATCGGCTTGCCCACGATGTTGGAACGGCCGACGACAACGGCATTCAAGCCGGACAGGTCGGTTCCGCGCACCCGTTCGATCAGGATCATCGAACCGGCGGGCGTGCAAGGCACGAAGGCCTGGTCCATTTCGCCCGTGGCCAGCCGTCCGACATTGATGAAGTGGAAACCGTCAACGTCCTTGTCGGGATCGATGGCCTGGATGACCTTGCCGGCGTCGATGTGGCCGGGCAGCGGCAATTGGACCAGGATGCCATGGATCGCCGGATCGGCGTTGAGGTCGGCGATCAGCGCCAGCAGGTCCGCTTCAGGCGTGTCTTCCGGCAGGTCGTGCTGGACCGAATGGAAACCGCATTCCCTGGCGCGTTTCGATTTCGAGGCGACATAGACCTGCGAGGCAGGGTCCTCGCCGACGATGACGACGGCAAGACCGGGCGTGACGCCCGTGGTCTCAACCAGATGCGCGGTTTGCGCCTTCACCTTCGCCGCGACATCCGCCGCGATTGCCTTGCCGTCGATTATCGTCGCCATCCGTGCCGGTCCTTGCCTGTGTCCGGGGGGGTGCCGAAGCGCCCGCGCCGTTCGCTGAAATACCATTGCGACTGGCCGGTTAGCATGTATGGAGGGCTGTTTCATCTCCCGAATGCGACACGCGCATGCCGTTTCGGTGAGAATGTCAGGACGCGCGGCGGCGCCCGGCCGAAGCGCGATCAACGCGGTCGCGCAAGCTGCGCAGGGCTGAACGCAAGGCACGCACTTCCGCGTCCA
>MDTD01184103.1_pt1 | contig 13933 bp, 11 predicted proteins | sample 811221 | NCBI WGS metagenome assembly MDTD01 (sample SAMN05326646, study PRJNA326480) | marine metagenome | isolation source: seawater | place: Pacific Ocean: South West | collected 2011
TAGATTTAAAATTAGTTTGGGATCCTCCTTGGACAAAAGATAAAATGTCAGAAGCAGCAAAATTAGAATTAAATTTATGAGCGAACAAGTAATTAAACTAAGCGATAATGCAGCAGATAGAATTAAACAAATTATGTCTAAAGCTGAAAAGTCCGCAATAGGTGTAAGGGTGGGAGTAAAATCTGGCGGGTGTGCAGGAATGTCTTATGTGATGGAATATGCAAAAGAAATTAAACCAAATGAAGAAGTAATTGAAGATAAAGGAGTAAAGGTTTTCATAGATCCAAAAGCTATCATATATCTTTTAGGAACGGAAATGGATTATAAAAAAGAAAAATTTTCTTCTCAATTTATATTTAAAAATCCGAATGAAACTGAACGATGCGGTTGCGGAGAATCTTTTAAAGTTTAACCGCTATAGTACATTTGGAATTCAATCGGATGAGGTGTATGCTCAAAATTATAAATTTCTTGAAACTTTAATTCAATATAAGCGTCGATTTGGTCGTCGGTAAAAACACCACCTTCAGTTAAAAACTTTCTATCTTTATCCAAATTCTGTACAGCCTCTCTTAAAGAACCACAAACAGTTGGAAGTTTTTTTACTTCCTCTTCAGATAATGAATATAAATCTTGATCAAAAGCTTTACCAGGATCAATCTTATTTTTTATACCATCAATACCTGCCATTAACATTGACGCGAAAGTTAAATATGGGTTACCTGCAGCGTCTGGAAACCTTATTTCCATCCTCGCAGCTTTTGGGTTCATAATAACTGGAATTCTACATGAAGCTGATCTGTTTCTTGCTGAATAAGCTAAAATTACTGGTGCTTCGAAACCTGGAATTAACCTTTTATAGCTATTAGTTGTTGCGTTAGAAAAAGCATTAATTGCTCTAGCGTGTTTTAAAATTCCTCCAATGTAATAAAGTGCCTCTTTAGAGAGTCCTGCATACTCTTTACCCATGAATAACGGCGTGTTGCCTTTCCAAATTGATTGATGACAATGCATACCAGATCCATTATCACCTTTAACTGGTTTTGGCATAAAAGTTGCTGTTTTTCCAAAAGAGTGAGTTACCATCTGAACAGCATACTTATAAAGCTGAACGTTATCAGCCATATTTGTTAGTGTTCCAAAATACATTCCTAACTCATGTTGACTTGGAGCAACCTCATGATGGTGTTTTTCAACTTTCACTCCCATATCTTTTAAAGCTTTTAAATATTCTCCTCTCATATCCTGAGCGCTATCAACTGGCGGTACTGGAAAGTAGCCTCCTTTAACTCCTGGTCTGTGTCCCATATTTCCATTCTCATACTTTTTTCCAGTATTGTAGGGGCCTTCCGAACTATCAATTGCAAAGCTGGTTTCGTTCATGTCATTTTTAAATCTTACATCGTCAAATACAAAAAATTCAGGTTCAGGCCCAAAATATGATTTATCCCCGATACCTGTTTTCTTTAGATAAGCTTCAGCCTTTTTTGCTGTTCCCCTAGGATCTCTTTCGTAAGGATCTTTCTTTACTGCATCAAGAATATCACAAAAAATATTGAGAGTTGTATGAGAGTTAAATGGATCAATAATTGGCCTTTCTAGATCTGGTTTTAAAATCATGTCTGACTCGTTGATAGCTTTCCAACCAGATATAGATGAACCGTCAAAAAATACTCCTTTATCAAGCATATCCTCATCAACAACTGTGGCATCGATGGTCAAGTGTTGTAATTTACCTTTTGGGTCTGTAAACCTTAAGTCAACGAATTCTACTTGCTTTTCTTTCATAAGCTTGAGAATGTTTTTTGAACTCATTTAATCTCCTATTAATTTAGTTTTTAAATTCGTGTCGAACATATATAAGGAACTTTTTAATAGTAATATTAAAAAATTATATCAGCTATGCATTTATCACATATATACAATCCCAACTTGAAATGAGAGCAGCCAATTCTGTTGATCTATCTTTATTAATTTTATTGGCCATCATTTGGGGGTCTTCCTTTTTTAATATTAAAATAGCGACCTATTCTTACGACCCTATAACTTTAGCTCTGGTGAGAGTGATTTTTGCCAGCATACCTTTACTGATACTTTGTAAATTTAAGAATATTGAAATTGAAGCTTTTGGTCAAAATTGGAATTGGTACGCTCTTATCGGCCTTTGTAATATTGCAATTCCATTTGTATTAATAGCTATTGGAACAGCAAAAATTAATAGTTATCTTGCAGCTATTCTAATGAGCACTACTCCTTTGAGTGGATCAATACTCGCCCATTTTTTTACAAAAGACGAAAAGCTATCATTTTTAAAATCCCTAGGCGTTTTAATAGGTTTTAGTGGAATTGTTCTTTTATTTTTTGATAAAGTAATAATAAATAGTGAAAATTTTGTTTATGCTTTAATCACTATCCTTGGATCTACTTTTTACTGTGTCGGAGGATTGCTTACTTTAAAGTTAAAGAATAAAAAAAACGAAAATGTTACAACATCAACCACTCTATGGTCTGTAATTTTTTTACTTCCTTTCTCTTTTATATTTGAAACACCATGGAACTCAAATCCTTCTTTAGCATCAACTCTTTCTTTGTTATATTTAGGTGTAATTGCTACAGGATTTGCTTGGTTAATTAGGTTTAGAATTTTAACTGTAAATGGTTTAGTTTTTCAAACTCAAGTTGCTTATTTAATTCCAGTTTTTGGAATTTTTTTTGGGCATTTTATCATGGACGAAATAATTACATGGAGAGTTTTGTTGTCATTGATTATAATACTATTTGGAATATATATATTTAAAAGCAACAATAAAGGTTTAGAAGATTAAATGGGCAGTGAGTCAATTGAAGCAAGTTTTTTATCAATTTACGCTTTAGTCGTTTTTTTTATTTTTTTGATTATAAGCAAACTCTCCCATAAGATATATAACGGTATTTTGTTTGATAAAGATTTTTTAAAACCTCAAGCTTTTCACGATGTGCCAATTACAAGAAGCGGTGGGATTGGTGTCTTAGTTTCTTTAAGTGTTTTCTTTTTTATATACTACTTACTTTACTCAAAAATTTTATTTGATTATATCTTAATATCATACTCAATGTTTTTAATAGGTTTTTTAGATGATTTAAAAATTAATATAAAACCATTGCATAGATTATTGATTATGATTACTCTTCTTTTTATATTCATCTTAATACTTCCAATTAAAATTTTTAACATTGATATCCCTTTTTTATTATTTTTTTTAGAAAATCGTTTTTTTTCTCCTCTATTTGTACTTTTGTGTTTTTTGTTTGTAATAAATGGCGCAAATCTTATTGATGGTTTTAATGGACTGTTAACAATTAATCTTATAATTATAAACTTAATTTTGACCGTTGTTAATATTGATAATGAAAATTTCCAGTTTTCATTTGTTTTAATAACTCAGATAATTGTTTTAATAACTTTTCTTCTATTTAATTTTCCATCTGCAAAAATTTTTTTAGGAGATGGGGGTGCATATTTATTAGGATCACTCGTAAGTTTAAATGTAATAACTACAAATAATTTGAATCCAGACATATCTTCATTTTTTTTCTGCTCACTTTTATTTTATCTTTTTTTTGAAGTTTTTTTCTCATTTTTTAGAAAATTATTACAAAAAAAATCACCTATTTACCCGGATAATAAACATTTACATATGTTAACCTTTTTTAAAATCTCTCAGATTTATGGCAAACATAAAGGAAATTTCTTAAATTCAATAATTTTGAATGCTGGTTATTTAATTTTAATTTTGCCTGGGTTGTATTTTTTAAAAAATCCTATCATAAGTAGGTATTGGTTTTTTACTCTATTGATTATTTATATTTTTGTTTATTTTAGACTTTATCGTTTAACAAAAAATTAATTTGATATATAAGCAACGATTGAAAAAAAGGGCAAGTGGCGGAATTGGTATACGCGCTGGTCTTAGAAACCAGTGCCGCAAGGCTTAAGAGTTCGAGTCTCTTCTTGCCCACCAAACATATGAAGATTGAAGTACAGTCAAAAAAAGGATTAAGAACTGTTCTGTCAGTTGTAGTTGATAAAAAAACAATACAACTTAAGATGGACGAAAAATTATCTCAACTACAGAAAGAGGTAGCTCTAAAAGGTTTTCGTCCTGGTAAAGTACCTTCATCAGTTATCAAAAGTCAGTTTGGTAAATCTATTTATGGTGAAGTAATAGATAATGTATTGCGAGAAACCTCCACAAAAGCCATAACTGAAAAAAAATTAAAAGTCGCTGGTCAACCTAAAATTGATCTTAAGCAATTTGGAGAGGGAAAGGATCTCAATTATGAATTACAAATTGATTGTTTGCCAAATATTCAACTAAAACCATTAGATAAATTAAAAGCTACTGAATATAAAATTAAAATTGAAAAAAATATAATTGACGAGAAATTAAAAGATATTTCTAAACAAAACAAAAATTTTGAAAATAAAAAAGACAATGAAAAAGCTATTATTGGTAATCAGGTCATTTTTGATTATTCAGCAACTGTTGATGGAAAAAAATTTGACGGCAGTGAAGGAAAAAGCGTTCAAATAGAATTAGGGAAAGATTTATTTTTAAAAGGATTTGATAATCAACTAGTTGGTGTAAAAAAAGGTGATAAAAAAATTGTTAATGCAGTTTTACCAGCCAATCATCCAAAAAAAGAATTAGCTAATAAAAAAACAATATTTGAATGTAAAATTTCAAGTGTCAAAAAAAGTATTGAAACTAAGATTGATGATAAGTTTGCTCAAATGATGGGCGCCAAAGACTTAGCTGATTTAAGAAATTTAGTAGAAAAGCAAATCATCAGTCAATATTCTCAAGCACTTAATTCGATCATGAAAAAAGAAATTTTAGATCAAATTGAAAAAAGTCACACAGTAGATTTACCAATTAACTTAATAGATCATGAAATGAGTATCTTAACTAGAAATCTTAAACCTGAAGATAAAGAGAAAAATAAAACTAATAATGAAAAAATTGCAAAATCAAGAATTAAACTTGGGCTAATTCTTAATGAATTAGGAGAAAAAAATAATTTAAAAGTTTCAGATGATGAAGTAAGCGCTGAAATACAAAAACAGATCAAGAGTATGCCTGGACAAGAAAAAATGGTGTTAGAGTATTATCGAAAAAACCCAAGCGCCTCACAAAGCTTAAAGGGATCTCTGTATGAGGAAAAAATTATTGAAATGATAAAATCTAAGATAAAATTAAGCTCTAAGGAAATTAATACTAAAGAAGCAGAAAAAATAATATCTGACTTTAATAAACCAAATATGGGTCATTCATCAACCTCAAAAACCAAATCTTCTGATAAAGAAAAATCAAAATTAAAAAAAATTAGTAAAAACTAATCAATAGTTGTATAAATCAATCATGAGTCGCGATTTAGAGGAAAAAATGAATAGTTTGATCCCGATGGTTGTTGAGCAAACAAGCAAAGGAGAAAGAGCTTATGATATTTATTCACGATTACTTAAAGAGAGAATTGTTTTTTTAGTCGGCCCAGTTAATGATGCTGTAGCATCAGTAGTAACAGCACAACTATTATTTTTGGAGTCAGAAAATCCGAAAAAAGAAATTAATTTTTATATAAATAGTCCAGGTGGTCTAGTTACTGCAGGATTAGGAATTTACGATACAATGCAATATATTAATTCACCTGTTTCAACTTTGTGTATAGGTCAAGCATCTTCTATGGGTTCATTTTTGTTAGCTGCTGGAGAAAAAGGAAAGAGATATTCTTTGCCAAATTCTAGGATAATGGTACACCAGCCTTCTGCTGGTTTTCAAGGTCAAGCTACAGATATACAAATCCATGCCAAAGAGATTCTGTCATTAAAAGAGAGGCTTAATAAAATTTATTCGAAACATACTGGCAAATCTATTAACGAAATATCTGAAGCTTTAGAGAGAGATAATTTCATGACCTCAGAGGAAGCCAAAACATTTGGATTAATTGACTCAGTTGTGGAAAAAAGAAAATAAACCACAATATATAGCCAACTCTACAACTTCAGCTTGATAAGAAAAAATTAGAGTTTTATATTAAGTTAATTGATTCGTTATGTCAGAAAAAAATAATAAAAATATATTATATTGCTCATTTTGTGGAAAGAGCCAACACGAGGTAAGAAAACTTATCGCTGGCCCAACTGTTTTTATTTGCGATGAATGTGTTGAGCTTTGCATGGACATTATTAAAGAGGAAAATAAGAGCTCATTAATAAAGCATCAAGATGGGGTTCCATCTCCAAAGGAGATATGCAATGTTCTTAATGATTATGTAATTGGACAAAAACTTGCAAAAGAAATTTTATCGGTAGCAGTACATAACCATTATAAAAGATTAAATCACGAGTCGAAGAACAACAAAGACGTGGAACTTTCTAAATCAAACATATTACTTGTTGGACCGACTGGATGCGGCAAAACATTGTTAGCGCAAACATTAGCGAGAATTCTAGATGTTCCATTTACCATGGCTGATGCTACAACACTTACTGAAGCAGGATATGTTGGAGAAGATGTTGAAAATATAATTTTGAAATTATTACAAGCTGCAGATTATAATGTTGAAAAAGCACAAAGAGGAATTGTTTACATTGATGAAGTAGATAAAATTAGTAGAAAATCAGAAAATCCGTCAATAACTAGAGATGTGTCTGGAGAAGGAGTACAACAAGCTTTACTTAAAATTATGGAAGGAACTATAGCAAGCGTTCCTCCACAAGGAGGGAGAAAACACCCTCAACAAGAATTTTTGCAAGTAGATACTACAAATATATTATTTATTTGTGGTGGAGCGTTTGCCGGATTAGATAAATTAATTAATAGCAGGGGTAAAGGAAGTTCAATAGGCTTTGGCGCAAAAGTTAAAGATCTCAAAGAGCATTCACTGTCAGAAACTATGAAACTTCTAGAACCAGAAGATTTAATAAAATATGGATTAATTCCAGAATTTATTGGAAGAATGCCAATTATAGCGACGCTTGATGACTTAGATGAAAAATCTTTAGTTAAGATATTGCAAGAGCCTAAAAACTCTTTAATAAAACAATATCAGAGGTTATTTGAGTTTGAAAATGTAAGTTTAGAATTTAAAGATGATGCAATTAAAGAAATTGCAAAAAAAGCGATTAGTAAAAAGACCGGAGCAAGAGGGTTAAGATCAATTCTCGAAAATATACTTTTAAAGACAATGTTCGAACTCCCGGATATGGAGAATGTAATAAAAGTTACTGTAGATAGTTCATCTGTCAAAGGGGCCTCAGAACCCATTGTCACATACGGCAAAAAACCATCAACATCAGTAGCTTAAATCAAATTTGTTGCTTGAAATTCATAGGTTAATTGCCATATAAATCTTATATGAAAGCTACTTATCTAAAACCATGTTTACCGCTTAGAGATATTGTAATTTTCCCGTCTATGGTAGTCCCGTTATTTGTTGGAAGGGAAAAATCTATTAAAGCACTTCAAGAGTCGATGAAGCTAGATAAATCAATTATTCTTGTGACACAAAAAAACTCTGAGATTGATGAACCAGATAGTAAAGATTTATATCAATTTGGTTGTTTAAGTAAAATCTTACAACTTTTAAAACTACCAGACGGAACGGTAAAAGTTTTAGTAGAGGGTGAAAAAAGAGTAAAAATTTCTAATTACGAAAATATTAAAGATTATTTGACTTGCGAAGTCCAGGTAGTTGAAGATGAAAATATTACAAAAGAATTAGATCAATATGCAAACGGATTGGTTAAAAAATTCGAGAAACTGCAAGTTTTAAGCAAAAAGGACTTTAATGAAACTATGAACAATTTAAAAAACCTAAGAAATCCAATAGATATTGCAAATAATATTTCATCAAATCTCAATATTCAGATTTTTGAGAAACAAGAACTTTTAGAAATTGTTGATTTAAAAAAACGATTAGAAAAAATTCATACTTTTATTGAAAAGGAAACAAGTGTTCTCTCTGTTGAAAAAAGGATAAGAGGAAGAGTAAAAAACCAAATGGAAAAAACTCAAAGAGAGTATTATTTGAATGAGCAGCTAAAAGCTATTCAAAAGGAGTTAGGAGAAATAGATGAAGGTAAAGACGAACTTACCAATATTTCAAAAGCAATTTCTAACGCTAAAATGCCTAAGTTGGCTAAAGAAAAATGCTTATCAGAATTAAAAAAACTCAAAACTATGAGCCCCATGTCAGCAGAAGCAACAGTTGTAAGAAATTACTTAGATTGGATGACAGAACTGCCATGGTCAAATAAATCGAAGATAAATACTGATTTAAATAATGCTCAAAAAATTCTGGATGAAGATCATTATGGTCTTGAAAAAGTGAAAGAAAGAATAATTGAATTTTTAGCGGTTCAGAAAAGAATTCAAAAGATGAAAGGACCTATTCTTTGTTTGGTAGGACCTCCAGGTGTAGGAAAAACTTCTTTAGGAAAATCTATAGCTAAAGCTACTAATAGAAAATTTATAAGAATTTCCCTAGGCGGTATAAGAGATGAGGCAGAAATAAGAGGCCATAGACGAACTTACATTGGTTCTCTTCCTGGAAAAATCATTCAAATGATGAAAAAAGCCGGCACTAAAAATCCTTTATTCTTACTTGATGAAATAGACAAAGTTGGAAATGATTATAGAGGCGATCCCTCATCTGCTTTATTGGAAGCCCTAGATCCCGAACAAAATAAAGAATTTAATGATCACTATCTTGAAGTTGATTATGATTTGTCAGATGTAATGTTTGTGACTACTGCTAATACTTTAAATATTTTACCTCCTTTATTAGATAGAATGGAGGTGATCAGATTATCAGGCTACACAGAGGACGAAAAAGTAAATATCTCGCAAAAATTTTTAATTCCTAATCAAAGTAAAAATAATGGATTAAAAAATGATGAATGGAAAATTAGTGAGAATATCAATAGAAAGATTATAAGAAATTACACTAGGGAGTCAGGCGTAAGAAATTTAGAAAGAGAAATCTCAAAAATTGCGAGAAAATTAGTTAAAAAAATTGATAATAAAGAAGCTGTCAATAACCCAATTAATGACAAAGATTTGAAGGATTTATTAGGTGTTCAAAAGTTTAATTATGGAGAAATAGAGGAAGAAAATAGAGTTGGAGTCGTTACAGGCCTTGCTTGGACAGAGGTGGGAGGAGAAATACTTAAAATTGAGTCTGCTATTATGCCTGGAAAAGGCAAAATGCAAATTACCGGTAAACTTGGCGACGTTATGCAAGAGTCTGTTAAAGCTGCAAAATCTTTTATAAGATCAAGAAGTCTGGATTATGGAATTATACCGCCAGTTTTTGATAAAAAAGATTTTCATATTCATGTTCCGGAAGGCGCAACACCAAAAGATGGACCTTCAGCAGGAGTTGGTATGGTCACTTCAATAATATCTGCGATAACTGAAATACCTGTAAATAAAGATGTTGCAATGACTGGTGAAATTACACTAAGAGGTCTTGTTCTGCCGATTGGCGGTCTTAAAGAAAAATTGTTAGCGGCTCATAGAGCTGGCATAAAAAAAGTCTTGATACCTATTGAAAACAAGAAAGATTTAGTAGAAGTTCCAAAGACTATTTTAGACTCAATAGAGGTTATACCTGTTAAAAATATCGATGAAGTCCTCAAAGTTGCTTTAACAAAACCATTCAAAAGAGTAGAGTGGGTTGAAGTTGACCAATTAGCTAATAAATCAAAAACTAAAGATGAGCTTAGTACTCATTGACAAAAGTTTAGTCCAACCATTCTTTATACAAATTTAAATTTGAATAGACGTAATTAGGCAAGGCTTTTAAGTCTATCTTTTTAAGTATAGATTTTCCAGACCACTTATATGATTTTTGATCAACATTGTGATCATAAATTACTCTTCTCTCAGAAATAAATTTTTTAATTTGATTTAAATCCAAACCGCTTTCTTCAAATTCATAATGATGTGCAAATTTCGTTAATTTTTTTTCAAGCTCTTCTGGAGATCTTAGACAAGTAAAATGCCAACCACCATTTTTAACAAAATTTAAATTTGTGTATTTTTTTTTTGAAAAAAAAGTATCTAATCTCCATTTAGAATATTTTTTTCCTTTGATATTTCTAAGCCATTGAGGAGATATAAAATTTTTGCTTTTTGTAGCTTTTGTTCCAAGCCAAGAATAATCGCCATAATAAAGATTTAATTTATAATAGAATATTTTTTGTTCAAAAATTAAAATTTCATTTTTTATTTTTGAAAAATTAACAGTTTCTAAATTTGGGATTTCATCTAAATCACTTACTAAAATTAAGTCATCATCAGAGACATCTTTGAGACCTTTTGATAAATTTTCCCTTTGAAAGTAATCTCTCGCCATACCATTTAGAATTAATTTTTCACCTCTCACATGTTTTGACTCACCATCAATAAGCTTTAAAATATTTTGCGGCTGGTTATCTATAATAATGTAATTAATTTTATCTTTAAATTTCGAAAAATTATTTATATTAAAATTTAATTTTTTTTTATCTCCATTATGGGTGTATGTTGCTTCTGAAATGATAAATTTCTTTACAAATTTATCCAGTGTATTTAGCCTTATATCTAACAAAAGATCTTCATCAAAGTACATGAAGCAGTCGTAAATATTCATGATATTTGAGTTATAATAAAATATAATATAAGTAAATGTTAATTATAATCATATGAAAAAAAAAATCATTATAACTGGAGGTTTAGGTTATATAGGAACTGAATTATGTAAATTATACTCTGGGATAAGCTGGCACCATAATATCTTAGTTGTAGATAACAGATTTATTTCTGGCCGTGTTAATCAATTAAGAAATTGGAATATGGAATTCGTTCACGGAGATATTTTAGATAAGGAATTAGTAAAAAAATATTTCTCAGATGCTGATGTTGTACATCATTTAGCTGGTATAACCTCAGTCCCCAGAACTAAAAGCGAAGCCTCAAATATCGAAGATAAAAAAATTAGATTAGTTGCTGAAGAAGGGACTAAAAATATTTTAGGTGTAATAGATAATAAATGTAAGATTATTTTTCCATCTACACATGTAGTTTATGAAGGAGTAAAAGATGTTAAAATCGATATTAAAGAGGATGAAATTACAAAGCCTGTTTTATCTTACTCAACTTCTAAAGCAATAAATGAACATCAACTTAAAGACTCTGGAAAAAATTTTATAATTTTACGCCTTGGATCAGTATATGGTTATTCCGAAGATGCAACACGAATAGACATCATGCCAAATTTATTTTCTAAGATTTCCTCTCAAAACGGGACTTTAAAGTTGTTTGCTGGAGGAAGACAAATAAAAAGCCTTGTACCTCTAAAAGATGTTGCAAGATGTTTTAAATATATGGAGGAAAAAAATGAAATAAATTCAGAGACTTTTAATTTAACCAAAGATAAATTAACAGTTAAAGAAGTAGCAGAAATTTGCAAGAATTATAATTCAAAAATTATTTTAAAGGAAACTAACGATGAAATACCTAATTTAGGTTTTTCTTTATCAAATAAAAAATTACTTAATACAGGTTTTAAATTTTTGTACGATATTAATCAAAGTATTGGAGAAATGATACAAAAATGGTCAAAGATAAAAGTAGTTAAAGATTTAGAATATGTAAAACAAGGAGAAGATTTATTTGCAGATAATAGAGGCGTAATCAGCAATCATGAGCTTACAGAACCTATAAATTTGATTGGCTTGATTGACTCAAAAAAAGGAACAGTTAGAGCCAATCATTACCATCCACAACAAGAACAAAAATGTCTTTTTACAAAAGGACAGATAATTGAAATTTTTCAAGATATTGTTAATCCTAATTCTCCAAAAATTACTCAAGTGGTTAATGCAGGAGAGCTTTCGATTATTAAACCAAATGTTGCTCACGCGATGGTTTTTACTAAAGATACAACTTTTTTAAATTTAGTAAGAGGTGAAAGAGCTCATGAAAACTATGGTATATCACACACTATCAAACATATTTTTGTAAATGAAAAAGAAAAAAAATTATTATTAAGCTGTTATAAATTTGATTGTAGATCTTGTGGAAATACTGAATTGAAAAGAGTAGTATCGTTAGGCTATCAGCCCTTAGCGAATAATTTACTAAACAAAAAAAAAGATGAGTGTGAATTATTTCCGCTTGAAGTAAATTTCTGTGAAAAATGCTATAATTGTCAACTATCAGTTTCAGTAGATCCAAAAAAAATGTTTTCAAAATATTTATATACTTCATCAACCTCAAGAGTATTCAGAAATCATTTTATTGAAGCTGCAAAAAAATATACGAAGGAATTAAAACTAAACAAAAAAAAATCATATATTATCGATATTGGAAGCAATGATGGTGTTGCTTTAAAGCCTTTCTTAGATTTAGGTTATAAAAAAATTCTTGGTATTGAACCGGCAAAAAATCTAGCAAAACTGGCAAATAAAAATAAGATAAAGACTTTTAATGGATTTTTAGAAAGAAACAATCTTCAAAAGATAAAAAAAAATGCAGATTTAATTTTAGCATCCAATGTGTTTGCTCATTCAGATAAATTAAAAGAAATGGCTGAATGCATGTTGAAATTATTAAGTAAAAATGGAACAATAATTATAGAAGTTCAATATTTAATGAATACATTAAAAGACTTAACTTTTGATAATATTTATCACGAACATTACAACTATTGGTCTTTAACCTCATTAGTGAATTTCTTTAAACAGTTTAATGCTAAGATAGTAAAGTCAGAGCGTATAGATACTCATGGTGGTTCAATAAGAATTTATTTAAAAAAAGGTAAAAAAGCTAAAGTTGAAAAAAATGTCATTCAAATGTTAAAAGAGGAGGAAAAATTTGGCATAAAAAAGTTTAAAACTTACAAAGAATTTGGAGAAAAAGTTTATAAGATAAGAGAAAATGTTAGAAATAATATAAAAAAATTAAAAGATAATAAAAAATTATTGATTGGGTATGGTGCTCCAGCAAAAGCAACTACTGCTTTAAATTTTTTTGGTATTTCAAATGAGATAGATTTTATTATTGAAGACAATAAACTGAAACATAACAAATTTGTGCCTGGTGTTCAAATACCTATTAAAACAAAGTCTGAAGTCAAGAATAGAAATAATGTAATGATAGTTTTAGCTTGGAATTTTTTCAAAGATATCAAAAAAAATAATCTTAATTTATCGGATAATATAGTTAGTATAAAAGATTTAGAAACTAATACGTAATTAAATCTTTCCAGATTTCAAAAATATTTCTTAAATTTTCAAAATAATAATTTAAGTAAAATTCAGTAACTGGTAATTTTGTGACAATTAAATCTTGAGAAAAATATAAAATTCTTGAAAATGCAATGAAAAAAACAATTATTAAAAGCAACGAGCTATAAAATCCAAATGAGATTTTTTCTTTTTTATTTTTTAATGTACTTTTTTCTTTTTTAAGATCACCTAATTTTATACCATGTTTTTTCGCAAGATATTCAGGAGAGTATAAACTTATTTCTCTGACCTTTTTTTTTGCAGTTTTTTTGGTTTTTGCTGGTTTAAGCATCTCTCTTTTTTGATTTGATTGTATTTTTGGTAAAGCTGTTTTTTTTTGGACTTCGCTTGATGGATACTGTTTCCACTTATTTCCGCAAGAACCACATTGCACCATTCTTCCAGATGGAGTTATGGCTTTATCTGGGACAATAAATTTTTTATTACAAGAATTACACGTTAAAATCATAATTAATCAATAATACTGCTATTTATATAAATTACACTACAATTTAAATACTTTTTTACTTTATAAAATATTTAATGTATATCTCGGATTTATTTAATTAGGGCGGTTAGCTCAGTTGGTAGAGCATCTCGTTTACACCGAGAGGGTCA
>MDTD01200252.1_pt1 | contig 13933 bp, 5 predicted proteins | sample 811221 | NCBI WGS metagenome assembly MDTD01 (sample SAMN05326646, study PRJNA326480) | marine metagenome | isolation source: seawater | place: Pacific Ocean: South West | collected 2011
CAAGGTTGGCGCGGAGGCCGCCAGTTACTTCAGAAAACGCGGTAGAAATCTCTTGTGTGCGAAGCAGATCTCCATTTTGATAAAACTTTACAGTAGTATTGGTGCTTGAACCACTTACGGTAACCGCATAGTGATTCCATGTTCCTCCAACAACGTTTGAGGTTGCCCAACCTGCAGGGGCTAGCGCATTGTCTGAGATTGAAGTGGAGCCCGAGATGAGGGACACCCGAAACGGGTCTGTGGCTGATGCGGTAAGCTCAATGAGAAAACGACCATATGAAGGTTCGCCCTGCGCTACACCGTTCCAAAGATCTAAAACAACTTCTCTTTTGGTGTTTGCTGCCGTAGCCGCAGTCTTCTTTAGCCAGAACTCAACAGACATACCGGGATCGGCCGGAGATAGTCTTAGGTTTGACAGCCTTGTGCCAGTCTTGTTACCTTTCTGCAATCCGTACAAAGCGTAGGGGTTAGACTCTAGCTTGTTGGCATGCTCAAAAATCTTATGTAGAGGCTGCCCCGTTGATGATAAAACATCATACTGAATGTTACTTCCTGTTTGAGGGCCACCAAAGACTTGAATATATTCATTCGTATCTACTGTACGATACGAACCGGAGACCGCACCAGTGTATGCTGACTTCTTTGCGAAAGTTACATAGCCATTTGTTCTAGGGTACTCGTTCTCTAGAACATGTCTGGTTAAATAATTTAATTTTAGTTTGTATTCTTTTAGTTCGTGCTCAGATCCGTCGTATGGATACTCACGATGAATAGCCTTAATTGCATCATCGTAATATTTTTCAGCTGAACCATAGTATGCGAAGTTTGAAGCGGATACAAAGTCGATGTGCGGAACAAACTCTTCTTTAGCGCGGACAGCGACATCAAGAGACTCTTCAGATTCTACCTTGTCTTTTACAACATTCTCGGCGTTTTCTGATGTGAGTATCTGCTGTGGTTTTTCAAATAAATCCTTGATTCCCATATCGCTTCCTGCTATTCATCAACCCTAAATTTAAACTTGTGGGGTTGCACGATCCACGAGGAGGCGGCCGGTTCATAGTAACTTAAATCGAGTGTATAAGAGAACCCGGCCTCAAGGGCCCTAAAATCAATTTCAGCATAGTTTCCAGAAACGTCATATGACATTACTGTGTGTAAATCGGAACCTGTCCCAAATGGAATCACTTCTAACCCATCGATATCTCTAGTAATACGATAAGAAGCACTGTGTACGATGATGCGCTCAATATCATTACTTGCCTTTTTATAAATAGTTGGACACCAATCTTTTTCTCTTGTGTATAGTCGGATCCGAGCGGTATCTGATCGGTGATATGTCTTTCTCAAATTTGGCATTGTTGTAACATATGTCGACTCTTTGCTCCAAGATTGAGCATCTTCTGGTTTTGGTTTAATATTACCTGTGGCGAACTGCACAAATGTACTACCGTCGCGAACCTGCCAAACATCATGAATTGTTTTCCAATATGTCGCTGAGCCTGTAACTGATAGTGATGCGGCATAGACCCCTGTCGAGACTTCACTAGCTGTTGCGTTTACGTCGCCAGCAGAGGCTACGTTGCCGCCTGCTGAAAGTGTGAATTTATCTCCTACTGGAGTGCCGGAAGAGCCTGAGTACAAGCTAACCACTACTTCTGCGCTAGAGTTTAACGGAATACTGCGGAGGCGGCCGCGTACATAATTATAAAAATACAGTGTATTCAAATTATCATTCAAGTCTGCCAAGGAACTACTAAAATAGAAGTTGCCTCTATCATCATAAGTGGAGGAGTCCCAACGAGCTTCGATGACTGGCCTCTTTAAAAAGAACTGTGATGTTCTTCCAAAAAACTTTTTAGTGTACCACGATCTTTGTGAGGTCCGTGTCTCCTGATTGTTGCCAAGTCTCAAGATTACACCATAATTGTTCTTTGTTCCGGCAATCCATTTTTCTACGATAGGTGTAATGTTAAGTTCAAAATCTTCTGTACCAATATCAAAAGACGCAGTTAGTGACGAAGAGTCATCATCATCCCAATCGCCGCCGGGCTTGGTCCACTTGTTGTTATATGAAGCACTAATCCAATCAGAACCAGCATTGTTGTTGTTCTGATCGGTGTACTGATCCATGTCGAGGCCTTCACCTTCAGTCCAGTCTTTCTCAAGCAGAGATGCGATAATCTCGTAATCTCTTGGCACTGTTTGCGAATGTGGAGCATTGTAAAGTTTAAGATAAAAATTGACACTTCCGCTGGCTGGGAGTTTTCCTGCTTGCCTATCAACTTTCATAGAACTCATGCCTTCAGCATAAACTCCAGAACCGGTCGCTGGGAATTGAATTAAGACTCTTGTTAACTCGTTTGCGGCTTCTGTGACGCCCGATTCTTTCTGTCCATAGATCTTGAAAATCTCTAATATATCGGCGGCGCCCATGTTAGAGCCCGTTGCGCGGGTTCTCAAATTAGTCTCGTATGCGTTTGTAATAGTGTTGTCTTTTGTAGCCCAGTATCTTCTAAAACCCATTATGCAACCGTCCCCTTAATATCATTCTGTGGATACTTCAACTCTGCGGAGCAATTCTGTGGAATTTTGATATATCGCCCATCTGATGACTTGTGCTCATTAATATCAATAAAGGAGTCAGAATACTGGCCTCCGCGCGCAATAGATATGCGTACTCTTTTGACATCAGTAACGCCCGGCAAGTCGTTTAAGGCAGTCTGGATATCTGAAATATACAGAGGCTCACCCATCGCTAGCGGTTGGGCAAACATTCTTCTTACTGTTGCTGTGCACTGATTCAAAACGTCGTGCTTGTCATAATCTCTATGAGCCACCACATGATAGTTTACTTTAAAATTAATAATTTTTCCAGCTAAAATATCAATTGTATCATTAATCATTCTGTACTGGTTAATCCACATTTTCAAATTTGCTTTTAAAGAATCGTTGCAAGAAGTAAGTTTTCCATTTTGGTCTTCTGCCAGCACATACATGTTTAGATTTCTTTTTAGCGAATCGGGATCTCTCATAATGTTACAACGTTTAATTTTTCCATACTTTGGATCCATCGAGTATACCAAGGCCATGTAATCGTTTTTGGTAACGGCCCGGTTTTGAGTAGCATAATTGTCATAAACATGTCTTTTTAGATCTTCTGAAGACGGCAGTCTGATATCTCCCACGATCTGCTCTTCATTAAAGCACTCAATCGAAGTTCGGATATCTCTAAGATTATCGCTTGTCAAAAGCCTAATATCTTTGTAGACCAAATCTGCAAATTTGACAGTATCCACGGAGCCGACTGATGCATTTGCGGTGTCTGCTGTATTCATTCTGTATGTAATAAACAACTTTGTATTAGAAGGACTAATTCCTAGCTTATCTGTGGAAATGAGATTTGCCGGATCAAATGAAGTGTCGGCATTGTATGACTTTCCAAATCTTTTTAGTGCCGTGTTTCTGGGTTCGATTACTGACGGATCCGCCGCTTCGGAGTCAGAACCATGGCCAAATTGAAGATAGAGTTTGCTTCCTTCCGTCTCCAAAGTAAACCGACGAGCAACGGAGAATGGTCTTAATACAGAAGGCACACCATCGGCTGCAGCTGCCTTGTTCACAACGTCTTTGTAAACTACGTCTTGTGATAAATAATCTACCTGATGGTACTCGTGACCTTCTTGATCTCGGACGCTAACCACTTCAGAAATAACTGCTAATGGACCAACTTCGACGCGTCGGAATTTGCGGAAGCTTCCAACAGACTCTGTTCTGCGAACCAACTCTCCAGAAATTACTCTTCCGTATGCTTTGATGGCGTAATGTGATGGAGCACCCGTGTCTGAATCTCTTTTCGCGGCAACGATTTCGTTTCTAGTATCAGCAAAGTCGATGTCTTCTACTAAAAGAAAACTGCACTTTGTAGAAGTAGAGGTGAACTGTGCTCCCGCTTTCAATACTGGGACATAGTCTCTGTCAACGCCCATACCGATTTTTGATGCAGGTACAATAATATAAATTGCCAAAGCTCCGGTAGATGAGGGGGTTCCTTGCCACTTATATCCTAGAGATTTGGCATGACGGACTACGTTGTCATATTCTACGGCGGTGTCAATAAAGCTTTCGTTCGCTTGATAGTCTAAGTAAAAAGAAAGCTGGTCTCCAATATAGGCTGCGGCGTCGAGGAGCATAGAGCCGAACGAGGCCTCGTTAAAATCTTGATATGTATCAGGATAATAAATTTTAGCCTGTTCAATCAGCTCTTCTTTAATGGAGCTAAAGTCTCGGTTAGCGTACTTGATTGAGCGCGTATATCTTTTGTTTTTAGACATTACTTGGTCTCCAACTCATAAATAGCTCTGGTTTTATAAATACTAAGGAGAAACAATTATTTCATCTCTTGTTCCGCGGCCAAAACTGTATGAAATCTTAATCGCCACAGTGTTTTCATCAAAATCAGTAAGAGTAGCATTGTCAATAGAGTCAAGTGCGCTGGTGAACTGAATGTTTTCTATTTTGATAAACGACAAGTACTTGCTTGTTTGTTGTCTGATTCTGTTTTCTAGATTTCCTAATGTCGTGCGCGTCAGCTGTTCAAACAAATATCTTTTTAATCCAACCCCAAACTCGGGATCCATGACTCTTTCGCCCGGAGTTGTCAATAACAAGATCATAAAATCTTGTCTTACTTCTTCTCTGACCGTCCTTGTAAGAGCCCACCCAAAGGACGGATCGCGTATCAACGGTAATCTAGCGTCAAACCCCATGCTTGCTCTCCTTATACTCTAAATATGATGTGAACGTTTTTTCAAGAACTCTATTTTAACTACCGAACTTATTGAATGGCCGGGCTCTTCTGCGGCGCTGACGCTTTCGCGACCCTCCGCGGCCCTTTGACTTCTTCCCGCTGGCGTCCCTGTTGTCCTTGCGTGAGTTTTCGCTATCTGAACTTTCATCGTCATCTTTCCCGCCAGACATGAACTCTCTGGACTTAAAGTAGGAACGGAACATTCTGACGAGCCTCTTTTTAGTCTTGGGGAACAAACTTTCAAAGTCCCATGTATCATATGAAGCGCCAAAGTAAGAAGAGCGCCGGCGGAGAGCATATGACTGCCACTCGCCAGCATTCTCACTCGGTGTTGGATATCCACCAGTGAGCATGCCCATAACGTCTGAGTAGTTCAAATCGTCCTCATTTGTCTTTTCACCGATTGACATCAAGAAGCCCATTCCGGTATAAATACCCATTAAGGAAACCAACCGATTCAATGGGAAAACATATTGGAATAACATTTCAAATTCTGGCTGTGCGATCAAATCTTTGCCCAAACAGTAAAGGTCCATCTCTTCTTCGATGCTGTCAACATGACTTAGCATTTTTCTATCAATCGCGTCGTATTCTGCCGAAACAAGCGGGATAATGTACTTTGAGCCTTCCACCTGATAGTCGATTTCCGTTTCACGAACACTGGTTCCCCTGTCTCCAGACCAAATCTCTTGCACTGCTTCAAGTTGTTCTGTCGTAAATGTTGTTGGGTTACCATCTTGATCAACTGCTGAGGTACTCAGAATGTTTAGGCCTTCCTGATTGATACGAGCCGGGTTGATATACAACGCGTTTTGATACATCGCTGCGGACTTAAGCGAGGTCAAAGCGGACGGATCAGATTCGGCCATTTCGTCAAAAATAGTATCTAGCACTTCTGCGGTCTGTTGAGGCGGAATATAGCTTAACCTTAAGCCATAACGAATTCCCATTTCACCGTCTACGCCAGTTACTTGGTCTGTAAGGCCACCTTGGCCATCTGGTGCGAACAAGAACTCTAGATTTCCAAAGAAATCCGATAGCTTTTTATCTGCGTAGCTCTCTGGTAGCGACTGAATCCATTCCTTCCAATCTTCGATGTTGACTACACCGTGCAGGTGCTCTCCTCGATTGATGATCTCATCAGGCAACACAACATCCAAACCATATCCAGTTTTATCAACTACGCGGATATACTTTTCAAGTAAAAATTCTCCAGTTGTAAATCTAGACTCATAAGAGTTTACTGAATACCAGCCATCATTGTTGATCTTAACTCTCACATCTAGTTTATCAGTACCTTGCTCATAATATTCAAGCGGGTTTCTAATCTCGATTGAACGACTAGAAGTTTCCGGTGGGATATAGGCTCGGCCGACATCATAAACGTGCACAGGAGCGCTACTTTGTGTGTCTTTATCTAGACTGTAGTTTTTTGAACCTGCGACGAAGCCGCTTTCTCCAACAAAGTATTCATAGATATTTGACACATCAGGGGCCATATTCAGGTCTTTCATGTTCTCTTGGAACTGCTTAGCCATATATTCTAGCTGTTCCTCGATCAAAACACGAACGATGGTATTAGCGTGATGTTCGGTGTCTTTTACAGCCTGAAGCAGATGCCAACGTCGGTACCATTTAAGTTTTGTGAATAGAGTAACTTCCCTATCAAACACTACTTCCGGGTTCAGGCCTTCCACCGTGAGGTCCGGTAAATTAAATGCTCCCCATGGGTTTTCGCCGGCGATGCGACGGGCGCGGCGCCAAGCCTCTTCAGTCGGATACTTAAAGTTTTCCTGTAGCTCGTTGAGGGCATCAATAGCTTGCTGTACTTCAGGCGTGACCTCGCGGCCATCCAGCTGAATTTGTCTGCAGAAGGACTGTACGCACTGCTCTAAGAAGGTGTACCATAGCGCATCGCCCTTAAGGAAACCACGCTTGCGGCCTAGGCGCTCAGTAAAGTCTTCTTTCATGTTTGCCAAAATGTACTCGACATATGTGTAATCCAATACTTCCGGTATTCTTGCTTTAAACTTAGTAAAGACAGGCAGGGCCTTGATCATTTCTTCGAGAGTATAGATACGAATTAGGCCTAAGATTGGGCCCTCCATACCAGCGGCAGAGGCTCTGTCAAGAATTCGTGAGTATGGCATTTCTCTAACGCACTCTGGGTTTTCAGAGAGACGCGGATCGTCTGGCATCTTGCGTGTCAGTTCATCGACGCGCTCTTTGATGTCTTCGAAATTACACATTGGTACCCGCTTGGGATCCTTTCCGTCAACTTCAGGAACCAAAGCATCGCGGAAGCCTAGCCAGCCTTCGTACTTGGGCGGTTCGATGTAGTAGGGCGGCATTAGCCAGGAACCGCCAAACTCAGCCGGGTTTAAGAAAAACATTCTTGGATGGTTAGAGGTACCCATAATTTGGTTATCTCTAACGTACTTGATAACCTTTCCAATTCGTGGGACGTCGTCAAACGGGGCTGGCATCTTATAGGACGGGCCTAGCTGATCGGGCAAATCCTGCATAACATATTTGATGAATGGCTTATCTTCAAACCCTTCTGGGCCCATGTACATTTTGTCTTCATGGTTCAGATCATCATCTTCGCCCGGAGTATTTCCAAAAGTATATGCAGTTTCATTTTTGGCAATCTCGCCGGCAAAGTATTCCAACATAGTGTTCATGATCTTGTCATGTGTAATACTGCCCATTCCGTCACCTACAAATGGCTTGTGAAGGTCGATCTTCTGTAAAGTCTCTTCGCTAAAACTTGCCATAGCAAACTTGGAAATTAAGTACTGATTCCATAGGTTAACTTGTGGCGATAGCTCGGGGTCTTTTGCCAGATCAAATTCTGTTCTTAGGGCCTCTGCGTTTTCAGATAAGCTTCCTGTAATGGTGAGAACAAACTTTTCATCCTCAATATTATCTACAAGCTCTTCAGGATTCAATAGTGTGCGCGGGAACAAGTCTGCTGTAGATCTTGTCATATCCCCTAGTGAGCGGGGCAGCCACCCAAGCGGATTTGTTATTTCCACTACTTTAAGTCGATACACATTATCTGTATTTGTTACTTCTGCACCGCCTACCTCATCGATAACATATGATGAATATTCAAGATTAAATCCATCACTGTAACGCATTGACTCTGGGACACTGAACGGCGGCTTGACTCCTCTGTTGTTGTCTTTGAATTTCAATACAAGGTCTGGTACCTTTTCGCCGGGTGTGTAGAACGGATTTTCTTCTGTGCCTACCAATTCTCCGGTAGAAGAAAGCGGGAAGTCGCCAGACACTATTGAGCCTACAATGTCAGAACCAAATACGGATAATTCTCCCGGCATAAACTTGGTTGTAGTTACATAACCATCAGGGTTATGCTTATTATCTTGTAGGTAATCTTTAAAATATTGCCCAACGTATTTCGGATAGTATCCCTGTTCTCTGTTAATTATTGGAGCAAAAAATGGATGCGCAGCAATCTCATCTTTTTTGTCTGCTGGAAGCCCAAACGCTTCCATTATTTCGCCGGGATAATCTGAATATCTCATGCTAGCTTCGGACTTACGCTGGTGGCGGCGCCATGGGACCCCATTGACATCCGACAGCACCATTGACAAACAGCCTCTTTCACCAATAATGTCACGATAGAAGGCTCTTCCAACAATATCAAACAGCTTTTCGTTTGTTGCACCAACGACCTGCATCATTTCGTCAGGATCTCTGGGAATCAGAGCATTTTCTGGAATACAGCCGTTTTCATCTGGTTCTCCGATTAGAGGAGGCATGTTGTCATTTAACCATGCTTCGGCGCCAGACTGAAGGATTCCTGCCATTTCAGTGATATCATTGAGTGCTCGACCACGCATAGCATCAAATTGCTGATCTGCCTGTTCGGCAGTGGTGCCGTCTTTGGCCATCAAAATATTACGGCGCATATCCTTAAATCGAGTTACGTCATCTGGCGTGGAGCACAAGAAGGGGTTAGCCGGACGCAAGGCTGGCATAACATCCTTTTGATCTCTGAGTGTCCTCTTCATCTCTGCCGGCAGCAAGTTACCAATGTTCTTAAACATATTGGCAATTTGGTCGTCACCGCCCATGACAGAAATGTAGTCTGGGTTTTCAGTCCTGACAACTTCTTTTACCATATTAGTGGCTACCGGGTCAAACTCGCCCAATAATAGGTTTGTTAGCTCGCCGCCAGTAAGAACAGCGGAAACATCTGCTACAAGCTGGTTTACAGCTTCGGTGTTTGCCATCTTAGCTGCGTCTGCCTCAGTAACGGCGCCCATTGCTCTCATTGCAGCGTTAGCTGCTTCTTGAGCCTGTTCATCTGTAGCATTAGGCCCACAGAAGGCTTCCTTCATCATGTCAAGCATGTTTCTTGGAGGTTGCTCACAGAAGCCCGATTCTTCAAGAGAGTCTGCTGCACGGCCGCCGGCGGCGCCCGCAGAGGCGATACCTGCACATGCAGCGTCTTTTAGGGCGTCCATCGCAGCGTCGGCTAGTTTCTCCAACGCTGCGCATATAGAGTCGAAGAGCATTAGTACAATCTTTGTCAACAACCATATCAGCAGGCGCAAGGCTATGTATATGGCTATTTCTTTTGCTAATGCAATTAAATATTTGAAGAAGTCTTTCCAGTTTGGCCATTGTAATTTAGGCATTTCTGGTAATACGATTCTGGCCACCATGTTACAGAAGTCAATCTGCAGTGTGTTTAAGAAGTCTAGAAGCGGTGGGTCAAACAAGGGAGGCAACGCACAGTCGAGAAGGGCAATAATCTTCTTAATGACCGAGGCGCCGGGAAACTCATTGAGTTTGTCCATAAGCCACGCCATTCCTTTTTCACGGGCCTTTTCAAGCAATGCCTTAACGTACTCTCTGATCACCAAGGATACAGTAGAGCCTAGAGCAGCACCTAGTGAGCCTCGCGTACCATAGGGGCCAGGATCTCCGATGCGGCCCTTATCAGCGCCTTCCATCTTGTCAGCGAAAGTTTGAGCGGCGACATCAGCGTACTCTGCTGCTTGCTCTTTACATGCATCGTGCTCAGAGGTGCCCTTATCATAGTAGGGATTACAATTGTCTTTCACATGGCCGCGGTAATTGCGGGCGTATTCTTCGTAATATAGGCTCTTCCATTCTTCTGACTTGTCAGGGAAGGGATCATCTTTAACGACTGTGCTGGTTGTAATTGTAGTTGCTGAGTTAACTCTGTTCAAGAGTGCTTGTAGTGCGGTAACGTAATCGCCGGGGGAGGCCTGAATCTCTGACATTGTGGTGCCAACATAGCCCTCGATCTCGTAAGTCGTAAAGTAACTTTGGAGGGCGCCGGCTTGTTCAGCGTCCGCTAGCACCGATTGGTAAACTTCTGAATCTGAAACTGGATCTGATTCTAGGCCCCTACCGCCCCCAAGGGCGCGCGGAAATCCTTCCCCAACTGTTCCTTGCCAGAAACCGTCATCATCTGCGATTTCTTCTGCTGTCGGGATACGACCAGCGGCCTCGGCTTCTTCCAGATCAGAAAAGCCATCTCCGTCAGAATCCATACCTGCAAGGCGCGAGCGCTCCTCAAGAAGTTCTCTATCTGCTGCTGCTTCAGCCGAACGCTGCAGGGATTCTCTTTTTGCTTCAATAGCATCTTCAAACTTGCGAGCGATACCTTGCAGTTTGGGCGTCACGGCCGTTGGGTCTTGGCGCGCTGCACCCTTTTCCTTGGCGAGACCACCGCCAGATAATGTCAGGTTTCTTCCTGTCGAACCCGGAGGGGGCCTGTTGTTGAATGGAGACTCCGCAGATGGATCCATTGGATACTGTCCATCGGGGCCACGTTCTGACTCCCATGGTAAAGTGTGAGAACCGATCTCTGCTTCGACTTTTGCCATGATATCAGCTTGGTCTTCAGCATCTAGACCAACAAAAAGCTTGCCTAGATCCGCCGGGGGGAGGGCTGCAAGGGCGGCTGCGACCAAAGGCTCAAGTAACTCTTCTAGATCAAACCCTTGCGCCAAACATTCGATAAATGCCATGATTAAGTCAAAAAGGCCACAGAATTGAATTTCATCGAGACCCTTCGTGTACAGATCCTTGATGTCTTTGATCTCTTCTAAGTTATACTTAAGACTGTTGATCATCTCAAAGAATCCTACTAGAATTCTTGTGGCCTCTCTAATAGCTGCTGCTTGAGCATCCGCATTTGCATCCTTCATCTTTTGAAGCATTTCTGCGCGCTGCTCGGGAGTCATACAGATAAAGTTATGAAACTGGTATTGAATTGCATTCCAGATGCTGAAAAGCTCTTCTAGGAAGTCGTCTCCCAAGTTATTAAGGAAGCTATTTGGATCAAAATCACAAAGCCCTTCAACAAGCTGTGATGATGTAACAAAGCCATCAGATTCAGCTAGCGCAGCGTTTGCGCGCTGGTGTGCCTCTTGTGCGGTTTCCATTCGGTAGCCGCCGCGGCCGTTATTTAGTTTTGGATCCCAGATTTCTTGTGGGCCTCTGTATGTTGGGTCTGATGGATCTGTAGAGGCTCGGTGAGGATCATTCCTGTTCCTGCGAGATTGCGCCAAGGCGCTGCCGCTGTCACCCTGTAGCAGATACTCAGATCTAGCAGTACTACCTTCTGTTGTCATATGATTGGCAGCATCTCTTGCTTTTTCTTGCCAATCCTCCCAAGAACCACGAGTCTTCGCCTCTTCCTTTTCAGTCTCGGTCATTTGCATCGTTGACTTAGCAATTACTTCAATATCTTTTTCCGTGGCTTGGCCGGTGGCCGCAGAAGCAATTGCTGAAACTGTACTCGTGATGTCCACACCCTGATTGACGGTCGGTGTGGGATATAAAAATGTTTCTGTGAACTCTGTCCACTTCATCATTCCCTGTCGCTGAATAAGAGCCTGCTGACATTCGTCAATTCGGGCTAGCCAGTTTAAGGTTGTTGGACGATTGAAAGGTTCACGAGACGATAAAGAATATACCTTCAATCCCTCAAATACTGTTGGTTCTTCAGCACAGGTACCATACGGATATAATGTAAGCTTTGTAATTTTATAGCTAGCATCGAAGCCAAACTCTAACTTTTCAACTTCTTTTAGTTTACCGCGCCGATTACGGGACTGGTTTCTCTTATCTCTGATAACCCATCCTTTTTGGCGTAACCACTTGTAAAGAATTGGGCGCATTTTTCGCAGATAGTCTGCTTCGTTCATCAGGTTTACCGGGGCACCGCCGGGGAATCTTACCGAACCCTTTTGAGTTTGCCAGAAGATCGCTTGGAACTTAGCGTATACCTTTAAGCCCTCAATAAGCTTATCCATCTGCTGATCAAATTCGCCAAAATTAATAGTGGCGCCCATGACGGGCTCAGTAAGCTCTAGCTTTTCCTCCAATTCTTTTACGGTATCATCAACTTCAGGAACTAGATCGCCAGACGGAAGAGCATCAAACTCATTCGCTGGAATTTCAATAAGCACCTTCATTTTGAGGCGTGCGCGTGGCGGAATAAAATGGTCTGTTGCGCCGGCAATGTCCGTAGCAGCCTTAATTGTATTCGCATCCATGGCCTTGTTATAATAGGCTAGCAGCTTAATTACACCTTCGGGAACGTATTCATCAAGTCTGGACTGTAGCTGGCCCGGGCCGCCGGTACCTTCGTAGCCGGTTGTCAGGCAAATAGAGTAGGTGCACTTTCTTTCATTTAAATAAGGCTCATTTTGATCTGTTTTAGTCCAATCAATTAGGGGCGCTGACGGGTTTGGCTCGCAAGTCGGACATACTACTTCCTCAACCACCTCAACTTCGACAACCTCACATTCACTGTCAATTGTTGGAATGCTTTGGTAATCGGAATATTTGGGTGATCCCTGTTCTGTAGTCGATTCAGTTGTAGTTTCTGTCGTTGTCGAACTTGTTCCTGAAGTTCCGTATTCGTCTGCCATTTACTTTCCTAAGTAGAAATCATAATCGATGAACTATTAATGTAGCGCATCCCGAACGGTTGTAAATAGTTCAATTCATAAAACATAGTATTGACCTTTTGTCCGAAGAGCGGCATATGAACGTCCGTAACCATCTTAATCATGTTGTTGATACCAAGTCCAACAAGTTGTGGTGCCGGCGTCATAAAAAATGGATGGCCATGAGATGCAATGGCTCCATTGTAAATTGATTGCTCAATCGCAAAGTTAGCAGTTGCAGCCTGAAGCTGGTTAACCAAATCAATTAATTCTTCAAGTGCCTCCACCATATTATCACCCAAAACTGTAGGCTGAATTCTTTTTACTGTGAAAAAGCCCCTGTTCAGAGAAAAGTGTCTTGTAAATCCATTTTGGTTTCCTGCGATCAATTCAATTTTTGGTGATGGTCGAATTTGTTTTGTTCCGTGTGACATTTTCTCACCGCCCGGGCCAGCTTCGACGTTTTTCGCTTGACCGGTGATTAACTTCATTCCGCCGCGGCCAACTAATCTTACCTGATCAGCCTTTACAATTACCGCAGATTCGCCCTGCCTATTTCCTTGCGTACCCGGAGACAATCCAAAGTTTTTATCTGGATCTGTTTTTTGAGAGATATAAATTCTAGCTGCATCATTGAATGCACTGTTTCCAAGAACATCGTCGTCTCCTGCGCCGGAAGCACCAAAGAGCCCGTTTGCTTTGCTAGAGCCTCTACCTACAACCAAGTCAATAGTTCCACAGTGTGAGTGGCCGGCGCCGCCATAACCAGTTAGACGGTTTCCGGGGCGGTCTCTACCAAGCGTAATCCATGCATTGTTTCGGCCGGCGATAACAGTCTCGCAGGGTGCGCGATCATATTGAGGTACAGGCTCAACCATCGTTTCACATGCAATGCCCTCAACGACGCGGCGGCGAGCTTTGATAGCTTCTTCGGTAAACCCAGCTGACTCTTCGTCACTGTCGATAGAATCAATTTTATTTTGCTTTTCTTCTCCTAATTTAGAGCGATCTAAGCTTTTTTTGCGTGCAATTCCAAATAAACTCATTTATACCATTCCTTAAACCGTCGCTGTTCCTGTGCCAGTTACTGCGGCGTATTCCCTCTCAAGTCGAGGAGCATACCTAGCCACGTTGGCAGGACCGTTATATCGGCGGGCGA
>MDTD01059580.1_pt1 | contig 13930 bp, 5 predicted proteins | sample 811221 | NCBI WGS metagenome assembly MDTD01 (sample SAMN05326646, study PRJNA326480) | marine metagenome | isolation source: seawater | place: Pacific Ocean: South West | collected 2011
CAACTGCTCAATATCACGAGCAGTCAGTGCTGCAGCATCCGCAAGAATCTGCTCATCCAACGTGGTATAGTCCCACCAACCCGGTGCCACTTTACTGATCGCTCTAGTCATTGACGGTCTCTCTTGTTGTGAGGTTTGAGGTTCCTAATAAACGGCCAAGCAAGTCATCCTGTGGATACGCGTGCCCATGATGCTGCACAAATGCCTCGGCAAAGTCACTGTTGCAAACCTGCCCACGCATCGCACAGTGACGCTGCATTGCAAGAATGTATTCATCCATCCCATGATGCTTGCGCAACCATTCACGCTGTGACGCATGACAAGCCAACATCTCAGTCTTGGCAGGCATCACATCGGATATGTCAATTAAGGTCGTTGGCTCTACCATCTGCCCGGTATAAGGATCATGACCTTCCAAAGGGTCGGCATAGTACAGATACGGCACAGTCGCGCTCTGAGCCAAAGGCAACAATGAAGCATTGGGAATGGCAAACGCAAAACTTGCTGCCCTTGCCAGCAGATGCGTCTGCTCATGATCAAGCATGTAGTCATAACGCGGATGCGTGATCACGAGTGTCGGATTGACTTGACGAAACAAATCGATCGTTTTGCAAATATTCTCAGGGCTGTACGCCACCTGCACATCACTCAGACCAAGGCAATGGTAGATCCCACCGACCTTTGCAGCAGCTTCCATGGCCTCAAGATGCCGTACTTTCGCAATCTCGTCCCGGCCTAATTCAACTGATCCACAATCACCATTGGCAGCTGTCGCGATATGAATTTGCCAGCCCAATACTGCCAACCGAACAAGCGTCCCCCCACAGAGAATCTCCGCGTCATCAGGGTGAGCCATCAGGACAAGGACCACATTAGTGTCAGACATCTTTAAATTCCATTTCAATTAACTGACACATTGTATCGCTTATGTTACTTAATAGTCAATAGCACCACCGTTACAAAATCAAGATCTGGTGACAATGGTTACGAAAAACTTGTCTCAGGCGTAAAATCATTGATCGAAGAAGGCCTCATTCAAGAAACCTAATCCAGCCAACTGTCTTGCTGCAGGCGCAACATTCTTCAGAAATGAGTTACCGAACCAGGACAATCCATCAGTCATACAACCCATTGATAAATAATCAGTTGCAGACAGAACATTCTGCCAAAAAAAACACTGGATCACCCAACATGGATAATGCGACGGGCCAACGCAAGCAATAATGAAATCGACAAACATGCACCCTAAAACGAAACACGTCCGCTAAACTCATCATGCCCCAAAACAATCAAGCGCTGCAAATTGGATCCAGATCCAATACCCATCGAGCCGACTGCTTAACATCAATCGGCATCGCGGTCATGGCAACATCAACAACCTTAATGAATCACTGCATTAGAGCGTTCCCAATCCATCTGCAGTGTTTTGTCTTGCTGCATGGCTCCTTGCCTGTGTCGATTTGCATCAGCGATGCTCGCATCGCCTGCTTCAATCTCCTTGGCAATGATCCATTCGCTAGCGACAAAGACGCTACACTTGGATTGCGAACGCTCTAAAGCCAGGATTCTGTGGTGCATGACTCATCACATGCGCCTCTCCCTGAATCCTGTTCCAATTTGAATATTAGTTATGGGGCGATTATCTGGCCTTCAAGATTGGAGCTCGCTGTATGAAAAGACACACCGTACGACGTGAGAACCTGATTAGAATTCTCATATCGACCGAATAAACTTAGCCCAAACGAGCTTGTCAGGGGCTTGTTAAACCTGCCAATACCGCGTAAATGTCCGCTGTATCACTACAGAGTGTGATGTCAATTCGCCTGACTTTAATCCGCTTCAATCTCTGCAACGAGAGTACGGTCTCCTGTTACTCTAAAACTCAAACCTGAATTGGCCAGATCACCAGCAGGTAAATCCGAAACATCGCCTGTCCATTGGACAAAATGGTATCCTGGAGCCGGTGTTGCAACCAATGTAGCGGTCTGGCCATAGTCATAAGTTCCCGCACCAGTCACGGATCCGTTTGTTGCAGTCGCAGTGATGGTATGCTCAGTGATCACAATAAATTCAGCTGTCAGAACACGTGAGAAGTCACTGTCAAAGGTAATGGTTTCATTCTGTAATTGCCATACCGTTAAATCTGTGCTGTTGTAACTCACACCATAAATCTGGCTGCCCCACTGTTTGAAGACATAACCGGAATCAGCCGTTGCAACGAGTGTGACAGGATCGCCTTGAGCATACTGCCCTGTCCCGGATACCGAACCATTGCTGATGGGTGTCACCATCGAAACGGTTGGATCAGGAATAAACACGGCATAGATGGTCCGGTTGTAGTTACCTGCTTTAAAACTGATGGTTGTGCTGGCGGTATCGGCAATATCCAAACCGTCCAATTCACCTTGCCAACCGACAAACTCACAATGGGTTTGAGGCGTTGCAGTCAATGTTACCGTGTCATTGGCATCAAATTCCCCACCGCCAGTCACCGAGCCGAACTCAACTGGTGCGACGGTGGTGATGGTCGTTACTGAAGTCAGCCCCATATCCATAAAGGCAAAAGCGGAACCTCGGGAAGAATCATCCCCTATAACACCAACAGCAATACGTTCACCGTGTACTGCAACTGACCAACCGTACAAGTCATTAGCTACGCGTTCCAAACCATTTGTCAACGAAGGGTAATCCTGCCACTGCGAACCATCCCAATTAAAGAGATAAGCCGTCCCGCCAGCAGAAATCGACTGATCATCATTGTATGGAGAACCAACAACCAAACGATCCATTGAAACACCAACGCTATATCCAAATAGATCGCCAGCGGTCGCAATGGAATTACCGAGCTTGGTTTCATTCCAATGCTCCCCGTCCCAATCATAAACATACACTGCGCCCGCATTGGTCCCGTTTTCACTGTCTCGTGGTGCACCTATGGCAAGACGATCTGCGGACAAGGAAACACTGTAGCCATAGTAAGCACCAGGCGTACTGTCGGCTGCCGCAAACTTGGTTTCGTTCCAGGCACTTCCATCCCATTCATAGAGATAAGCCGCTCCAGCGTCACCACCTAATCCACCCATATGATCATCACTCCAGGCACCGATTAAAATTCGATCACCATCCATGGCAACAGACTGCCCATAACGATCGTTATTCAATCGATCCGAAGCAGTGATAATGGTTACCTGCCATTGGGAAGTGACATCGTTCCATTCATACAAATATGCCGAACCGATCAAGGCACCCGTCTGGTTGGCTCCGACCAGAACGCGCAAACCATCAACATCAACAGAAACGCCAAAGTTATCTGAGGCCACACCATTAGACGCAAAGAGTTTATCCGTCTGATTCCAGTCGCTTCCGTCCCAATCGAAAATATAAACCGCGCCGGTATCTGTCGTCGTATCCCCCGTTGCGTTGATCGCACCCACGACAATCCGATCACCATCGATGGCAACGGAATAGCCAAAGTAGTCACCTGCGATACCATCCGATGCAATCAGACGATCCACCTGTTGCCAATCCTGGCCATCCCATTCATAGATATACACCGTTCCGGCAGCGGTCCCATTAGTGTCATCGTCGTCATAAGGTGCACCGACCACCATTCGGAAGCTGGACACCGCCACCGCATAACCGAGTTTATCACCAGATTGAGCATCCGAGGCTGTCAATTGCCCAACGCGATAGGTGAGAAATGGGAACGGATCGCAGTTCCACTTAAAACCGTCCCATTGGTAAGCATACAATGCGCCGGCATCGACACCGTTGTCATCAACGCCCAAGGCACCAACCACAAGCTCGTTGTCACCCATGTTGACAGCAAACCCAAAGTGATCTCCGGACACAGCATCAAACGCCATGATTTTCGTTTGTAAATCCCATTGCGATTCACCGAGATGATAAACATAGATTGACCCGGAAGCGGATTGATTATCATCATCGTCATGCGAGCCAATCGCGATTTTATCACCTGAAATGGTCACGGATGATCCATAATGATCATTGGCTGCAGCATCCGTATCCGCAGTTAATTTTTGATCCAACGACCAAGTACTGCCATTGAATTTAAAAGCATATGCAGCACCACTATCACCAAGTCCGTTATAGTGATGATAAGGAGCACCGACGACCACTCGGTTGCCAGACAAATCGACACTCCAGCCAAAGCGGTCACCACTGCTGCCGTCACCTGGTTCTAAAATTGCCGATTCGTACCATGTCGTGTCCAGGTCAAACACATAGGCAAGTCCTGTCCCTGAAATCGCGCCGGAAGCGAGATGCGTACCCACCACCAAGCGATCGTTTTCAAGTGCAAGCGAAACACCAAATTGAACATTAGCATAAACATCGTCTGGTAGAACACGTGTCTCTTCCCATGTTGTTCCATTCAGGTCGTACACAAATGCAGCACCGCTGTTGGATCGAATTACCTGTGAACTGTTTGGGGCGTTGTACAAGGTCGCACCAACTGCAATTCGATCGCCAGACACCGCAACACTAATGCCATATTTGTCATTTGAATTACCACCAATTGGATTGTCCAATTTGGCGGTCTGATTCCAACTCGTTTGATCATATTCAAAGACGTAAACGGCACCGGTGCCATTATGTTTATCGGCACCGATGACAATACGATCACCACTAATAGCCACACTACAACCAAACTCGTCGGATTCATCGGTATCCAAGCCCTGAAGTTTGGCAACTTCATACCAATGCGTTCCATCCCAATGATAGACATAGGCCGCACCAGCATTCGCTCCTAAATCATCATTGTATGGGGCACCGGCAACCGCCCAGTCACCATCGACGGCAACCGTGAAACCTAATTGATCACCAGTATTGCTATCTGATGCAAGTAGTTTCAGATCCTTTTTGTATTCAGCAGGATAAGCCACGAAGACTGCGGTCAATTCACGATCCTGATCTGCATCGAATTCAATGACTGGATCGCGAAGATACGCTGAGGGAAAATCCACGCCATTGAACTTCAGATTCTGAATATCTCCTGTCCAGTGATCGAAGTAATAACCCGTTTGCGCAACAGCAGTGACGTTGACGAGACTACCATGCAAATAGGTACCTGAACCATAGACTGTCCCGGTGCTATCGGGTGTCAGCGAAGTCTCAATTGTGATATAAACCGGGTCATTTGCCTCAAAACCTGAATCGAAAATATATGCAAGCTTATTGGCATTGGCTGTATTGTCATCAAATGGTGCTCCAACAATGATATCACTGTCGGAAAGCGCGACTGCCGCACCAAAACGTTGTCCAGGAATGGGAGACTCAAAACCGAAAGAAACTGCATATAATGCGCAATCCATCTGCTGCCATTGACCATCATTCAATTCATAAACGTACGCTGTGCCAGCCGTCTCTTGCCCAGACACTTCTTTTCCAGGCATACCAACAACTGCCAGATTACCATTCATGGCAACCGAAACACCAAATTCTTCTCCAGCAGCATACCCGTCGGTTTCAAGTCGTAGATTATTCACCTGTACCCAAGAACCATTGCTCAGACGTTTGAATATGTAGGCCGAACCATCATTGAGCATGGCTGAAGTTAAATAGCCTTTCGAACCAATAATGGCATAATCACCGGACAATCCCAGGGACCAACCAAATGAACTGGCGGAGTTGCTGTCCTCAGAGGTGATATATCCCGCCAGTTGCCATTCATCAAGCGTCTTTTCATAGACAACAACGGAATCACATTGAATACCACCCATCAGGATACGGTTATGGTCAATTGTCACTGCATATCCGAGATATCCATTGTCTGCACCTGAACCGTCAACCTGCATATTGGCATCGGACACGACACGCTTAACACCAACCCATTCTTCCTGACCTGACAGGTATGATTTTTCAAAAATATCAACCGCACCAAGACGATCAAAATCTCCGGGAATCCCGCCATTGGAATCACCTACGACAGCGGTGTTGCTTTCGATTGCCACCGAACAACCAAAATCCTTGGAACTGGGTGAACTCCCCTTGACGCGCTTAACCATGTTCCATGTTTGGGTCTGAGTATCAAGACGATAGATATAGGCAAAACCTTCGCGTGTGCTTGTCGGATCTTCACGATCAGGCTCACCGACAATGGCCATACCATTTTTCACAGAGACAGCCGCACCAAAATTGCCATATGTGTAAACATTGGCGCCAATAACTGTCACCCCATCATCCAAAGTTGGTCGTAATCTTGCGACAGGTGTATCAGACCATGAACCATTGACTTTCTGATACACATAGACAACACCGGTATTGGCGTTGTATCGCGCGTCTCCGACAAAAGCGAAATTGCCATCAATCGAAACGGCTCGACCAAACTTCTTCCCATTACCATCGGTTGAGGAGTCGGGTGCGACGATTTCACCAGTAGCGAGAATATCGTGGCTGTTGGCCACAATGACGGAAGTATTAAAAGATTGGGTGACCAACGAATTGATTGAATCATCATCAGTTGCTTTGGCATAGAGTTTGACTTCACCCCAGTCATTAGTTGTGGGTGTCCAGTTTAGAATATAGGTATCTGTACCTCCAGATTGGGTTCCATATCCAATACTGACGTCATTGGCGAAAAACTCGACCTGTGTGACCGTACCGTCCGGATCATGTGACGAGACTGTCAATGGGATGGATTGCCCGACGACGGCAGGTGTGTTGATTGCAGGTGAATCCCATGAAACATGAGGCGCTTGATTCAGCGCATATTCCTTTGCCAATGCATCAACCGTATCTGCGATATCCTGATTACTCTGACTGGATACATAAACAATTACTTCGACGATATCACAACTTGCATACAGACTGCTGTTCTGGCCACTGACACCGAGCACATAGTCTGCAATACGCTGAAATGATATTTCATTGATTGTAAATTCAGCTTGAATGGCGCCATTTAAATAACAACGCATGGTTGTGCCATCAATCTGGATCGTATGAATACTGTATGAATCGGGAATCGGCGCAAACGGTAAATCCGAAACCGACAATTGTGGCGTCGACTGCTGATCAACCCGTAGTTCATACGAAGACAAGGATGCTTCGCCATTGCCCCAGTCGCTGGTTGTAAAGTAGGTCGTCCCTGAAGCAGGTGAGCTATCATTGGATTTAAAGATAATATGAAGAGTGCTGTTGCAGGAATACGGATTAGCAATGGCATACGACAAAGCATCGTCAATCCCATCAAACCGAATTGCAGGCATGCCATTGAGTTGCCCGGAGACCAAAGCTGGGCGTGCAGATGCAGTGTTCTGTATAAGTTTTAACCCAGTGCCATAACCATCAGCTTGATTCTGCCATTTTTTTACATAGCCCGAAGCATCCAATTCAATACCCGCGTCGGAGCGAAGCCAAAGTGCCATATCAGTTGATGGGATCGTATTGACTTTCACTAACACAGGAGAAGAAGTCCCCGTGAGTCCTTCGCTATCCACTGCGACAGCGGTTAATGAGTAGTCCCCCGGGGAGACGGAACTCCATATCAACCGGTGCGGTGCTTCAGTGGTTTCGCCAAGCTTGGTTGTCCCTTGATAGTACTCAATTTTGGCAATCGTTTCGTCTCCATCGGGATCGGTTGCAGAAGCAACGATTTTAATATCGGCTCCTGCGGGATATCTCAGGCCCGATAACAACGGCTCGGTGATGGTTGCCGAAGGCGGATCGTTAACATTAAGAACTGTGACGTTTACGATATCAGAAGTCACTGTCGAAGCGTCAGCAGCCGTAGCAACACAGGTTATCTCATAGCTGCCGATGGCAGGATTACTCCAAACCAGACTATATGGCGCAACGGTATCTTCGCCCAGTAAATTGCTACCTTCATAGAAGGACACTTTGCTGATCGTATCGTCGCTTTTTGCAGCAACTGCATGGAAGGTGATATTGTCGCCTTCATCGTAATCTGTCTGATCATCAGGGACGGTAATCAAAATATTAAATTGAGCAGTCAAGGGCGTGAGAATGAATCCGCGTGTTTGACTGCTGATTGTGCCATGCCCGACAATCTGACCGGCATCGTTGATTGATTTGGCTTCGCTGAGTATGGTCCAACCGGATGACGAATCAATCAGGTCATTCAGATCGATCATAACCCCATGGTAGTAGACAAAAGCACGGTCAATCGAAGATCCGTCTTGAGCTGAGCCCACGACATCTCCAAGGTTGTTGATGTCATAAGCAATGGATGTCGTACCACCTAACGTTCCAAGATCGCTCCCTTCAGAGTCCTTGTAAAGGAACGCATGAGATTGTGACGAAGCATTGGTTGCTTGGCCAACCCATTCACCAAAATCGTTGATCGCCAGTGCAGTGCCACCACTGGTTGCTCCCAATGGATCGATTTGGGTCATACTTCCAGGAGGCATCATGAAAAACGGATGACTGGCAGACGCCCCATCTTCTGACTGACCGACAATCTGGTTTCTAATATTGATCGCTTTGGCAACGGCCCAACTGCCACCGAGTGTCCCCAGGTCGGACCAAGTGAAACCATCGTATGAAACAGCTGCAGGTGTAGTCGATTCGTTTGCGATTCCCACGGCATAGCCCAAGTCATCAATGCCGTAGCCGGTCGTTTCCGTGCCGGTTGTGTCAGGATAGGTTCCCAGATCAGACATAGTGGTCCCGTCCCAGAGAAAAGCATGTGTTTCATCACTAAGATCAACACTTTCCCCAACCACATAGGAACCATTATTGATACCCAAGGCCGCACTATCATCCCCACCAAGCGTACCCAGATCGGTCATGGTTCCCCCTGACCAGATGAAAGCATGCGTTTGCGTATCGCCTGATAAACTGGATTGACCAACGACATACCCACGATTGTTAATGGCAGCGACTTCAATACTACTACCGCCAAGAGTTCCCAAATTTGTAATGGCAAAAGCGATAGTCGTGTTGGCCGTCACACTCACATCGGATGTTGTAGAAAACTCACCATCACTGACTGTTAATCGAATGACATAGCTGCCTGCTTTTGAGAATGCAACCGTGGTATTCTTGGCTTGATGATCAGCAAATCCCACTTCACCCGGGCCGCTGACCTTCGTCCATGCATAGGTCAATTCCCCCGTTGGCAATCCATCGTCGGAGACGGTTGCGGTGATTTCCAACGCCTGCAACAGATCAATACTCGAAGTCAAGCTGGAAGCGGAAACAACGGGCGCTTGATTGGTATCAGCTTTTAATTGGTTTTGAGTTCCCCCTCCCAGTAACGCAAACAACATCATCACCATCAAAGTTGAAGGTATAGCCTTGCCGACCATTTTGCGTCTCCTCTGCATCTGCCCTGTCTCCATAAAGAACCTTAAAAATCAAATTACCGATGTACTCCAAGCCCGAGTCATTTCATGGTCATCACATCCCAATGCTTGTTCCGATTCACCATGCGTTCTTAAAAAGATCGATGGTTACCGTTCCAACATCTGCGCGCAGGACAAGTGTTTGAAAACTATCATGCGTATTGCCAAATCTCTAAAATACGAATTGGCAATAGTGGGAATTACCCTGGAATAAATTTTTAGAAATCAGCTAAATTGGGCTTCGTGAAGAACCTCCCGGAAATACTGGCGACATTACCTGCACATTATTTTGAAGCAACAGCAATATACCCTCCAACAATCCGTACAACAATGGCAAAAACACCTATATATCTCTTTTTAACCTGTGCGAAAGTTTCATACCCTATTCGTTGTCACCAGATGACATCAGAACATAGTTGAACCTGACTCGCATTGGCTGCAGTCACCCCGAGAATCTTTGAAGTTTTATGAGATTGAGCACAGTCTGATTAGTTTGCCACGTGTTCAATAGGCCATTGCGCATATTTTCACATCAGATGCGTTAATTATCCTTGTGTCGATATCAGGTTCAAAGATATCATGTCCATGTAAAAATTAGCTACCGCAAGATCATAAGTTGGTTTGCGTACATTACAGGCTCTCCCACCAATACCATGAAACCAATTTCTTTACCTTCAAGACTCTGCCATTCAATTCAGAGTTGGGAACGTGTGACTCGTTCACAGTTGGATTTCATGGTCCACCGATTTGAGAAAGATCCAGCTTATCAGTTCATTGACACAAAATATGATCTGATTCAGCAAACAAATGTCACGAAAACTGATCCTGTACGTGGGAGAAACACTATCTATGGATGGATTCAGGGACGTGGACTCGAGGCGTTAGCCGGTCACGCACAGTGGCTTGCATCTGGCAACCATCCAGATGACACAAAGTCAGTTTCTCGCATTAAAACCGATATCCGCCTGCTAATCAATCGACTTGATCAACGGATTGCAGAACAGAAATGCAATCTGACATTCATGATGCATGAAGATGGGTCAAAACCCGCTCTATTTGGCGTAGAACGCGTCGCTGAAAACTGTCATTTCACCGACTTGTTCTACAGCAAAGGCCTTGCTGCAGCTGCTGCACTTCTTGAAGACAGCGAACAGTTTGAACGCGCCAAAGTCTTGTTCGACCGCGTATGTGATGACATCCTTACAGATCAATTTGTCTCAGACCAAGCATCACTGGACCCGAAAAATCCTGTCAAACCGGTCCCCGGGCGACATGGACACGGCCCGCGCATGATCGCGCTTGGTGGCTTATCTCTGATGCTTCAAATCACAGGTGATACCCGCTACTGCGAGATTGGTTTTGAAATGATTGAACATATTTTTAAACACTATGTTCATCATTCCAATCGTCACGATGCCATATCATCCCTTGCACAACAATTACAAGTTGGTGACATGTGGGAATTCATCGACGACAAGAGTGAACCCTGGCTCGAAGCAGGTCGCGTTCTGCGATGTGATCCGGGACATGCGATTGAATTCACGGGACTGGCGATGAAATTTCTACACCACTGTGAACAACGCAATCTGCTCAATTCATCACAAACGACATCAGCTCAACAGTGGCGTCATACACTTTGTCACATGTTGCAGCATCACGTTCAACTCGGTTTTTCTGCAGATGGCATCGGGATCTACAAAGCGATTGATCTGATTCAACGGACACCACTACACAGTGACATGCCATGGTGGCCGTTGCCTGAAACGATTCGAGCTGCGGCCTTTGCGCGACGGTACTGCCCTGCAGAAGAAGTTGATTGCTATGACGCCATCATGCTCAAATGCACGGACGCGTTTATGACCCATTATGTTCAACCGTCGCAATATCACCTGGCGTTTCAAACACTCGATTCCAAGGGCAAGCCAGTCTCGCGCATCCCTGCCACCCCCGATCTGGACCCATGCTATCACACGGGGTTGAGCCTGATTGACGCGATCCAATTACTACGTCAAACATGATCAATCTCATCACCATTACATCAATCAAGCCAATAGATACGGTCGGTATAACCTGCATAGCGCAGTAAGGCCATAACGGCATAAGCTCCGGCACGCAAATTGGCGTAGCGTCGGTTGAGTTGATAGTCATCATCAAATCCATGGAAGGCGCCATCGGATAATGTACCTTCATCTCGGACCTGAATATCCATCAGATAACTTGCTGCGCGGTCAAGGACATCGTCCGAAATCCTCTTCAATCCCAATTGGCGTGCCAGTAGCATTTGCATCAAAATTGCCCCAACACCGCTGGGGACTGATTGCCCCTGAGGGCCAAAACCACCATCCTCATTTTGACACGCAACCATGCGATCAAAGAATCGTTCCGCAGCCTGCTTGTAAGATTCATCCCCTGTCAATTTCCAGCAGGCCATGTTTGCCATCGCACCAAAATCATCGTTGTAAACATGCATCATCTCCCAACCGCGATTGCTGTATCGCCCATCAGCATGGCCATCGAGACAAGCATGTGTATCTCGATCCAGAATCACACGAATTTGCCCATCTTCAAGCAGGTGATGTTGGTTGTAGAAATCCAGGATGGTGTGCATGGCATTGATGTATCGTTGATCACCGGTCAACTCGAACATCCGTCCCATGAAGAATGCGGAACCGCTATGAAATGAACCACACCATGTCGGCTCCCATGGTTGATCATCAAAGCGAACGGTCCAGTAGGGATAGCCTTTTTCCATGGCCACACGAACAAACCAATCCGCATAAATCCCAGATCGATCCAATGCTTTCTGATCGCCTTCCAGTTCATACCAATCCAACAGCGACCATGCTGCTGTTAATGCATCACGTGGGTGAGCCATGGGTGTCTGTGGTGTCTCTTCGTGAAAGACACCATAAAGACGTTGATCACGCTGATCCAGATGCTGCAAACTGTACAGGTATCCGACTGCTCGTTGCGCAGCATCTTTGTAGCCTACAACTGAGAATGCACGATAACCGGCCAGGAGTGCTTCAATCGCCACGCCTGTGGTCCAGTTGGTCGAGTAGTTGAGGACTTTTTCCATCTGACAGTCATAAACAAACGGCAAGCGACCATGATCCGCGGATGCACGATTGGTCACTTGATGCCGTACAAGAAAATCCAGGCCACGGCGGATGGCCTGTTTAACATGCTTAGCGGCTGGTTGTGTATTGGTCTGCATTCTATCTCCTGATACATTCATTTTAATTGAGTAACTGATTACTGATGCCTTGCATCATGATTTGTACTGAAAAGGCTGCCAAGACCAATCCAGTGAGTTTACTTAAAACGTTCAAACCCAACTGACCTAGATGTTTTTCAAGAAACGTCCCCATATACAAAAGCATTCCTAGTGTGAGGATCGCACACAGTAGTGAGCTGATACCAACCAGTCGTTGCTGCCATGTCACCATCTCGGTCCCCATCACCATAAGCACGCCGGTTGTCCCAGGGCCAACGGTGATGGGAATGGCCAACGGGACGATTGTGAAATCTGATTGACCATCGGACAACTCGTAGAACGCTTTGCCTTGCACCAGACCAATCGCAGACAAGAGCAATAGCAAGCCCGCCCCGACACGGAATGAATCCAGTGTAATCCCGAATGCTGCAAACAGGTGCTTACCTACAACAAGCAAGAGCATGCTGATCAACACCACCGCAATCAGGAATCGAAAGATCAATCTATGTCGATTGCCCGAATCAGTACTGCCAGCCCATGTCAAAAAGGACGAGAGCACCATAAAGGGTGTGAGTACAAAAAACAGCTTGATATAAGTACTAAAAAACATCATTCACACCAAAGTGTTTCATATCATTCAAGGTATCCGGATAAAGCCATGCAACTTCGTGGTTGAAGTTGTACAGGTGATCCATCCCAATTGATTAAGCTACCATCCCATAAATTTTCAACTTCGGTGAACCGGTTATATCCCCACCGTTTGGGCTCAAAGATGATGGTCTGGGGATCATCCGTCCAGTTGATCAAGCCGACAATTGAGGGACGATCTTCATGATGGATCACCCATATCCTTGGTAGTTGATCATGTGATTCAAACAGGTCCAACGGAACGGCAGCTTTGTCCTGCTGATGATCCAGAATCGTCCGAATCAAACCTAATGCTTTATCATTGAGCCTGGTCAGATCGTCACCGAGTATGATCTCGCCACCTGAGAGTAAAACAAGCAGTGCATAAACCTGCACCTCGTTGAATTGCATTTCACTACCTGATCGCCAGTGTTCCGTCACACTCAGTGGCCTGGGGATATGCAGCTTGACACGGTGTGGATCGTCGGAGGTTTGCGGGCAGCGAACGACCAGGAAATCAGGATCTGATTGCCAGAGGTTCCTGTGCATCCACCAACGAACCGACAGTGCATTGGCATTAACCAGAACGTGACTCCAGAAGTTGAGAATATCACCGGTCGTACGGATGGCGTCCGCAAGTCCAATGACCTGCTCATAAGGCGCACCACATGACAGTAGATACGCATCATCACCAATGGCATAGCGAATGATCTCGTACGTACGCCGAATGGCACCACCTGATGCCACACGCGTATCACTGAAC
>MDTD01074715.1_pt1 | contig 13930 bp, 12 predicted proteins | sample 811221 | NCBI WGS metagenome assembly MDTD01 (sample SAMN05326646, study PRJNA326480) | marine metagenome | isolation source: seawater | place: Pacific Ocean: South West | collected 2011
CGATACTAGGGTTGGCGCCGAGAGAGAGATTTGAACTCCCGAGGGACGGACCCACGCGATTTCCAGTCGCGCGCACTACCAGGCTATGCGATCTCGGCTCTAACTCGCCGAACCCCACTCCTCGTTTAACCATCACCCTCCAGTTGGGAGAAATGGAAGCGCCGAAGCGAAAGGACTCAAAGGGGCGAAGGACAGCCATTGAACATGGCCGAGGAGACGGGCACCGGAGGTGAGGACCCCCTCGCCCAAACAACCCTCCCGTTTCGGATGGCTGAGATGAACTTGGCGCGACCGATTCCGCCTCAATACCCGATGGCAGATACGCTCAATACACTGCGAAAGGAATGGATGTTCCACCTCAAACTCCTCCGTGAAGAATGGAGACGAGAACATTACATCGCTGTGGCTTTCGGCGCCATTGCGCTGTGCCTGGGTTCAATTTCAACTGAACTTTGGGGGGGTGGAAACGCCAAATTGAGCGGATTGGACGGCATCTTGGCCATCAACGGCTTCCAATTCTTCCAAATGTTGGTCTCCATCATCTGCTGGGGATGGTTTACCTACCAGGCATGGATGCTCTTCCCCATCATGCGCGTCCACGCCATTTCCTTGTTGTTCATGTGGAATGCGTTGTATGGGGCGCAAATTTTCTTCCATCGAACCAATCCAAATTTCCCTCTTTCTCTTAACCTGGCGGACATGATGGAAGGGACGCTTATTCTCCTCATCGTCTTCTTCTTCCTGTTTTTCTTCTGGAAAGCCGTGGTCGAGACGAGGGATTTGCACGTTGAGGTCCATCACCTCCACGAGGATGTGCGCGTCATGGAAGCCTCACTTGCCGAACATTCCCTCCGAGGTTGGACCGCCATGTTTGGCATCTGGGTGTTTCTCGTCACCGTGTCGTCATGGGCGGGCCTTCACCATGTTGCTGCCTACGGTGATGCCAACTTCGGCTACCTCATTCTCCACCTGCTCACGGGCTTGCCCGCCGTTCCCCTCCTCTTGTTCGTCCTTTGGTACCCGCAACGCATGCTGGGGAATCAGACGAGTGTCCGGACCCGTGCTGCTGTTGACGCCGCCCTCGAGATGTCGGGCGAGGCCCCCTCGAGAATCAAGAAGGCGTCCAGTTGTCCAGAGTGTGGGCATGAATCCAAGGTCGCCCTCAATGCATCTGGTGAATTAACCCATCCGTGCCTCGCTGTGGGTTGCAAAACGATCGTTGTCGTCGGAACGAAATGTCCAACCTGCGACGCCCCTATGCCCAAACGAATTGCTTGTCCCGCTTGCGGCGTGAATGCACCCGCCATGGATTACCTACCCGACCAGGAGGCTTGGTGAATGCTCAACAACTGCCGAAACGATTTCCCGACACTGCAAGGAGATAACCCCCCTGCTTACCTTGACAATGCTTGTGTCACGCTCAAGCCTCAATCGGTCATCGATAGCATCCATCGCTATTACACCGAGACACCAGGGTGTGGTGGACGTTCCGTTCATAGATACGGCACCGCCGTTTCAAAGGCCGTCGTTGATGCGAGAACCAAATTGGGTTCCTTCCTCAACGCAGCCACACCCAACGAAATTGTCTTCACTCGAAATGCCACGCATTCCATCAATCAAATCGCCCATGGCATGACGTGGAACAAAGGTGATGTGGTCCTTACATCCGACAGAGAACACAACTCAAACTTGGTTCCATGGCTCCAACTCGAACAAGAGCAGGGTATTGACCACAGGGTTGTTCCCAGCCAAGCAGACAACAGCTTTGACATGGAGGCCTTTGAAGCAGCCTGTGCAGATGCTGGCGAGAGACTGAAGATGGTGGCCATGAGCCATGTTGGGAACCTTGACGGGGTGGAGATTCCAATCGCTGAGGTCACCAAAGTCGCCCATGACCACGGTGCGCTTGTCGCTATCGATGGAGCCCAATCAACACCGCACATGAACGTCGACGTTCAGGCACTTGACATTGACTTCCTCTCCTTTTCCATCCACAAAATGTGTGGACCCTCAGGCATGGGTGGTCTTTGGGGTCGCTACGATTTGTTGGATGGTTTGCGCACCATTCAATCCGGAGGCCAAACCGTCGCCTCATCAACCTACACCGATGCAACATGGGCCAAGCCTCCTGCACGCTTTGAAGGTGGTTTGGGGAACTTTTCTGGCATGATGGCCACGGGTGCTGCCATCGATTACCTTGCCGGCCTCGACATGAACGCCGTCCACGAGCATGAAATCAATCTGAACCGAATCATGACCGATGGCGTCAAAGACCTTCCCGGCCTTTCCATCATCGGGCCAGAAGACCCCCGAAAAAGAGGTGGAATTTGTTCTCTCTTGATGGACGGTTTACCTGCTCATGATGTTGCCCTTCTCTTGGACGAAGCCGCCGGCGTGATGGTGAGAAGCGGCCAACACTGCGTCCACTCTTGGTTTGCAGACCGTGGCCACCCTCAAGGCTCCCTGCGGGCCTCAGCCTATCTCTACAACAACGAAGACGATGTCCGTCGATTTGTGGAAACATTGACTGAAATAGTTCACACACTGGGTTGACGTCATGTCGATTTACGACTTTTCTCCTCCACCTTCCGACGAAGACGAGGAGGTGGCTTTGACCCCCGTTCTTCTTGGTGAGTCAAAGGATGACCAATCTGATGTTCGTTTTATCAAACTCTTGGTGAGTTTCACGTTGGGCATCACGCTCATCCTTGCCGCAGGCTACCTCGCAGCGGTTGTCCTGAGTGATGGGGCGATTCTGTTGCGCCCCAGTGAGGTGGCGCTTCAACGCCATGCGAATTACAACACCCTCGTTCAGCCTGCCGATGAAGCATTGACCGGGGCAGGCGTGGTTGCGTGCATTGTTGATTCAGGCCTTGCACCCGGCCACGAAGACCTGGAAGGCATTAACCTCGTGGGATGGAAGGATTTCGTTAACGGTAACAACCAACCCTACGACGACCACGGTCATGGCACGTCGATGGCAGGAATCTTAGTGGCCAATGGTTGGCTCAAGGGTGTTTCAAGAGACGTGGATTTACTGGTCGCCAAAGCCCTTGGTTCAGATGGCAGTGGGGATGATGCTACCGTGGCCGATGCCATCGATTGGTGCGTCCAAAACGGAGCCCATGTCATCTCGCTTTCCTTGGGCGGTGCTCCCGATGTTCTCCCCTTCACTTTGGGGTCGGGACGAAGTTCGGGCGATGCTGCCAACGATGCCATCGATGCGGGCGTCTACGTGGTTGCAGCAGCGGGGAATGACGGTGAAGACGATGACGGCGATGTCGCCCATCCATCAAGTGAAGCCGGCGTTATTTCAGTAGGTGGTGTCACCATCAAAGGCACACACTGGTCAGGGTCCTCAAAGGGTGATAACAACGGACGTTTGCTCCCTCTCCCTGTTTTGATGCCCCGGGGAGACCCAAACAAGAAGCCCGAAATTGTCGCTCCTGCTGAAGGCGTCCCCGTACTCATTGAAAACGGCGGATGGGGAATTGCCGACGGCACAAGTGCAGCAACGGTCTATGTCACCGGTGCTCTTTGCTTGCTACTTGAAGAAAAACCCAGCCTGAAAGCCGACCAGTCCGATGGCGGAGCCGATAACGTCAACGCTGTCAAGCAATGGCTGATGAACAGTGCAGTACCTGAAGAGGGACAAAGCACACACGATGATTACTACGGGTACGGATTGCTGAGTATTCGTGGACTGATCACAGAAGCCACTCAGGCTTGACGAGGCAGCCAAGCAACAAGCGTGCCCCCGAACAAAGGCATGAACGCCAAGTGATGAGTCTCCTTGGAGTCCCCGATCACCTCGATCCACCGATTAAATCCGTTAACCAAGGCCATCCCGTGCTCATCATCCTCATCAATTTCTCCGCTTGGCATATCGGGCTCCACCGTGAACATCACCCCGTTTGGGTTCAGCAGCGGAAGATAACTGGCAACCAATCCCGCCCTCTGCGGTGATGGACCGCCGATGATGATGACATCATAACCACGTTCAAATGGAGTCTGCGACAATTCGGTGTTGGTGGCAGCAGCAAGTTGCCACGCCTGGTGTTCAGCTGCGAGTTGATTTGGTTCACCCACCACAACGCTCGCCCAAGGCATCGCTTCGTACCGTTGCAACAAGCGTTGGAGGATAACACCAAATTTCCCACCCTGCTCCACAAGTGTCATGGACGATGGACGAGCATCCGCTCGCTCAAACTGGTCCAAAAGCCACGCTGTCCGGTGGCCAATGCTAGCACCAATCTCCAAAACCGTGGAGGGCTGGAGACGCCCGACCGCGTCTCGTAAGCGACGGTGGACTGAGATGGACCATGTAGAGAGGCCCATGTGTTGGAGTTGCGCGTGAATGTTCGCAGCAATTTCGGGTTCATCACGGGGTTGTTGTGCGTCCTTGGCCATCAAAAACGCGAGGATTTCCTCACGCTCAACTTCGCCAGGGAGGTCAGCCATGCACCGTGGTCGCCCATCTCCAACATCAAGCCTTGCACCCCCTCAGTGGACGGAGGGTTCAAACCCAGTGGGTTCAGCGCAGAGTTGAGGGAGCCCAATGGAAGACGTTGAGGACTGGGACGAAGAGGAGGAAATCCTCGACAACGCGACCCATTGCCCGGCGTGTGACGAACTGACCGCTCACGAAATTCTCAGAGAAAAACCCGTGGGAAGCGGAGCGGACTTTATGGTTCGGTGCGAGGTATGTCAGCATGTTCACACCATTGAGTTCCGACCGCCTCCACCTCGCAACATCCCCTTCATCTTGACCGAGGGACCCAAATCTGAACGCGTGGTCTTGGTGGTGGACGCCGACGAAGAATTCGTGGTTGGTGATGTGTTTGAAGAGGACGGAAAACTTTGGAAAATTCATCAAATTGAGACCAATGAGGAACGGCATACATCGTCCGATACCGCCACAAATATTGCCCGAATAACTGCGCTTCGAACGGACATGGTCCGTGTGAAATTGACACTGACGCGAGGTGAGGACTCAACAGCAGATGTCATTGTCGTACCTCAAGAGACGACCTTTACCGGCTCTCACCTCATGGAGCATAACGGAGAGACATGGCGAATTCGAGCCATTCACACAGGAGCTGGGCGAACGCTTCGCGGCACGGTCAACGCCCCCGATATCAAGCGCATGTACCTCCACGAGCCACCCAACCCTGAGCACTTCACGCCACGAACACCTCGAGAGCGAAGGCAGGCTTGGAAAGAAGGACGATTGGGTTACAATCCTAACCCTGAACGGCCAAAAGAGCATGTGAAGAAGGGTGTGAATCCAAACGCTTCACGCAAGCGAACCAACAAGAAAAAGCGAAAGTGATTCAAGGTCGGTTGGTCCACGGCATGAGGAATGCTTTGGCCACTTGAGTTCCAATCGTCGGGTTTTCTTTGAGGCGGCGAATGCTGTATTCGTACCATTTCTCGCCGTATGGAATGTATACACGAGTTCGGTGGCCTTCCTTCAACAAGCGTCGGCGCAGAGGACCACGAACACCGAGAAGCATCTGAAACTCATACCCGGGCCCCTTGTGATGGCGGGCAGGACCAGCATTTGTTCGTGGGTCTTCAACGCCCGGACCCATGCCGTAGGCTTTGAGAGCCGACAAGGTGTGTTCTATGACCGGCATGTCGTGGGAGGCTACACCGACATATGCACCGGCCTCGAACATTCGGTCAATGGCAGCGTTGGTGCCGTCCACGATGTCTTGATAGCCAGTGAAGGAAATGTCCTCTGGCTCGAGATAAATGCCTTTGCAAATACGGTAGTCAGCTCGAGGACCCAGCGTGGTTTCCAAATCTCCGATGTCGGCCAGTGTACGAAAAAGACGGCCTTGGAGCACGGTTCCAACGTTGGTCAAACCCTCATTGTGCAAGGTGGTCACCACCTCAATGGTGTCGGTGGTGACGCGGTGGTCTTCCATGTCCAAACGAACAAACATATCTTCCTCTGCAGCCATTTGAACCAACTTTCGGATGTTTTGAAGACCCAAATCCGGGTCAATGAGGAGACCGAAAGCTGTGGGCTTGATGCTGAGGTTCGCATCCAAATCATGCAGTTTGATGGCCTGCATGACGCGGATGTATTCTTCAAGGAAGAAATTGGCTTCGTCCATGTTAGAGATTTCTTCGCCGAGGACATCGATGGTGAAACAAGCACCTTCAGCCGTGAGGCGCTTCATGACTGCAACGGCTTCATCCAACGAGGCCCCTGCAACATACCTCCGGCTGACCCAACGAACGAACCACTTGGGCATGCGAACAGTGGTGGCGACAACCAACTTGGAGAACCAACCCACCATGATGGCACCACACAGGAGGCGCTCTTTGACCCTTTGTGCGCTCGCTTAAGCAAGGCCCAATCTGGTTTTGATTTGCTTGGTTGTCAACAACGGAATCCCTTCCTCCTCGAGCAGGTCTCGGATGGCTTGCCGTTGCCAACCTCTGAACGCTTTTTTGTCCATTGAACAGATGAGTTCTCCACCGGGAAACGAACGGCGAGTTGCTTCCAAAGCAGCGAGAATGGATTGCTTCCACCTCCCCGTTGCTTCCCCAACACTGTTTTGCTCAAACGGCAAGGCATAGGTCGCCAACATATGACCCAGCCAGACACCATCAAGGGCTGCAAGTTGATTGGCTCGGGGGGCATAATGACCACCACCCAGGGTGACCAGCACCAATTCACCAGCATGCTTTGCTTCGTTCCATGCGTCCTCAGGAGTGTGGAGAAGACCTTCCCGCATGATGTTGGCCAACACCCTTGATGCCCCCTCATGACCCCATGTGGCTTCGGTTGAACCTACCTCGATAAACAAGCATGGGACATTGACCGTGGGTCCATGATGCGTCACCTCCAAAGAGAGGTCGAAATCCTTGAGCGATGCATCCTTTGGTGCTTGCTCCAGCAGCATTTTCCACCACGATGCTAACCGAGTGGATGGAGGCGGGGCTTGACCGCCGTGGCCACCGTACGGCCCTTGTTCCTCCATCGGCAGGTGAGGGACTCCAATCGGATGGAGGGTAAGGGAAGGTTGGCCACTCGCTGCTACGTGGCGGGATGGAAAGATGATCTCTGAAACGCGTTCGCCAGTAACTGCTTCCCAGCGCTTTTCCAAGTGGTCTTCAAACAACAGACCGTTCGGGAGGTAGAGCATGCGCAAATGTTTGAATTCGTAGGCGGGGTTGTTTTCCACCGGGGAGCGTTGGGTCCAGGCATCCATCGTGCGTAAGGCATCGGCTTGGTTGGTGCTCGCAATATCCTGCTGATTGACGGCGATCAGGATCACCTCCTCGCCGTCCATGCATCCAACTCAAGCGCGTCCTATTTGGAAATGACCCAGACGAGCATTCACATACAGGCGACCCCACCTTGTTCCATGGACGAAGGTTTGCCCCCTCGCATACCCTTCCTCCCCGACCTTGTCGTCCATCACGAGGACGGGGTATTGGTCACTGGAATGGAAGGTGAAATCCTTTGGTTGGACGGTGACATGCACCCCCTCACTGAAGTCAAGTGCCCTCATCCCATGCGTTTGCGCCAAGTTTCCATCGCTGACGGACAATTGTATGCAACGTGGTTGGACAGGGAACTCCTCCTCGCCTGCATGGGCTCGATGCCAGTCGGCACTGCAGAGGAGGGAAAAAAACGGTCTGAAATCCGGACGTCCATCGGCACCAGGACCGTGCACTACCCAGCGGGCACTACATGGGCGCATGCACTTGATGCAGAACCCATGGCGCTCGCCAGCAATGGTGAATCCATCGTGTTCGACCTCTATAACCGAGGCATGTACAAGATTGGCGCCAATGCAGATGAACGATGGCGAATGCCGCCACCTGAGTGGGGTTATCCCAAGAAACGCCCGCGTAATGAAGAGATGATCGCACTCCACCTTGACGACGAAACCTACTGGATCACATCCAAAGGTGGACGCGTGCAGCGACGTTCGCTTGAAACAGGCCAACGGCTTGAGGAGTTCCTGCTGAAAGGTGTTGAAGCCCCGATTGAGCACCATTTCAAACATGAGGGGCATCACTTGGCCTGTTCTGCAACCGGAACCGTGACTTGGATTCACAACGAAGAGGTCGTGCAACAGGTCCAACTCAGTGGCCCTGTGCAAGCCGCCATGTGGGATGCTGATTTCGTTGGTTGGCGAATCGCTGGATGGCGAGAAGAGGTTGTCCTTTCCGAGCGCATCGTGGACCGCCGTGCAACCCGAGAGTTGCCGGTTCACGTTTGCCCGTTCAAAGGTGGCGGGCTCGTGTTGTTCAACGATGGTTCGTGGGAAACGAGTCCCTTTGAGTGAGGCAGAGTGGTCTCACTCGATCATCACGGTGTAGCCGCAGCGACCGCAGGACTTGCGGTTGCCATGAATGGCGAGGAAGACACCGGGGCCACATTCTGGGCAGCTCTCGGCACGGACGAGTTTACCATCTTCGATTTTGTACTTCGAATGCTTAGCTTTGGGGTTTGGACCGTCTCCCATTATTCATCGCCTCCTTCGGATTCAGCGGCCTCTTCTGCTTGAGCAGGCGCTTCGGAAGCGGCAGTGCTGCGAAGGCTTTCGTGCCGCTTGTGAATGTAATCGGGCTCAACTGCCATGGCCTCTTGTGAGGCGTAAATGTAAGCCGTACCTGTGGTCAAAGGTTGGCCAAACCGAGTTTCGCAATTCTTGATGACGATGAGGTCTCGATTGGCACCTGGCTCCAAGGTTTGGACGAGATCCATGACTTCCTTGCGAGAGGGTGTGGACTTGGAATCGTGCTTCCAACTGAAAGCAATTTCAACTCGGTTCAAGATATTGTTTTCTCTTCGTTCTTTAATTTCCATGTTCTCACCTTCATCGGATGTTTACTTTGAGGGCGTATTTGCCTGGTTGGTCAACTTTGAGACGTGCGGCGATTTCCGACCGTTCGGGCTGAATGATAATCACGTAGCCTGTCCAGTCAGATGAGACCTTGGCCGATGGGTGTCGTGGGCATTGGTCAACACCGTCGCCCAGCACGAGATGACACTCGCCGCATGCAAAAGGATTGGTGGCCATCTTCACTCACCGCCTGTGTTCTTCTTTTCCCAGCCTGGTGAACCAAGCCCGTCTTGCTTGCTGGTCAAACCAATCTTGGAGCGGCGGGGGTCTGATGTATCAGGTGAGAGTGAGACGATTCGAGCTCGAACGAAGGAACCGATTGAAAGTTCACGGCCGGTTTGTCGACCCGTGATTTTGTTCGCACCGATGTTGATGTCAACGGGTTCGTCCATGATTTGGGATTTGTGCAAAAGGGCCTCCATTGGGCCAATTCGGACAAAGGCTCCAAATTCATTGACTTCTGATACCGCACCTTCAACGACCTCTTGGTCCTCCATGCAGAACAAAACGGCATCAAATTGAACACGCTGGTAGATGGCGCCGTCGCCGTGAATGATGCGTCCACGGCCGATCGTTTTGTGGTTGTTCGTGACGAGAACAAAACGATTTTCAGAATCAAATTTTCCTTCGAAAGCGTCCATGGAAAGACGGTCGATGTGCTGGTCAAGGGATTGGCCCTTTCGCATGTATTCCGCAGGAATGCGGATGGTGTCTTCCTTGGTTACGACCTTGTACATTTCATCACCTCTTTGCGTTCTCAAGAGGTACGGTGAAGACGGACAGTCTCGCGACTTTTCCGTCCTTCACCGGTGAACCCTCAGGAGAGAATGCGACCGAAGTCATGCTGTCCACCGGAGACCCCTATTTAATTCAAGCGGCATTGAAAGGTACCGGCTTCCGCTCCATGGCCTTGTTTCCGTGAATTTGAAGCAGGTGAGAAAAGGGGTTTTAGGGGGTAAATCATCCATAAGCAATAACAACCCCCCGAAGACGGTGATGCATGATGTCCACGAGGTCACGCCCAACCACTTGGCGAACCGTCGCTGCATCGGTGATGGTTTTGCTGATGGTGGGCGTCGTGCTGAACCCGCTCAGCCATCCAACATGGTTGCCCGAAAAAACAGTGGTTCAACCAACGGGCGGGAGTTGGTCCGGCTACGAACAACCTTGGGCGCAGTATGCGAGAACACCCACCCACAACCAAACCGTTCCCGACCATGGACCAGACGGCGGCCCCGGCGAAGGAAGCATCACAAACGTGTCGACCTTGGGGACCTTGGAAAACCCGACCATCAACTGGCAGGTGTTTTCAGGTCAGTCGGAAAGTGATGCATACGGTTCGGTCATTGGGGACTTTTCAGCGAGTATCAGCGCCTCTGAGGCTGCCCTTGAGCGGTGCGGCTCAGGCACGTTATTCCCTGTTATGGTGTCGAGTGAAATCACCGATGGCGCAAGGGAGAGTTTCCTCAACATCGTTTCCGGCAACGATGCCAAGATCGCTTGGAGGGTGAGCCTTGGCGTCACTGAGGCCGTTCGTTCAACCCCTATGATTCACGATATTGATGACGATGGCTATCAAGAGATCATCGTGGTCTACGACACACAAGGCGCCTTGAACATCGACGTCTGGTCCCCCCGACTAACCTGTACTGAGTCAAATTGGCAAGCCTCTGGCCACAGCAATGAACTGGTTTGGTCCTACAGCGATGCTGATGTGCGGATTGGCTCGCCTTCGCCTCACTTTGCAACGGCCAACAGCGACCATAAAGCCGTGACACAACCGCTTCTTGCCGACTTGGAACTCGACGGCACGCCCGAACTTGTCCTTGCTGTGGTCGACGACCCTGACAACAACCCTCTCGTGAAAGTCAACGCTTACACCCTCACCTCATCGCAACCAACACAGGAGGAATGGTCGGTAGCCCTTGACCGTGGAACGCATCCGTCCGACCCTGTCTGGGCGGAACTTGACAGCAGCACGACCTCGGTTCTTCTCACCACCATTGACGGTGATTCTGGAAATATGTGGATTTGGAAAATCGACGGCTCCACCGGCTCATTGGATTGGGAACGCGTCGCCATACAAGGGACAGACACCGATTCCGATTCGCCTCGACTGCGCCTCCCAGGGCCCATCATCGTCCAGTTGGACCAAGACAGTGCTCCTGAGATGATCCTCACCGTTCCCACAGACGCAAACGGCCGCCAGTCAGGTAGCGGTGCTCGCTTTATCGGAATGGAATTGACCTCGACGACAGAATTGTTCAATTTCCGTGCACAAAACGGGTACGCCGATGCTCAACCGTTGGCCCTTGACACCGACGATGATGGCGTTGATGACCGCTTGTGTTGGGTCACATGGTACTCTGAATCAACCGTCAGTTTCAACCGAAAGGGGATGCTCGGTTGCACAGACATTTCCGATAGCACACCCGTGACCGAATGGACCCGAGACCTGCAGCGTGGGGCCGGAAACGATAACGATGAAATTGCAGTTTCACCACCGTTTTGGTTGGACATAGACGGCGAGGGAACACCCGAAATTTTGGTGGGCTTCGGCCGACGGTTCTGGGCCTTCGACGGTGATACCGGCGCTTCTGCAGACATCAACAGCGCTTGGTCAACACCGCTGAGTATGCCGCACCGTGTTTGGACCGCCCCTGCCGTTGCTGATGTGGACGGAGACGGACACCTCGATGTGCTCTACGGCGACACCTTGGTGTCGGACCAGGGCCCAGATTTGGCCCCTTCGTTTGACGGTCGAGGCCTTTCCTTCAACCCCGCACAAGCGGACCCCGGCGACACCGTCACCGTCACCGGACAATTTGCAAACATCGGAACTGGAGAAGCGGATGATGACATAGATGTCGCCATTCTCATGAACGGTGCTGAACTCACCCGAGAGCGCTTCACATCCAGCGAACCAGTGGCACCGTCGGGCGAGGGTGGCCCGTTCACGTTTTCGGCGGAATTCACTGCCTCCCTGGGAAATCACGAATTTGAATTAATTCTCGATGTCAACGAGAACATCACCGAACAGCGAGAGGACAACAACCGAGAGACGACGATGTTCACCGTGGTCGAACCCTACCTCGCACAGATGACGGGGCCGTTAGAAACGCCCCGAATCCCTCCCGGCTCTTCTCAGCAAATCATCGTTGACGTAGAAGCAACGGGTTCACGAACGGCCGATTGGACGCTTACCTACGACCAAAGCACACTTCCAGAGGGTTGGACCTTTGCTCCTGCAGGCAACCAAGCCCTCACGCTTGAATTGGTTCCCGAGACGCCTCAATCGGTTGTCTTTGACGCACATGTCCCCTCCACCGCTTTGGGTGATGAATCAGGCGTTGTCTCCATGGTGCTCGCCCTCGCCGATGATACGACCGTGAACAGCACCATCGATGTACAAATTGACGTCTTCCGGACGAGGGGTCTTGACCTTTCAGGGTCAACGGGAATGAACATCTCCAACGGACAAGGCAGACCGGGACAAATAGCGAAAGCGTGGTTCATGGTTGAGAACCTCGGAAACGCTCCTGAAACAACGACCTCCATCACTTGGACAGCCCCCTCATGGGGTGGTTCACCGTCCATCCATGATGCAAACGGCCAGGAACTCTTCAGCATCTCACTCGCTCCGGGGGAAGCCAAAGTTCTGTTTGCCCACCTCCCAACGCCCGCATCGGCGAGTTTCGGTGGTTCAACCCAAACCACGCTAACCCTGTGCATGGGTAGCGGCGAGGAGGCGTTGTGTGAATCCATGCCGTTCACCTTCACCGCTCAGAAATTTGTCGCACAACCGACCCATCATCGTTCACTTCCGGATTCAACACTCTCATGGTCAATTGTGGGTACTGCCCCCTCATCCGGAACTGCAGCATGGAGCATGAGCACCATGGATATGATTCAGCCCAACTGGATATGGACGGCCACAGGTGATTTGTCAATCAACGGCACACACCTCGTCGCCCAGGGGTCGCCTGGAAGCGTTGTTACGGGAGAGTTAACCCTCCAACTACCACCGAATGCCGTCCCAAAACGCCATGCGTTCATCGATACCGACAGCAACGATGTTGATGCCACTCTGAACATTAGCCTTCACGTGCTCCAAGTTTATCGCGCCAACCTCAACATCATCGAACCAATTTCTGAAGTCGTCGGCGAACCGCTCTCACTCAATGTTTCAGAGCCACATCGCTTCCTGCTCTTTTTGGAAAATCCGGGTAACGGTCTCGACACCTTCCAGCTTGCTGCAACCGCAACATCTGCCGACCCATCGTTCACACCCGATGTTTCCTTCACCTATTTTGACCCTCAGAAAACGCTGGGTGCCCTGGCTACCGGAATTGGCACTGTTGATATCACTCTCTCGGAAGAAACGCCAGCCGTTACCCCCTTCGACATCACGTTCACATGGACTTCACTCGGAGGTGATGCTGTGGATTCAACCACGGTTGCCGTACAGGCTGCACCAAGTCATGAATGGTCGGTGGTGCCCCTCAACGACACGCAAGCCCCTGGCAAGCCCGGAGAGACCCTCACTTTCGGATTCAATCTCACCAATCTCGGAAACGCCGCTGATGACCTCACGCTCACACCTGTGCTCAGCGTCCAGCCCTTTGGAGAGGATGATTCCACTTGGGTGGCCAACCCCGTTCAGACAGATTCCGTCGCCATCAATGCCTCAACATTGACGAATTTCTCACTGACCATACCGTCCATGGCGTGGGCATCGTCGTCCGTCAACATCACGCTGCAGCATGTAGCCGCTGGCTACGTCATCGGCCAAACGTTCCTTACTGTTGATGTCCAATCTGTATCGGGTTGGCGATTGAACTTGACCCAGGCCGATTTAGAGGTCGACCCTGCTGGAGAAAACCTAACCTTTGAGTTGATTCACACGGGCAATGCCTACGAGCGACCCTACTTTGCTAAAGCGGGTGCAGGATGGAACATCACCCTACCGGACGATGCTGAAGACGTGGCGCCATACGGCACCAGCACCTTCCAGGTTCATGTGCAGCCACCCACGGATGCGGTCGCAGGTGAAG
>MDTD01201821.1_pt1 | contig 13930 bp, 9 predicted proteins | sample 811221 | NCBI WGS metagenome assembly MDTD01 (sample SAMN05326646, study PRJNA326480) | marine metagenome | isolation source: seawater | place: Pacific Ocean: South West | collected 2011
AGTCTTCTTGAGTAACTTCTAATGGAATATTGGCCTCTGAGAGGATGGAATCAACTAGGACAAAATCATCTTCTTCGATTGCCTTCCTCACTCTCAGGCTCAACTCTTGACTGTCCACATTTATCCGTGGGATTCCATTCATAATATGTTTCCTAACGACAAATCATTTGACGTTAAGGAATAATAAACTCTACCTTTTCGTGGCTTTATGTGCGGCATTCTTCTGACATCCAGAGGGATTGATGACCTTCCTACAGTAATAGAGTTCCTTAAATTCAGAGGCCCAGATCAGACAAATAAAATCTCAATAAATGGACTTAATTTTGTTCACACTCTACTTTCGATGACCGGACCTCCTACTCCTCAGCCTTTTGTCTGTTCTAACGGTACAACGGTAGCCTTTTTCAATGGTGAAATCTATAATTTCCAGGAATTTGGTGATTTTGATTCTGATGGGGAGTGCATCATACCACTCTACCAAGAGTTTGGAAAAGAATTCGTAAAACAACTGGATGGAGAATTCGCATTGGCATTAGTGGATTTCGAAAAAGATATGCTAATATTCTCTACTGATGTTTTCTCGATCAAGCCACTTTGGTTTGCTAAGGAGGAATTAGATTGGGGACTCTCATCCTACAAATCTTGCCTTGAAAGGGTCGGCTTTTCCTCACCTGTCCAGATAGAGGCAAACTCGACATATATTTTCGAACTATCATCAATGAAGAAGATTGAGAGAATGAATGTATACGATTTTGACCTAACACAGCACAAGGAGACATTTGATGACTGGAATTCTGCATTCTCTGATGCGATAGAGAAACGAACTAGGAATATCAAGCATGGAATATTCATTGGCCTGAGTTCAGGATATGATAGTGGAGCAATTGCCTGCGAATTGGAGTCTCAGGGAATTCCATACACTGCATACAGCATCATTGGGTCCGAGAACGAGGAAACTATTCTGGAACGAATTGCTAGGACTACTGACCCCAGATTAATTGATATTGATAGAGATCATTTCCTACAAGCCAGGAATCATCTGAAGAGTTGCTGTGAGGAATACGCCCTGAGTATTGATAACGGAGAAGCAGACCTGTTAGAATCTGAAATTGTCAGGTTTTCTTTAGTTTGCGAGGAATTGGATAAACTGGAACCAGTTTACAGAGATCTTAATGATCCTGCAGTAACTGATAATGTCCGTCTCCTAAGAAACGAAAAGGCTCTACTCGAGAAAAGAATTCCGAAAATCCGAGAAACTGTCTCCTATCGAAAATCAGGACAAATATTGACTGATGACAACGGAGCTATCGGTATGTCGCATATCTGTAGGAAAGGGAAATCTGAAGGACAGTTGATTTACCTCTCTGGAAGCGGGGCAGATGAAATTTTCAGCGATTACGGTTTTGGTGGTATCAAGCACTTCCGGCATAGTACCATAGGTGGCCATTTTCCCGATGATCTGGATTCAGTTTTCCCTTGGAAAAATTTCTATGACAACACTCAGAGAGCTTATTTGATGAAGGAAGAGTACGTTAGCGGCTCATATGGGATTGAGGGGAGGTATCCTTTCTTGGATACCATGGTGGTACAGGAATTTCTCTGGCTATCAGCCGAATTAAAAAATTCAAACTATAAGTCTGTTTTACACAATTATCTTACTGTAAATGAGTACCCATTCGATATTTCTCAAAAAGTGGGATTCAATTGTGGCTTCTCCCCAGTCACTGATGGATTTAAAATTCAGAAATCAAAGCATAGGATAGTCGGAGAAACTACAGATAAATCATTGATAGTAGATTTTGCTTTGGCCTCTTCGCGAACAAAGAAAAGAAGAGAGAGGAGTGTATTGTGAATAATCATAATCATCATCGAACAAAATCAAAGAATAAGAAACACTCTAACCTAGGAGTAATTTTGCTTATATTTTGCATCGCAATAAACTCACTTTCTGGCTGTGTCGACACGGAACCAAAATCCGACTCTGGACCAACTGAAATCCGAGAGAACTCATCTCAAGAGGATTCTGATATAAGTAATAATTCCAAGGAATTGTCAGAAAATGACTCAGATTATGATGGAGTTCCGGATGCAGTGGACGCATTTCCTTTCGATAATTCCGAATCAATAGATACCGATGAGGATGGTGTGGGGAATAATGCAGATCAGGATGATGATGGAGATGGGTGGAGTGATGAAAAGGAGACTCTTTGTGATACTGATCCCATTGATTGGTTTAGCTTCCCCAAGGATAGAGATAATGATTCTCTCTGTGATAAACTAGACGCAGACTTTTCTGGTGCTATGGATAAATTCCGATTTTTGGGCCCAAATAGAGATTTCCCTATGTTTGCTGGCTTGGATTGGGAAGCCTACGCCCTCAATATTACAACTTGGCAAATGGAGCATGGGGGGTGGGAGAAGTGGAATGAAGTTGAATACCAGAAACCATGGGACGGCGAAGAGTCCCGATCATTTTACACTTCGAATGGGATAGAATTGGGATCCCTTGCCGATCAAGCTACTACCGGGGAGATTCGATTCCTTGCTTCTATTTATGCGAATTCTACAAATCTTTCGAATAAATCACTATTCAAGGAAGCCGTAGAATTAGGCATTAACTTTGTTCTTAATGCTCAGCATGACTCAGGTGGATGGCCCCAGGTTTTCCCCAACAGGACCTGCAACGGTTGTGACTATACTTCTCTAATGACGTATAATGACTTCGTTATTCCTAATGCCTTGCTTCTGATGCACGACATCAATGAGAGAATAGAGCCTTTTGACACGGATATTGTCTCAGAGGTTAATTTCACAAGAGTAAACTCATCAATATCCTCTGGAATCGATTACATTATCAATTCTCAAGTAGTTGTAGGGGGGGCTCCAACAATTTGGGGCCAACAACATCATCCGACAACATTTGAATCACTTCCTGGAAGGTCGTATGAGTTGGCGTGTCGCGCCTCAGGAGAGTCGGCAGGAGTTACTTTGTTACTATTGAATTGGAAGCATAGGACTCCGGAAATTGATAATGCAACTTGGTCGGCAGTACAGTGGTTTGAGGAAAATGCGATTCTAAATCTAGCATTCGATCAACAAAATGGAACAATTATTGAGAGCCAAGGAGAGGTAATGTGGTTTCGCTACTATAATGTCTCTGATGATCAACACTTCATGGCAGGGAGAGATGGGGTGAAGGTATATGATTTATCCGAACTAACTGAAGAGAGAAGAACAGGCTATAGGTGGGCATTCGATTGGGCATCAGAAATAATTACCGAATCCGCGAAAATTTCATCCGATAATAGGCCCTAAACTAATCTGAAAGGATATTAGAATAATGATAATGAGTGTTTTTTATCATTGATTCAACGGAAAAGATCTTCCTCGCCCTTCTCTTAGCCCTAATACTCATATTCTTATTTTTATTTCCCAATGCCAATAAGATTGAATTCCCAATCTCTCGAGAATCACTTGAGTCTACGACAAAGCCACTCCTGCCATGATCGATGACCTCTCTGACCCCTCCAACGTCAGTTGAAATACATGGGACGCCAAATCCCTGGGCTTCAATTATTACGTTGGGAAGGCCCTCTGTCCGAGAAGTTAGAAGGAAAACGTTCATTTTTTCTAGCCACGAACAAACATCTTCACTTGAACCGACAAGACTCACCCTGTTCTCCAAATTTCTTTCTCCAACCCACTCCTCTATGGTATCTTCCATTCGGCCACTACCAACAATTATGCCTCTCAGGGCTGACTCTTTCTTCAATGCCTCAGCGAATGAATCTAGCCATAACTCAACTCTTTTCCCCTCCTCCAATCTGAAGACTCCACCAACAATCTTGTGCTTTTTCTTAATTCCTAGCTCCTTGAATCTCTTATTGAATTTCCTTGAATCCCTAGATTTTTCCATAAATTCAAAATCAACTCCATTATGAATTACAGATATCTCTTCTGGAGGAATCCCCAACCACTCTGAGTAACTAATCTTACCTGCTTGACTATTTGTTGTTAGACTAATTCTTGTGTCCGAAAGAAAGAATTTCATACATTGCGCCAAATGAGGTCTTTTTCTAATGTGCAACTCACTTTTTTCATCGGGTCTCATTGATCTAGCCGAACCCATTATTCGGGGAACGCCACACATCAGAGATGCAATTGAAGCCGAAATAATCGTCTGGTCTTGCCAACAGTGAACCAAATCGGGAACTTCATTTTCAAAATGCTGTATCAGGCTCCTTACTGTCCTTATGGTAGTATTTGGGAGTAAATTGAACAATTCCTCATTTATCTTATTTCGAGTTCGAGATGACATCCTTTCTTCAGACGTCCCCTCAGAGATCTCAAATGCCCTATCTGCATAATCATCAATCAGATCAAAATATGTTTCCCCGTTGCCCCTATTGTCAAATCTCTGTACTAATAGTTCGCAGTCAAACCTGCTCCTGTCAAGTCCTCTGAATGTGTAGGCAAGTTGCCTTTCCGCTCCGCCACGATTTAATGAAGAAGAAACCAGTGCTACTTTCTTCCTCCCAATACGAGGAGGATAAGACTCTCGACATTTCCGGATAATTTCTCTAACCACTAGTCCCTGGACCCATAATGACTCTCCATTGGAGTAGTATTCTCTTAGTTCATTCTCCTCGGTCGCAGTAATTTTGAGAATCTCCTTCACCCTATAATCGATTTCAGAGTGTAATTCCGTATCTCCCCCCTTTTCCAGATATCCCCATGCCGTCGAGATATCGCCGACCCTCAGGTAAACCTCTGCTAGCCTTGGGAACAGTATATTCGTTTGAATCACCTTTTCAGACCTTGTCTTCATAATCCAATCTACTCTTGAGTTCCAATGAAATCTTAATGCAACCTCTAAAGCGACAAAAAATTGGTCCTCGGATTTCCATGTAGTTTCAATAAGTCTGGACCATGCAAAATCAGCCTCACGTCTCCTCTCCAATCTGAGGAAAGTCTCGATAAGTAACTCCCAGACTTTTACTGATCCTTCGTCTTTTTCACATAAGGAGTTCAAAATAGGAATTGCTTCTAACAATCTTCCTCTTCGAATCTTACTTGAAGCTAGTGCTCTCTTTGCCCTCAGATTCTCTGAATCCGTTTTCAGAATTTTCTCATAGAACTCTTCTGCTTTCTGATTTTCATAGTTGTTATAGTGGATTTTTCCAATCTCTAATAGAGCCTCAATATCCTCCTCGGAATTTTTTAGTATTTCTTCCCACGAAACCACCGCGTTTTCCTTGCCTAGTCTGGTAACTGCTCTCGCTTTCCATCTGAGAGCTTCTTCCTTCAAACCCTCATCTTCAATTGCGACATCTGATATTTCCTCTACAGCCTCCCAATCTAAAATAGAAGCCGCCGATCTAATCAGATTCCTCAGGGCTTCGGTGTCATTTTGTTGACTTTCCAAGATAGCCCTGGCAGATATTATAGTTCCATCCGTATTTTTCATTCTTTTCATTGAACGCATTCTGAGTCGTAAACCTATCATATTCTCTGGGAAAATAGATACTAATTCGGAACATGTGGAATAACACCCTTCCCAGTCTTTCAAAGAGTAAAACGATCTTGCTAGTAATTCTAGGACATTTTCCTCACTTCGTTTTTCTTCACTGATTCCTCCCAATATTGCAACCACTCTCTCAAACTCATTTGAGTTGTAATAATTCCTGGCTATTTTGATCATCTCTTGATCACTCAGACCTCCAATTTCTAGAACAGTTGACCAAGTATCGAGGCTCCTATGGTCAACTACTGATGTTTGGGCCTCGGCCAAAGCCTTCAATCCGAAGAAGTCATTTGGATAATAATTTAGTAGAGTTTCACATAACGCCATCATATCCTCCCATTCCCCCAAGAATCTTTTATGTTCGATTAGATAATTCAGAGCGATTTGATTACCCTCATCAATTAAGAATAATTTTTCTGCATTTCTAAGAGCACTTTCTTCGTCCCGATTATTGATTGCTATACCAATTAGAGTTTCAATAGCTACAATATTCTTTGAGTCAATTTCCAATAGTCTCCTACTCCAATTTTCCTTCTTCCAATCATTGTTTTTTTCCCTAGATATCAATAATTCTATTATGGGCCCATCAATTCTATTTTCGCTCCAGTTTTTGGAAACGAGGTAGTCAACTAATCCAAAATGGCCCTCATCCAGCAATTCTAGGATTCTCTCTTTGGAGGGTATTTCCGATCTATCCTTTGCTAGAGAATGAAATTTATTCTCACTCGATATCCTAGCCATTGTGATATCATCAGGCAACAAGTCTTCCAAATCTCTAGGAATTATTTCTAGAGGGCCCATTCTCTCTCCCATCTTTGACACCTTTACATCTCTTCAGAGGGAATGCCTACTCCAGAAAAGATCCACCCATTTGATTCGAACTCCTTTCTGTCAAGAGTCCTCCTTCCATCAAAAATTAACGCCCGACTACAGTTTGCTTTTATTTTCCCCCAATCTAGACTGATTATTTTAGTATGTGATGTGGCTAATACAACAATATCCACATTTTCTTCCTGATACGGGTCCATAGTAACCTCGATCCAATCTGGGAAGGTTGCTCGTTCGACCAGTGGGTCCCAAACAATAGGCCTAGCCCCCCTATTCATTAGCTCCCTTACTAAATCTTCAACAGGAGTCTCCCTAACATCCCCTAGTTCGGGCTTGTACGAATAACCCAGTACAAGTATCTTAGGATTCTCTTCAGCCTGTCCAACAAAACGCAGAATTCTATCTGCAGAATGAAAAGGCATCATCTCATTAATTTCCCGAGCAGCCTTTGAAATCTTAGTTTCATGGCCAACCTTCTCTGCTAACGCGATGTAATAATATGGATCTACTGGGATGCAATGTCCGCCAACCCCTATCCCCGGAGTATGCCTATGGAAGTTCCATTTCGTTGCCGCTGCAGACAGAACTTCTTCAACATCTACGCCAATTTTAGGAAGCACAATCGACAACTCATTCGCCAATGCTATGTCTATGTCTCTTTGTAGATTTTCAACCATTTTAGCCGCTTCAGCAATCTCGATTTTTCCGACATAATGCGAACCTGCAGAAGTGGTTTTACCATATTCATCGGCCAATAATACTCCTACTTCAGGATCATCACAACCTATCACTCTAGCAATATTTCCCACCTTATTCTCGGTTCCGGGATTTATTCTCTCTGGACAAAATGCCAAGTACACATCCTCTCCCTGAATCAATCCAATTTCATCGCATATCCCTCCAAGGATTTCTCTTGTCACGCCCGGATAAACAGTCGATTCAAGAACCACGACGACCCCATTTCCAGGGACAATATTCTGCAAGACGCTTCTGGATGCCGACTCTACGAATGATAAATCCGGTCCAGATGATTCTGTGATCGGTGTGGGGACTGTAATCAGAACAATTCTACATTCAGAAATATTACAAAAGTCAGTTGAAATCTTCCACCTATCATCTTCTTTCGGGATATCTAGATCCTCAGAATCGTCAACTAGAGGATTCTCACCCCTACTTAGTAGTTCAACAACCCTGGCAGAAACATCGATTCCTGTGATTGAAAATCCTGCCCCATAGAAAGCCAACGCAGTTGGTAAACCCACATATCCTAGGCCAACAACTCCGATATTCTGTTTTGCCCCCATATTACCAAGGGGCGCGGCAAAGGTAAATAAAATCGAACTAGGAATAGGCTACTATCTATCACTACTTATTCTATCGTTTCCAAATAGAATTTTACCGCTTCTTCTGAATTTCCCTCAAAGGCCATCCTCCCTTCAATTAGGACAATCCCTCTATTACACATGTTCTTTGCAAGATTGAGTGAGTGGGTCGATAATACAATGGTTTCTCCCTTTTCCATGAAGTGGATCGCCTTTTGAGTAGCCTTCTTTCTAAAATGTTCATCGCCAACACCTAACGTTTCGTCCATCAATAGAATTTCTGGTTTAAGACTGGTTGTAAAACCGAAACCGACTCTCCCAGCCATCCCCGAAGAAAGAGTACTCTGCTTACGATCAAAGGCCTCCCCCAATTCGCAGAAGTCTTCTACTTCATTCTCGAAATCAGCTCTATTCTCCTTGGGGACTCCATATACTTCGCTTAATATTCTCACATTCTCTCGTGGAGTCATTGTATTGACTAGGCCGGGATTTGCCCCTTTTAGTGTGAAGACCCTCCCTTTGGTTGTTATTCTTCCACTAGATGGTCTGAGAGAACCGCCAATAGCGCCTAGCAGTGTTGATTTTCCCGCACCATTAGCACCCAAAATTGCGATATTCTCGCCCCTCCTAATGTCTATAGATATGTCCTCAAGAGCTTTAATCACCGTTTTCTTTCCCGTAGAAAAAATCCCCGATCTTTGGAACACTGAATATTCCAAAGAAACACCCTTGATCGAAATCACTATGTCTTCTTCTAGGACCAAATTGATAGCCTCCACCTTACAGAATCAAGAGATTTGAGACCCATCAATCCAACAAATAGGAAGAACCCCAACCAAAATAGACCGATCTCCACACTTAACAGTAGATAGTCTTCAGAACCAGTGGCAAATGTCCTAGCTCCCTCAACAAAATATGAAAATGGATTAACTAGTGATATCTGTCTATGGATTCCTTGAGTTTTCCCGAGAGGATAAAGTGCAGGACTGACAAAGAACATTACCAAACCGAAATAACTTACCATCTTTAGTAAATCGGGCACAAATGAGGTCATGGGGGAAAAAATCGTTCCAACTGAGTACCAGAAAAGATTGCTTAGGAATAGAAGAATCATGAATACGGAACAAGCAATAATTGAGGTTTCGAACACCAGGGCCAATGCTGCAGTAACCCCTATTCCCAGGAAAAAACTATCCGATGCCACTTTGAGGATTCTAGAGATAACGATTGCCCTGGTCCTAGTTCTTTCAATAGTGATTCCTCCAGTCAAATCTGGAGCTCCAGCACCGCCTACCATTGAACCTTGTAGTCCTCTAACCATTGAAAGGCCAATAAATAGACTAACTGGATCAGAATTTGCCCTCAAAACCGTGAAAACGAACAAATAAACCAGTGTTAGAACTAATGGGTCCAAGACCAACCATAGGTATCCTAACTTTGTGGATCCAGCCACCTTTACCCATTGTTTTCGAGTGATAAATTTGGCCCTCACGAAATCTAATTTTAGAGCTTCATTTTTATTATCCGGTAATTCAATGCAACTTTCTGGAGTAATTATTCGAATATCACTCGACCGTAAATCTTCACTCATATTTTGTCCTCAAAATTAGATTTCCTGTACATCTATGCCCCATTTATCACAGAATTTTTTCCGAACCACGTCATTTTCTGGGAAACCAATCATTTCAATTGATATCAGCATTAATTCTCTCAGCGAAATATCTGTTCTTGTTTCTTCCAAACTCTCAGATGGTAATCTTTTATCCCCATTTAAAATCCCCTTTTCTCTGATTTTCCATCCTTCTATGACCCTTTCTGATAACTTATGCCAAGTTAAACCTAATACCTCATTTCTTATTTTATTTGGATTCATCATTTTCTCAATCTCTGTCCATGGCAACTCAATCTTTTCTTCTGCTCGATGAGGGACTTCGATATGCGGAATTGTTTCCGCCAAATCACTTTTTATCCATCTTGTTACGTCAGGATTGGGCTTTGCCGGAACTGGAATAACTACCACACAACCGGCCATTGCCGCTTCTAAAATCGTCAACCCCATCGATTCAGAATGCGTGACTACAAAAATATCCGCCGCTCTAAGATTTCTCATCACTTCTTCAAAACCGATTCTGATGGGCTTCCTAACTAATTTTTCATTCTCTCCAGGCAAAAATTCTTCAATCCCACTTTCACCCCAGGCAAGGATTTTGATTTTCTTCTTTCCGCCCAGATATTCATCAGTTGTCTCAGAATACTTTAGACAAGCCTCCAATAAATCTGGAGTTCTATCGTACTTCTTTTCTTCCAAATGCCAACTGTCCAATAGGATAGTCAAAGTATTTTCTTCTTTTTCCGGGTTTAAAAACTCCGGATTACAACCCCAAAAAATCTGATGAGCTCGCTTATCAACCTCTTTGGGATTAATTATTGTTGCACAGAATCTCACATCTTCAAATTCTATTCCATAATCATGATCAGACATTGTTCCAATCAATCCACCAGGAAGTAACTTTTTTCTTACATTGTCGAACAATTCAATTCCAAAAATCTTCGATGCATTATTCAGAATTACCAGAGCATGATCGAATTTTTCTCCTCCAAGTCTTGGAGCTTCTCCATTTATGATCTCGTAAACATTTTCTATTTCGACCTCATGACCATTTTGCTTGAAAGACTGAATCATTGAGTAAGAGTAAACTGTGGCCCATGAATCGAATTTTTTTGGCAGTAAAGGCGCGGATACCACTCGCGGATCCACAATGATTAAAATTCTAAGATTGTCAGTCACCTAATCACCCTGTATATATTCTCCAAGTTCATATTTCTCAATAAGATCCATCACCGGCTCCTTGTCCCGAGTATCATTAATGTGTGCGCTAATTAGAATCCCAGCCTCCCTTTGTTGGTTTATGCTCAGCATCAACATTACACACTCAATTAGACTATTCGAGTTAAATGGTTGAAGTTTCAGTTGCTCAATGTATGTAGTAATAGCCTCATTTACGAGACGATTATTCCTCTGAGCTCTGGCCTTAAAGAGGAGAACTAATGGGTCTAAACGATCTGATTTATTACACAATGCAATACACTTATCATTTTTATTTGTGAGATAATATGATCTAATTGCCATATGTGTCAGGCCAGTCATATTGTCAAATCTATTAGGGAATGCTTCATAGGTTTGAATGAATTTATTGTATTCCTCAGACTTAAAGAGTCCAATGAAGTCTGCTAGTTTGGGAATTTCTCTAACATCTGGTTTGAGCTCTCCCAAATCGCTAATCGGATATATATTCAAATATACACGAACTTCTTTAGAAACCTCATCTTTTGAGTAGCCAGTGACCATTTTTAGTATCTTATTATTGATGCAAAAAACCTCTGACGGTTGTGCGTCGTGTCTAAGATTAAAATTATGCAAAGTCCCAATTTCGGTAGATAAACCTTCTTCAGTAGGGATATTAGCATTAATTATGCCAATAAATTTCGACTTTCCATGCTCACTCTTTATAACTTGATCTAGACATTCTGAGAAATCAAAATCTTCTTCTTTAGAAGGCTGTAAAATAATAATATCGGGTTGTAATTTTGAGATTTCACCAGAAATTTGGTTTCCATCCTTCAACTCAACTAATTCAGAAATAGTGGAGCCATTATCGAATTGGAAAACTTCGCTATCATGCCTTCCCGGAGAAGTAACTAACATCGAAATTTTTTGAAAGCTTCTCGCAATTGTTGTGACGAACAATGGCGTATATTCCGATACTGTCAAAACAGACTCTATCGAATTCTCTTCGCACCAATCTATGAAGTCAAATATTTGTCCTGCTTCAGAACCCTCTCCTAAGTGACTTTCTTGCTGACTCTTGACTCTGAGAAACTGATGCCTAACCAATCTAACTCCTTGAATTATTTCCACTTCTTTATTCAAACCCGGGCCTATCCATTCCCCGTTCTCGAAGGTTGGTTTTATGATGGGTAATTCGGTCTGGCTGGGCCAGAGTATCTCCATAGTCCTATCAAGACAATCCAACCAGGTCAGAAAAATTAGAGAGAAGCTCGACTTAATTTCCTCCCAAAACTCCGTTCGTCTTAACAATTGATAGTTTTGTAAGTAGCTTAAGTGAAGTCCCACCTGGCGAGAGGAATACTTGTCCCAAAAGTCAAGTTTGTCGGAAAAGTGAAAACCATGGGGTGGCCTAAATCGATGCTTAATTTCGAAATCTCCAACCTTGGCCCTGACTAATTCATGCAGAGCAAACTCATCCAATTCTATTTGATCTTCTTGAACAATTTTATCCAAGGGAAGGGGATAGTATGAATCATACCTTGAGAAATGTAGTCCAGTTAATCGTGGCTTCTCTTCATTAGGATCTTGGTTTCTTAAGACATTAGAGAAAGGCAACTCGTTTCTCTCCATATTCAATTCATGCTGATGTGTAATCATTGAGTCCAAAATTAGGACATCTACATCTCCAATGTAAATGAATTCTGTTTCAATAGTGGGCGTTTGAAAGAATCTTGGAACCGCCTGATGATGATTAGGGTGGAGGTGATCGGTAGTTGGACAAGAAATCACCAGGTTCTCAGCACCTAACCTATCTCTCAATATCCGTAATCCTTTTTCATATTTAATTTCAAAATCCTTGGGGTCGTCAACGAAGAACTCGAATCTAGAATCCGGATTAAAATAGTGATATGAAGCCGCATAAGGAATCACAAAAAGGTGGTAATATCCGGTTGCTGCAGTCAATACAGTAGTTCTGAAGGAACTTTCGACTTTACTTTCAATCACTCTTTCATCACCTCCGTTACATTCCAATTATCTCTGTTATTCTCTTGTAGATTTTCTTACCCGCTAACTCTTCGCCAAGTTCTGAATAGTGATTTATATCCTCTCCATATCTCTTCAACATCTTATCGCGTTTCCTTCCGTTAACTAGCGGTGTCGGATCGAATAGTTCCACATCCAGACGATGAGACAACGAACTCATCATTTGGCATAGTCTTTGCCTACTCTGCAAGGGGCCCTCACCTTTCTTGGAAATGTTAAAATGATTAACAAGCAAAATTTTCGAACCCAACAAATTGATAATTTTCCTCAAGCCCCTCTCAAGATCTAGTTCGTCAAGTAGTTTGGAGTCAATTTGATCAAGAATCTTTTCGGGTTTTTTTGCAATTATTTTATTTCCCTTTTCCGCAATCTGACCGTCTTTGATTTGTCTTCGTAACCTCGTCATCCAGAGTTCAAATTCCTCGCCAGTACCCAAGCTAGCTTTGGTCTCGTCAATTAATCTGTTTAATTGAAGATAGTATTTTCCGAATGAAATCTGCTTTATAGATGAGACCTCAATTACTATTACATCACTTTCTTTGATTGTAAAATTCTGCTTCTTGTCTAGACGCATATCTTCGAAAATATATTTCTGTAGGCTCTTGGGGGGCATCCTTCCCCCATTAAGTAACTCTATTCTCTGCAAAATCTCGCCGGTAGTGTGGACATACTGGTTAACGGGACTGTTATTCAGAATTATTTTACCTTCTTTCTCCAATTTCTTCAGGGGCAAGTGCACCCTGCATGTCCCTATGGCAATAACATTCGGTATCTCTCCATCCATACCATCACCCATACAACAATCCCCCAGTTCTAGATAATTAAATTCCGCGTTCTTGCGTAATTTAGGGAATCTCTAGAACAAATGTTCAAAGAGTCATTAATTGGGGGATTAACATGACCGTCGTTGAGGGGATTGAATCTTACAATGTTGATTACACAGTTGCTGATATTTCACTGGCAGATTTCGGCAGGAAAGAAATCGAAATTGCAGAGCATGAAATGCCCGGTTTGATGGCGATAAGGCAGAAATATAGTTCAGATAAGCCCCTTCAAGGTGTAAGGGTAACTGGTTCGTTGCACATGACTATTCAAACCGCCGTATTGATAGAAACCCTCGTAGACCTGGGAGCGTCTGTACGCTGGGCTAGTTGCAATATCTTTTCGACTCAAGATCATGCTGCTGCCGCGATTGCGGAAACTGGAACTCCTGTTTTTGCTTGGAAAGGAATGTCGCTCGAGGAGTACTGGGACTGCACGCTACTCGCCTTGAGCCACCCCGAGGGTAAGGGTCCTCAATTGATAGTTGACGATGGGGGCGATGCGACGCTCCTTATCCACAAGGGCTACGAACTCGAGAATGGGAGTGATTGGGTCGGAACAGCATCTGGGAGTCATGAGGAGCAGTGTATCAAGGACCTC
>MDTD01059163.1_pt1 | contig 13929 bp, 13 predicted proteins | sample 811221 | NCBI WGS metagenome assembly MDTD01 (sample SAMN05326646, study PRJNA326480) | marine metagenome | isolation source: seawater | place: Pacific Ocean: South West | collected 2011
TCAAGAATTTATTGATTTAACAAATAAAAAAAATAAATTTAATTATAAGCATACAATATATAACTATGGTAGTAAAAATGGACACCTAGCAATTTTAAGTAATTACAATATAGTAAAACATGAGAATGTTTTAAAAGTTAATGAAAGTAAAATTGAAAACACATGTATATTTGCAGATATTGTTATTAAAACAGATACTATTAGACTATATAATATTCATTTAGCATCCAACTGGTTTGATGATGAAGATTATCTGTTTATTAATAGAACCAGTAAAGTTCCAATAAAAAAAGGTGTATTTGCAATTATTAATAAAATGAAAAAAAGTTATAAAGAAAGAGCTTTACAAGTAAAAATAATTGAAGAAAATATGAGACAATCTCCATATCCAATAATTGTTTGTGGAGATTTTAACGATACTCCTATTTCTTATACCTATAATAAAATTAAAGGAAACTTAATGGATAGCTTTACTATATCTGGCGTAGGAATTGGAGATTCCTATGTTAAAATACCAATGCTTAGAATTGATTATATAATGCACGATAAAAAATTCAACAGTTATAATTATCAAAAACAAAAAAAAATTTTTTCAGATCATTATGCAATTTCTTGTGAAATAAACATTTTTGATATCACTAGTAAAAAATAGTTATTTTTTTGTTGACAATGAAACAGCTTCTCTTTGAATTTTTAGAGTTGTACCACCATGCGTTTCAATAATAAAAACATCTTCTTTTACCGATAAAATCTTAGCATAAATACCTCCAATTGTAATAATTGAATCACCTTTTTTTAAAGACATTCTATATTCGCGCTCTTTTTTTTGTTTCTTTATTTGAGGACGTATCATGAAAAAATACATCACAATAAAAAATAATCCAAACATTATTAAAGTTGGTAGTGTTGAATCTGTTGTGTTTTGTAATAAAATCATCTTATTTTTGTTTATTGTTATTTACATATCCTTTAATTGTTAAAACTTTAGCTCGTGGAACTGTGTTTGTTAACAAAGTGACAGTTTTATTTTGTTTACCAATATTTCCTTTGGTATTAAAAACAACTAAAACCTCAGCCGACTGACCCTGTAAAATAGGATCTTTTGGAAATTTCGAAACAGTACAGCCACAGCTTGTTTTGGCTGAACTTATAACTAAACTTGCTTCTCCAGTATTTTTTATTAAAAATGAATGTTCTAATTTTTCACCCTCAATTACTTCTCCAAAATCAAATACTGGTGAGTCAATAGTAAGTTGGGGAGTTTTTATACTTGTTGATAAACCATCAATAGTTAGTGGGTTATTAATTAAATCGGAATTAATTTTTTTCTCACGAAAACATGATACAACTATAACTAATAAAAATAAAAAAACAAATCTTCTCATAAACATTCTATTTTATTTAATAGCCCTTTATCAATATAATACTTAACTACATTATCCAAAATACCATTTACGAACATTTTACTTTTCTTAGTACTGTAGTATTTTGAAATTTCTATGTATTCGTTTATTGAAACCTTGACTGGTAAATTACTCATTTCAAAAATTTCAGAAAATGCCATTTTTAACAAAATTTTATCAATAAAAGCAATTCTATCTAAGTCCCAGTTTTCAGCAAATTTTTTAATTATTCGCTCATATTCTATATTAGACTTAATAGTATTTCTAAATAAATCAATAGCAAAAGTTTTATCAGAATCATCTTTAAAAACTAATGGAATAAAAATTTTATCATTACTTTTAATTTGACTATTAAAAATTGTCACAACAAAAGGAAGATCATCTTGCCAATATATGCTTTCTTCTTCAAAAATATGATGTAATAATTCATTATTTAATATATGATTATTAAATACTTTAACAATAAAATCTTTATCAACAGAAATGTTATTATTTTCATCTTCTAAGTATGATTTATAAATACTTGAAGTAAATAGTTCTTTAAATAATTTATTAATCAAATCATGATCATTCCCTTTTAGTATATAAATTAATTTGCTTGTCTCTTTATGTAGTATTTTATTTTTTAAAATCTTTTGAGAAAACTGATTAATTACGAATCTTTTATTTGGATTTAAATCTGATTCATTAGGTAAAAACTTATTTTTACTTTCATCTAAAAACTTATCAGTATAGTTAATAATTTCAATAAGCAAAGTAAATAACAAAAGATATAATCTCCTTACATCTTTAAAATGAACTATCATTTTTTTTTCAAATTTAGATATATCATTAACATCATTAGCATTTGAAAAATAAGAATACAGAGATTGCATAACTTTCAATCTAATGTGCCTTCGTGTTAGCATGGTTCTATTTTTTATTTTTATTTATTCTCTCTTGTGCAATCTTTAAAGCTGTGATGTGTGTATTCACTTTTTCTATTTCAGATGTTTTGAGAATTTTTAAAGTTGTGTTATATATCTCAGAAGTTTGATTTAATGCTGCATCTTTATCATATCCATTTAATTCTGAATAAACATTAATTAATCCTCCTGCATTAATTAAAAAATCTGGGGCATACAAAACTCCTTTTTTCATTAATAGTTCTGAATCTCTTAATTCATCTTCAAGCTGATTATTAGCAGCACCAGCTACAATACAACATTTTAGTCTATTTATTGTAAATGGATTCAAAGTGGAACCTAAAGCACATGGAGCATATATGTCAACATCAAGATCATAAAAATTTTGATCTGAAAAAATTTTTGCTTTATATTTTTTAGATATTTTATTGACTTTTTCTTTGTTTATATCATTAATTATAACATCAGCATTTTCTTGTTTTAAATATTTAACTAAATGCATTCCAACATGTCCTATACCTTGAACAAGAATAGATTTCCCAACTAAATCAGAAGTTCCCCATTTATATTTTGCGGAGGCCTTAATTGCCATATAAACACCATATGCAGTAACTGGTGAGGGATCACCACTTCCTCCCATTGAAAAAGGAATACCAGTGACATGTTTTGTTGTGGTTCTTACATATTCCATATCTTTTGTGCTCATCCCAACATCTTCTGCTGTGATATACTTGCCACCCAAACTATCAACGAATTGACCAAACTTTTTCATTAACTCTGGTGTTTTATTTCTTTTTGAATCACCAATAATAACAGCTTTTCCTCCACCTAAATTTAAACCAGATATTGAGGCTTTTAATGACATACCCCTAGAAAGTCTTAATACATCAAGAAGCGCGTGGTCATCATTTTCATAATTCCACATTCTTGTACCCCCAAGTGCAGGCCCTAATGTAGTGTCATGAATTGCTATAATAGCTTTTAGTCCAGTTTCATTGTCAAAACAATGTACTACCTGTTCATGACCCATACTACTCATCTGATCAATCACGAATTTTTTATTTTTTTCTTTGACATTTAGTTCAATCATAAATTTGATAACTATTTTAAAGTTTTAACGGCTCGCAAATTTAATTATTTTTGTGATATCAATTTAAACTGTACTTGCAATTAATGCAACATCTTAAATACTTATATAAATTTTTATACACACACAAACAAAAATTATTTGTTGGATTTTTTTTTGTATTGGTGTCAAATATATTTGCTTTATATCCAGCAGAATTTGTTAGAAAAGCATTTGATAATATCTTAGAAAACACACAAAACATCAACTACAATAATACAGATATAGATCTTGTTAGTATATCTAATAAAATAATTTTAAAGTATACTAGTCTTATTTTATTATTTTCAGTTTTAAAAGGGGTATTTATGTATTATATGCGACAGACTATAATAGTGGTTAGTAGAAATATTGAATTTGATCTCAAAAATGAAATTTATCAAAAATATCAAGAACTAAATCTTGAATTTTATAAAAAAAATAAAACTGGTGATTTAATGAATCGAATTTCTGAAGATGTTAGTAAGGTAAGAATGGCTGTAGGTCCTGGATTAATGTATACTATTAATATTACAACATTATTTTTTCTTGTAATTAATAAAATGTTAGATATAAACACAAAGCTAACTTTATTTACACTAATTCCATTTCCTTTACTAGCAATTAGTATTTATTACGTAAGTAATAAGATAAATTTGAGAAGTGAAAAAGCTCAAAAACAATTGTCAAAAATTACAGCTACAACTCAAGAAAGTTATTCAGGAATTGAAATTATTAAATCTTTTAATCAACAAAAAAATATTATTGAAAATTTTGTAAGTCAATGTAAAAACTACACAAAAAAACAAATTGATCTTATAAAAATTGAAGCATTTTTTTTCCCACTTATCATCGTATTAATTGGCTCCAGCACATTAATAACGATATATGTTGGAGGATTAGAATCATTTAATAATAATATATCAACAGGTAATATTGCAGAATTTATTATTTACATAAATATGTTAGCATGGCCAATTGCTTCAATAGGTTGGATTACATCATTACTTCAGCGTGCATCTGCTTCACAAGAAAGGATAAATAACTTTTTAAAAATTAAACCACAGATATATCAAACTAATAACAAAAACACATTTATTAAAGGAAATATAAAATTTAAAGATGTTTCTTTAACATATAATGACACAAACATAAAAGCTTTAAAGAATATTAATCTTGAAATAAATGAAGGAAAAACACTGGGAATATTTGGAAAAACAGGTTCTGGAAAAACTACAATTCTTGATTTAATAACCAGACTATATGATTCAACTTCAGGAGAAATTTCCCTAGATAACATAAATATTAAAAAAATTAATCTCTCAACTATAAGATCACATATAGGCTATGTCCCCCAAGATGGATATTTATTTTCAGGAACTATCAAAGAAAACATTATTTTTTCTAGCGATATTTATAATTATGATAAAATGATTGAAGCAGCTAAATATGCTGAAATTTTAGAAGAAATTATTACTTTTAAAGATGGATTCAATACTTTAGTTGGTGAAAGAGGAGTTCAGCTTTCTGGTGGTCAAAAACAAAGACTATCAATTGCCAGAGTTTTTTACAAAAATCCATCTATGTACATTTTTGACGATTGCCTCTCTGCAATTGATAAACAAAAATCAAAAAATATTCTTATAAATTTAAATAAAAAAATAAAAAGTAAAACTAGCATTATTGTTAGTCACAAAATAAGTAGTTTAAAAAATCTAGATAATATAATTGTGCTTAAAAAAGGAAAAATAATACAAACTGGCACTCACAAAAGACTTATCAGAAAAGCAGGATATTATAAAGATATGTTTAATAAGCAATCAAGTAATTTGGAAAATATTTAATATTTTTTATATTTGAGGATAAATTTTACACATGGAAGGAAAAAAAAATATTGAAGAAATTTATTCAAAGTCATTAAGATCAGGAAGAAGAACCTATTTTTTTGATGTAAGATCAACAAAAGCTGGAGACTATTACATGACAATTACTGAAAGTAAGAGAGATTTTACAGAAGATGGTACTCCATTTTATAAAAAACATAAAATATATCTTTATAAAGAAGATCTTGGACAATTTCAAGATAATTTGAAAAATGTCAGTGACTTTATAATTAGAGAAAAAGGAGAAGAAATAATATCTGAATCAAAAAATTTACACAAAGAAAATGATTTAGATAATCAGAAATCTGATACAGATTTTACAGAGGTTAACTTTGAAGATTTAGGAAAAGAATAGTATTTTTAATTATTTTTTAACAATATATATTTGTGTTAATAATTTAATAAGCTAATTCTCAAAAAAATATTTATAGCATATTACTTTTACAATAATTATATAAGTTATGAGTAAAATTATTGCTGTCGCTAATCAAAAAGGTGGAGTTGGAAAAACAACCACTGCAATTAATTTAGCCGGTTGTTTGGGTGTTTTGGAAAAAAAAACTTTGTTAGTAGATGCTGATCCCCAAGCAAATTCAACATCTGGATTGGGATTCAATCCAAAAAATATTAAAAACGGAACTTATGAAGTTATGATTTCTAATATTTTAGCCAAAGATGCTATTCTAAAAACTAATTCACCAAATTTAGATATTTTACCTGCAAATATTGATTTAGTTGGTGCTGAAATTGAACTTGTACAAATTGAAGAAAGAGAGTTTAAAATGAAGAACGCTCTCAAAAAATTAAGAAATAGTTATGATTATATAATTATTGATTGCGCACCGTCTTTAGGTTTATTAACTCTTAATGCTCTTGCGGCTTCAAATACAGTTATTATACCAATACAATGTGAGTATTTTGCTCTAGAAGGGTTAGCAAAATTATTGAACACAATCAAAGTTATTCAGCAAAGATTAAATATAAACCTTAAAATTGATGGTTTATTATTAACCATGTATGATACAAGATTAAGATTGTCAAACCAAGTTGTTGAAGAAGTTAAAAAACATTTTCAAAATATGGTGTTTAATACAATTATTCATAGGAATGTAAGATTGGGAGAGTCACCCTCATTTGGAGAAACAATTATAAGTCATGATGCATCAAGTAAAGGTGCAATAAACTATTTAAATTTAGCAAATGAATTATTACAAAAAGATGCACTAGTATCATAATGTCAAAAAAAGAAAAGAAAATATTAGGAAAAGGGCTTTCAGCAATCCTTGGAAATAATTTAAAGGAAGAAAATAAGCTGGATATACATAAAGATAATTCCTTAGAAATTAGTCAGATTGGAAATATATTAATTTCAGAAATAGAAATAAATCCGTTTCAACCAAGACAGCAATTTGATCAGGAAAAACTAAATGAACTTTCTTTATCCATTCAAGAACTCGGAGTTATACAACCAATTACTGTAAGAAGAATAGAGAAAGATAAATATCAATTAATTTCTGGAGAAAGAAGATATAGAGCATCTAAACTTGCTAATATTTTAAAAGTTCCTGCATATATTAGAGTTGCCAATGATCAACAAATGCTAGAAATGGCTTTAGTTGAAAATATTCAAAGACAAAATCTTAATGCAATTGAAATTGCTTTAAGCTATCAAAGACTTATCAATGAATGTAATTTAACTCAAGAATTATGCAGTCAGAAAGTTGGTAAGAAAAGATCAACAATTACTAATTTTCTCAGATTACTAAAGTTACCTCCCATTATTCAAAAAGGACTAAAAGAAAGAAAAATAACAACTGGGCATGCAAGATCATTAATCAACATAGAAAATAAAGAAAGTCAAACTAATCTCTTCTATGACACTATTGCAAATGGTTATTCTGTACGTGAAGTTGAAGAACTATCCAAAGCATTCAAAGAAAAAAAATACAAAAGAATTTCTAGAGAAAGAAAAATTGTTTCTATACCATTTAATCAAAAAAAAATGATTTATGATTTATCAATTCATTTAAATACTGATATCGATATCTCCCAAAATAAAAAAGGAAGTGGAAAGCTTACTATTTCATACGACAACCAAAATGAACTTGAAAGAATATTTAAACTTATACAAAAGGATGACTAAAAAAAAAAATTTAATAATTTTTTTTATTCTGTTTAATATAGCCGCAAACAGTCAAAAAATTGAAAAAAAACCTTCAAAAGCGGCATTGTATTCTACAGTTTTTCCAGGACTGGGACAAGCGTACACAAATAAATACTGGAAAATCCCAATTATATATGCTGGCTTAATTACATCTGGATATTATGTAAATGATAACTATCAAAAATATAATTTATATAAAAACACTTTTATCGATAGAGTAAATGGAGGAAATAACGACCAATTCATTAATATTTATTCAAATAACGACTTACAAACATTAACAAGTTTCTACAGAAGAAACACGGAAGTATCATCACTTTTGTTTTTACTTACATATGTTTTAAATATATTAGACGCTTCAGTAAATGCTCATTTGGTTAACTATGATATAAGCGAGAATATTTCTATTAATTTGATACCAAAAAACATGAGTAACAATAGCTATTCCCTAATAAATATGCATCTAAACTTATAAGATCATGAAAATTATCATCTCTGGATTTGGAAAAATGGGAAAAAAAATAAAAGCTATAGCTCAAATGAGAGGTCATAGTATTATTAACATTTCTAATAGTAAATATCCATTAACTAATTTAGATATTACAAAATGTGATGTAGTCATTGATTTTAGTACACCTAGCACTGCATTGGATAATGTTATTTATACATTAATTAATAATACTCCTGTCGTTTCTGGAACTACAAATTGGTTGTCAGATATTGATAAAGTAAAAAATCTATGTATAGAAAAAAAAGGAGCCTTCTTATATTCAGCAAATTTTAGTTTAGGTATGAATATTTTTTTCGAAATCAATAAACAAATTGCCAAAATCATGAAATCGTATGAATATAAGTGCGAAGTTAATGAAGTTCACCATACTCAAAAAATAGATTCACCCAGTGGCACGGCTTTAGTACTAAAAAAAGATATTGAAAAATTTCATAAACAAAATATCAAAATTGATTCAAAAAGAGTAAAAAAAACCGTTGGTATTCATAACATTAAATATGAATCTGATATTGATGAAATTATAATTACTCATAAATCTAAAAGCAGAGACGGATTCGCACTAGGGGCTATTTTAGCAGCTGAATGGCTAGTTGGAAAAAAAGGCTTTTTTACGATGAAAGATGTATTAAAAATTTAAAATTAAAAAAATATAAATGCAAAAAAAACTAGAAAAAATATTTGGAAAATCACTTAAATTAGCTCTGCTTATATTCTTCACTATCATATGGTCATTATTCGTTTATTTGATTAAGGGAGAGTGGCTGTACTTTGTCCCAATAATCTTAGCTGATGTGTTGTTTTTTGAAACTATTAGTTGGCAGTTTTGGAAAAAGAAAGAAAAAAAGAAGAATCAAAAAAGTGAGTTTAAAAGTTGGATTGATGCAATTTTATTCGCTGTTATAGCAGCCACGCTTTTAAGAACATTTTTAATTGAAGCATATACTATTCCCACGCCATCAATGGAAAAATCAATGTTAGTGGGTGATTTTCTTTTTGTTAGCAAAGTTGCATATGGACCAAGAGTACCAATGACCCCTCTTGCAGTTCCATTAGTCCACCATACAATTCCGATTTTAGGATTAAAATCTTACTCAGAAGCTTTAAAACTTCCTTATCATAGAATGAAAGGTTTAGGACATATTAAAAGAAATGACTGCGTAGTTTTCAATTGGCCAGCAGAAAAACTAGGCAGACCAATTGATAAAAAGGAAAATTATGTAAAAAGATGTGTGGGGATTCCAGGTGATACAATTGAAATAAACAATTCATTTTTATATGTAAATAACAAACCACAAGATTCTGTTTTTGGAATGAAAAAACAATGGAGTTATAGAGTTGAAATGAAAGGGAATGCATCGTTAAATAAAAAAATATTGTATGAAAAATTTGATATAACAGAAGTCAGAAGGTATGGAAAGGATTGGATATTAAATTTAACAGACGAAAGCCTAAATAAAATTAGTAAATTCAAGAATATCAAAAAAATAACAAAATTGATTTCTGAAGGCGAGAATGATCATAGGATTATGTTTCCACAAAACAAAAAATACAAATGGAGTAGTGATGATTTTGGACCTTTGGTTATTCCAAAAAAAGGAAAATATATCAAATTAAACTCAAATAACATATCGATATACAAAACTATTATTGAAAGATATGAAAGAAATACTCTAAAAGTTCAAGGAGATTCAATATTTATTAATAATATACTTACAGATAAATATAAATTTAAAATGAACTACTTCTGGATGATGGGTGATAATAGACATAATTCTGCTGATTCAAGAATGTGGGGATTTGTTCCAGAAAATCATATCGTAGGAAAGGCTTTGTTTGTATGGATGAGTTGGGACAAAAACGCCAAAGGAATAAAGAAAATTAGATGGAATAGATTATTTACAAGTGTTAAATAAAGCTCTACTCCCTTCAGCTTATTTTGGACCAATTGAATATTATGCATTTCTAAGCAAACACAATAATATTTGCATAGAAGTTCAAGAAAATTTCATCAAACAAACAATTAGAAATAGATGTTATATACTATCTGCAAATGGAAAACTTAGATTAACAGTACCAGTTCATAAAATTAATCATACTAAAATAAAAAATATAAAAATCTGTTACAAGCAAAATTGGATAAAAAACCATTGGCAATCAATTAAATCTTCATACGGTTCATCACCTTATTTTTTATTTTATGAAAACGAAATTTTAAAAATATTAAAACAACAAGAAAAATATTTAATTGATTTGAATATTTCTTTACAAAAGAAAATATTTGAAATATTAGATATAAATCCTTCAGTTACTTTTACTACAAATTATAGTCATGAAAATGATACCATCGACTTAAGACATCACTCTTTTTTAGTTTGCAAATTAAAGCCGTACAATCAAGTTTTCATGAACAAGTTGAATTTTATACCAAATTTATCAATTTTAGATTTAATATTTAATCTTGGGCCTCAAAGCACTAAATACCTGCTAGATATAGACATATAAAATCATTTGTTTATTTTTGGAAAAAATAATTACTGTGAATTTAGATTTTAATAAAAATGATGATTTCATGAGATTGAAAATTTCCGATCTTAAAAGAAAAAAAGCAATAATTCTAAAAGGAGGTGGAAAAGAAAAAATTAAAAAACAGCATGAAAAAGGAAAACTAACTGCAAGAGAGCGTATTGATTTTTTAAAAGACTCTGATGCTATTTTTTTTGAAATAGGTTTATTTGCTGGATATGAAATGTATCCAGAACACGGTGGATGTCCTGCTGGTGGTGTCATAGCTGGAATTACTTATATAAAAAATAGAATGTGTATTGTAGTTGCAAATGACGCAACTGTAAAAGCTGGTGCATGGATGCCTATTACTGCAAAAAAAAATCTCAGACTTCAAGAAATTGCAATGGAAAATCGTCTGCCAATTATTTATTTAGTTGATAGTGCAGGTGTTTTTTTACCCATGCAAGATGAAATATTTGCTGATAAGGATCATTTTGGTCGTATTTTTAGAAACAATGCAAAAATGAGTTCAATGGGTATTGTACAAATTGCAGCAATAATGGGATCTTGTGTTGCAGGTGGTGCTTATTTACCAATTATGAGTGATGAATCTATTATAGTAAATAAAACAGGTTCAATTTTTTTGGCCGGAAGTTATTTAGTTAAAGCCGCAATTGGTGAAGAAATTAATAATGAAAATTTAGGAGGAGCCTCAACACATTGTGAAATTTCTGGTGTAACTGATTACAAAGCAACAAATGATAAAGATGCATTAAAAATAATTCAAAATATTATTGACAAAGCAGCTGAAGAACCAAAAGCAGGTTTTAATAGAAAAAAAAAGTAGAGAACCAAAAGTTGATATTAAAAATGTATATGGAATTTTACCAAAAGAAAGAAGTGTTCCATATGATATGAAAGAAATCATCAAATGTTTAGTTGATAATTCTGAATTCGAAGAATACAAAAAAGAATATGGTAAGTCAATTATATGTGCATATGCTAGAGTTGATGGATGGTCTGTTGGTATAGTTGCTAATCAACGTAAAAGTATTAAAACAAAAAAGGGAGAAATTCAGTTAGGAGGTGTTATATATTCTGATTCAGCAATTAAATCTGCTAGATTTATTGCAAATTGTAATCAGAAAAAAATACCTCTAGTATTTTTACAAGATGTTACGGGTTTCATGGTTGGATCAAGATCTGAACATGGAGGAATTATTAAAGATGGAGCTAAAATGGTCAATACAATGAGCAACTCTATTGTACCTAAATTTACTATTATTATTGGAAATTCATACGGAGCAGGAAATTATGCAATGTGTGGTAAGGCATATGATCCAAGGCTAATAGTTAGTTGGCCAACTGCTAAAATTGCAGTTATGGGTGGAGAACAAGCAGCTAAAGTATTATTACAAATAAAAAAAACTACTCTTAAAAAGCAAGGTAAAAAAATCACAAAAGAGGTAGAAGAAAAAATCCTAAATGATATTGTTCAAAAATATAATTCACAAACTACAAGTTATTTTGCAGCATCTAGGCTATGGGTAGATGCAATTATCGATCCTACTGAAACAAGAAGAGTAATTTCTTTAGGAATTGACGCAGCAAATAATTCAATAATCAAAGAAAAATATAATCCCGGTATAATACAAACGTAATTTATTAATGTATTTATATATTTTTGTTAAATATTTTAAACTATGATAAATATAACATTTCCAGATGGGAAAATAAAAAAAATGAAAGCGGGCACAACATCTATGGAAATTGCATTGCAAATTTCTGAAGGTTTAGCAAGAAATGTTCTTTCAGCTACAATAAATGATGAAATTTGGGATTTAAATCGTCCAATTTATGATGATTGTAACATTAAATTAAATTCTTGGTCGGATGAAGCTGGAAAATCATGTTTTTGGCATTCTTCAGCACATTTACTTGCAGAAGCATTAGAATTCTTTTACCCTGGTATAAAATTTGGAATTGGACCTTCAATTGAAACTGGTTTTTATTATGATATTGACTTGAACGGTCATTCAATATCATCAGATGACTTTAAAAAAATTGAAGATAAAATAAAAGAATTAGCAAAAGAAAAAAATAAGTTCAATAGAACTGATATTAGCAAAAAAGATGCTGTTGAATATTTTAAAAATAAAGGTGACAATTTAAAATTAGAACTTTTAGAAGATTTAGAAGATGGAAAAATAACTTTTTACAAACAAGGAAATTTTACTGATTTATGTAAAGGTCCTCACTTACCCGACACATCTAAAATCAAAGCAGTAAAATTATTAAATATTGCAGGTGCTTATTGGAAAGGTGATGAAAATAAAAAGCAATTAACTAGAATTTATGGTATTTCTTTTACCAAAGAAAAAGATCTCAAAAAACATATGCTAATGATAAAAGAAGCAAGAAAAAGAGATCACAGAAAAATTGGTAAGGAAATGGAATTATTTACATTTTCTAAAAATGTTGGACAAGGTCTTCCTTTATGGCTTCCAAAAGGAGCAATGATTAGAGAGAAACTAGAAAATTTTTTAAAAGAAGCACAAATAAAAGCAGGTTATCAACCAGTTGTAACTCCACATATTGGTAATAAAGATTTATATATATGTTCTGGACACTATGATAAATATGGTCAAGATTCATTTCAACCAATAAAGACTCCTAATGAAAATGAAGAGTTTTTCCTCAAACCTATGAACTGCCCTCATCATTGTGAAATTTACAAATCTAAAGTATATTCATACAAGGATTTACCTATTAGATTTGCTGAATTTGGAACAGTGTATAGGTACGAACAATCAGGTGAATTACACGGACTTACAAGAGTTAGATCGTTTACACAGGATGACGCACATATTTTTGCAAGACAAGATCAAGTAAAAGATGAATTTAAAAATGTTATTGATTTAGTATTATATGTATTTAATGCATTAGGATTTAAAGATTTTAAAGCCCAGATTTCGCTAAGAGACAAGATTGATCGAAAAAAATATATTGGATCAGAAGAAAATTGGAAGAAAGCTGAAGAATCAATAATAAATGCCGCTAAAGAAAAAAATTTAATTACTAATATAAAATATGGTGAAGCTGCTTTTTATGGTCCAAAACTAGATTTTATGGTCAAGGATGCAATTGGTAGAGAATGGCAACTAGGTACAATACAGGTAGACTATAGCTTACCTGAAAGATTTGAACTAGAATATACAGGTAGTGACAATACTAAAAAAAGACCAGTAATGATTCATAGAGCTCCTTTTGGATCAATGGAAAGATTTGTTGCTGTATTGATAGAGCATTGCGCAGGTAATTTTCCTCTATGGCTCTTATCTGAAAAGTGTATAATATTACCAATAAGTGAAAAACATCATGATTATGCACAAAAAGTGTCTGAATTATTAAAAAATTACGATATTTGCGGCCCTATTGATGAAAGAGCTGAAA
>MDTD01149163.1_pt1 | contig 13928 bp, 7 predicted proteins | sample 811221 | NCBI WGS metagenome assembly MDTD01 (sample SAMN05326646, study PRJNA326480) | marine metagenome | isolation source: seawater | place: Pacific Ocean: South West | collected 2011
AGCGATAAATTTAAAATTAAAATTAATCAGGGATACAGTCCGGTCGCAATAGAAGGCGGGGACGGTTTCCTCTATGTAATCATGCCGATGCGTAACCGCTGAAATAATACTTTGATAAGTGTTTAGATCCGCGACGGCAGATTAATTTTATTCTCATATCCGTTTTTTCGAAAACGGATATGTCGTATATAGGATTTAGATATTTATTCCTCAAATAAATAAAAAAAAGGACCTGAAAATGAATAAATATATAGATGGATTTATGGAGAACTATAAATACGAGGGGTTGACCTTTGATGATATTTCTCTGATAACTAAATATGCTGATTTCCTGCCTGACGAAGCAGATGTGTCGACTTATTTCACCAGAAATGTAAAGCTTCACATTCCTTTCGTCAGTGCCGCGATGGACACAGTAACTGAAAGCAAGATGGCAATTGAAATGGCTCGCCTGGGCGGTATCGGCGTTATTCATAAGAATCTGGTTCCGAAACGTCAAGCTGATGAAGTAAGAAAAGTTAAGCTTTATCTTAACGGTATCATAAAATCACCGATAGTTTTCAATCATAATCAGACAATTGAGCAGATGATTGAAGAAAAAAATGAACGCGGCTTCTCTTTCAGCGGTTTTCCAATTATCGATGATAACGGGGCATTAGTTGGTATTACCACAGCCCGTGATATTAAATTTATTGAAGACTACAAGTTGAAGATCAAAGATGTAATGACTTCAAAATTGATAACTGCTCCTGCCGATACTTCTCTTCAGGATGCCTATAAAATTATGATAGAGTATAAAATAGGCAAACTGCCGACTATCGATAAAAATGGCAAACTGGTAGGTCTTTACAGTTTTCAGGATGTTAAAACTCTGGTTGAGAATGATGAACCTGACTACAACCGCGATGAAGACCATCAGCTGCGCGCCGCGGCTGCTATCGGTCCTTATGATGAAGAACGTGCTGCCGCTCTGGTCGAAGCCGGGGTTGATGTTCTGGTTATCGATACGGCTCATGGACACAGCAAAGGTGTTATTGATACAGTTAAGATTATTAAAAAGACTTATGGCGATGATGTTGATGTGGTTGCCGGTAATGTTGCGACTGCTGAAGCTGCCAAAGATCTGGCTGATGCCGGAGTTGACGCCATAAAAGTAGGTATCGGACCCGGTTCTATTTGTACCACCCGTGTGGTTGCCGGTGTCGGCGTGCCTCAGGTAACTGCTGTCTATAATGTTAAGAAAGCCGTTGGAGCCGATATTCCGGTTATCGCTGACGGTGGTATTAAACAATCTGGTGACGTGGCTAAAGCGCTTGCTGCCGGAGCTTCTTCCGTGATGATGGGATCAGCTCTCGCCGGTACTCAGGAAAGCACTGGTGAAGTTACCCTGCACCATGGTCGCCGTTATGTTATTTATCGCGGCATGGGCAGTCTTGAAGCTATGAAGACCGCTAAAGGCAGTCGTGAGCGTTACGGTCAGCGTGACGTTGATAATGAAAAGAAACTGGTACCTCAGGGTATTGAAGGTCTCGTTCCGTTCCGCGGTCCGGTTAAAGATGTTATTCATCAGTTTACCGGTGGAGTAAAGTATTCTCTGGGATATTGCGGAGCCAAAAATTTTGATGAGTTCCATCGAAATGTATGTTTTGTAAGAGTTACTGCTGCAGGATTGAGAGAAGCTCATCCGCATGATGTAACAATGCTTAAAGACGCGCCTAATTATATGATTGACTAATTATTGAGCCGCTTTCAAAGCGGCTTTTTTTTGCTTTAATTATGTGGAGATGAGATGATGACTGATAATTCTGAACAAAAAGCTATTGCTGTCATGACCAGCGGAGGAGATGCCCAGGGCATGAATGCAGCGGTCAGGGCAGTTGTCAGGACTGGATCAGTACTTGGAATAAAGGTTTTTGCTATTCATGAAGGTTATGAAGGACTGGTTAATAATAAACTGACCGAGATGACCTGGGATTCTGTAAGTGGAGTTTTAGGCCAGGGCGGAACAGTTATCGGGACCGCCAGATCTAAGGAATTCAGGGAACGTTCAGGCCGTTTGAAAGCCGCAAAAAATATGGTTCATAACGGGATAGATAACCTTGTTGTTATCGGCGGTGACGGCAGTTTAACTGGAGCAAATCAGTTTAGTGAAGAATGGAAAAGTCTATTGGATGAATTGGTTGCCGGAGGTGAAATATCAGCCGACGCAATAAAAAAACATCCTCAACTTAAAATTGTCGGTATGGTTGGTTCAATTGACAATGATATGGCCAATACTGATATGACAATTGGTGCGGACAGTGCTCTACATCGTATTACCGAGGCAGTTGATGCTATTAAAAGTACTGCGGCAAGTCATCAGCGTACTTTTATTGTTGAAGTAATGGGACGAAATTGCGGTTATCTGGCGCTGGTGTCAGCCATAGCCAGTGGTGCAGGATGGGTTTTTGTTCCGGAATATCCTCCCTATGAAGGTTGGGAAAAGAAAATATGTGAAGTACTGCAGGGAGGAATAGATGCCGGCAGGCGTGACAGCATAATAATAGTAGCTGAAGGAGCCCGGGACCGTCAAGGTAATCCTATAACCTGTGATATGGTAAAGGAAGTTATTGACAACGGCATGGGGATTGACAGCAGAATTACCATTCTCGGGCATGTTCAGCGCGGTGGAATACCTAGCGCTTATGACCGTTATATGAGTACACTTGCCGGTCACACCGCGGTACATGATATTCTGAAAGATAATGATTCCGGTCGCGGACATCTTGTCGTTGTCGATAAAAACCGCTTTGGTATTGCTGATTTGATGGAGTCTGTCGGCAAAAACCGTCAGATAGCTGATCTCATAAAGAATAAGAAATTTGATGAAGCGGTTGAATTACGTGGTTCAAGCTGGAAAAAATTAAGAGATATTTACCGGACTATGTGCCTGGCTCTGCCTCGCGGTGATGAAACAACCGGAACTTACAATATAGCGGTAATGAATTGTGGTTGGCCTTCTCCCGGCATGAACGCGGCGGTAAGGGCTGCAGTTCGCATTGCGCTTGATCGTGGAAATAAAGTTTTTAAAGTCCATAACGGTTTTGAGGGACTCATTAATGACGACCTTAAAAAAGTTGAATGGATGGAAATAGAGGAATGGATCGGACAACCTGGTTCAAACATAGGTTCCACCCGAACTGTTCCGGGCGAAAGTGATATGTATAATATTGCGGCCACATTGGAAAAAAGTAAAATAGACGGAATTCTGATGATTGGCGGTTGGGCCGGTTATTCAGGTATGGAAAGATTGTATAAAATGCGCAAGATCTTTCCTGTTTTCAATATGCCGTTTGTTTGTATTCCTGCCTCGATTAACAACAGTTTACCGGGATGTGAATTAAGTATTGGCGCTGATACCGCGTTGAATAATATTGTTTCCGCTATAGATGTTATCAAACATTCAGCAGACAGTTCATGCCGCGCATTTATTGTCGAAGTAATGGGACGTTATTGTGGATACCTGGCGGCTATGAGTGGACTGGCCACCGGGGCTGAGGAGGTATATCTTCATGAAAAAGGTATTAATCTTGATAAATTGCGCAAACATATAAGAAGGCTTGTAAAAAGCTTCAAACATGGTCGCAATGTTGGTTTATATATTCGTAATGAGAAAGCTGATAAAATTTATACAACAGATTTTATAGCCCGACTTTTTGAGGCTGAAAGCAATGATTTATTTGATGTAAAGAAAGTAGTTCTGGGGCCGCTTCAACAGGGTGGTATTCCATCTCCGTTTGACCGTACTATGGCAACCAGACTTTCTTTTGATGCGACAAATCATTTGATAGATTGTCTTGACGCCAAGGATAATCATGGTTATTTTATGGGATTCGGAGGAACAGGGGAGACTATTATCAATTTCAGAAAACTTGATGAAATGATCAGTCGTTTACACGAAAGACCACTGGATCAGTGGTGGGAAAATCTGTTTGAGGTTGCGGCCGATATGGCGCATAATCCTGAAGAGAATTAAAGAAAGATATAATTATGACAGAAGATAGTAATAAACCTGATTTTGCAGGAGAAGAAGTTCCATCCCTTACTGAAAAAGAAGTAAGGGACAGTTCATTTATTAAAACAAAAAGTGAAGCAAGGGAAAAAAATCTGCGTTCAGGTTGCTGTCTTGGAGTTATCATAACTGTATCGATGATAATCTTTCTTGCTGTAATCGGTTTTATAGGTCTTTTTGCGGTAAAAGTCCTTTTTAACAACGCTGGTCTTGATATCTCAACAGCAAATGATGATAAAAGGTTTGAGGAAAGAAAGATAAGTGGAGAATCTTCATCAAATAACAAGATTATTGTCATGCATATAAACGGCATTATCCAGGGAGGTCAGGCTGATTCAGACTTTGATTCTTCTTCTGGCGGAGATGCTTCAAGTATTTGTCGAAGATTGAAAAAAATTGAAAAGGATAAAGACCTGAAGGCGCTCATTCTTTATATAAATACTCCCGGAGGGGAAGTTGTTGCTGCCGACCGTATCTATCACGCGGTTATGGAGTTGAAAAAGAAACGTAAGATTCCGGTTGTCGCCTGGTTTGATTCAATGGCGGCTAGCGGCGGTTATTATGTCGGCTGCTCAGCCGACTGGATCGTTTCGCACGAACTTTGCACAACTGGAAGTATTGGCGTGGTCATTCAGTCATATAAATATTATGACCTTTTCAAAAAAATAGGTATTGCAAGTGAACCATATCACTACGGAAAATTGAAAGATATTCTCAGCGGCAGCAGGCCTACAACCCCGGAGGAAAAAGAGATCATAAATGATTATGTAAAAGTTGTTTATGACCGTTTTATCCAGGTTGTTGTCAAAGGAAGAAAAGGTTTGACGGCTGAACAAATTGCTGACTCTGAAATTGGCGATTCTCGTATTTTCCTAGGTATCCAGGCGAAGGAACTCGGATTGGTTGACCAACTTGGATATTTTGAAGACTCAGTTAAAAAAGCTGCTGAACTGGCTAAATTGAAAGATTATAAAGTAGTGGTTAACCGTCCGAAAATATCATTTCTCAGTTTGTTCGGAGTGGAAAGCAAGGCTCCGGATGTCAATATAAACCTGCCTGGAACTAACTCTAAATCTCCGAAAATTCAACTTGAACCAGGCAAATTCTATTACATAATGCCGCAGTAATTTTTTATTCAGGTTTAGATAAAATATTATGACTTATAATAAAGAAGCCATTACCAATACATCTTATTGTTAGAACAGATTATTAGCCGGAAATATTATTTTGATTATCCGGAAGTTTTCTTTATCGCAATATTTATTAACAAGTCATTTAATATGGGGCATCGGGTTGATGGAAAGTTTTAAGAATAAACGGGTTCCGCTTAGAATAGATCTGGTTACGATCTTCCTTATAGTACTGGCGTCTACAGTTTCTTTTATTGTTATTTATTCCTATCAAAAGAATACAGATGCCATCCTTGAGCAGTCAAGAAATTCAATTATCAGTGTCAGTAATTTTTGTATAGGGAAGACTCGCGATTATTTAAATCCCGCCGCCGTGCTTTCCAAAATGTCATCATCGCTGGTTGAAAATGACGTGATAGGCTCCGGGGACTGGGATAAACTGGAAAAAATGTCGCTGGCAATTATTAAGGAATATCCTCAACTTGCAATGTTTAACTATGGGGATCAACATGGCAATTTCCTGATGATCAAAAAGATGCCTGATGAAACACTAGCGACAAAAATTGTTAACCGAAATGCCAATAAACCGACAGTTACCTGGAAATATCGTGATCGTAATGAGAAGGTTATAAAAGTTGACATCTCAAAAAATGTTAAATATGATCCGCGAGTAAGGCCATGGTATATAGCTGCTGTCGCTAACAAGCAGATATGCTGGAGCAACCTCTATCTTTTCTTTACTGACCATGTTCCGGGTATCAGCGCGTCATATCCGATAATCAATCCAAAAGGCAAGATTGTTGGAGCTTTGGGGTTTGATATTACTCTGGCTGAATTATCCAGTTTTCTCAATACGGTTAATATCAGCGAAAACGCGGAGCTGTTGGTCATAAACGAGCAGGATAAAATAGTTGCCTGCATCAATGCCAAACGGGCAATGGTTGAAAAAAATGGAAAAATGGTGCCAGGAACAATTGATAATTTAGATAATCCATGGCTCAAAAAATCATTTGAGATATATAAAAAAAACGGGAAGGAAAATTTCAATTTCGAATATAAAGGGGAGTGTTATCTTGCCTCATATCAGGATTTTTCAGCGAATGCCGGGAAAAAGTGGAAATTTGTGGTAGTTGTTCCGGAAATGGATTTTACCGCTTCACTTATTTATACTAACCGGATAACCATGCTGGTATCGATGGTCATCATGGTACTTGGTATAATTCTGGTCATTATATTTTCAAATCTGGTTTCCAGAAGTCTTTCAGCTTTGACCAGAGAGACGGTCAAAATAAAAGACTTTGACCTGAGTCATGATGTTGAAATTGAAACCCATATTTCTGAAATAGGGGACATGGCAAAAGCAATCAAATCAATGAAAAAAGGTTTGCAGGCTTTTCAGAAATATGTACCTTCAGCCTTGGTCAGAGACCTTATTAAAAGCGGCAACGACGCCAGGCTTGGCGGGGAAAGCCGAGAATTGACAATATTTTTCTCTGACATTGCCGGTTTTACGACAATTACCGAGAACATGCAGCCACAGGAATTAATGATCAGGCTATCTGAATATTTGACCTTGATGACTGAGCATATCAGGGTAAGAAACGGTACGGTGGATAAGTTTATCGGCGATTCGATAATGGCTTTCTGGAATGCACCGAATAAAATCGACGGACACCCCAGGCTGGCATGCCGCGCGGCGCTTGGCTGCCGTAAAATTGTCGAACAGATCAGTGAAAAATGGGTTTCGGAAGGAAAAATGCCGTTTTATACCAGAATCGGACTGCATACCGGAAGCGCTGTTGTTGGTAATTTAGGTTCTTCGGATCGAATGAATTACACTGCGGTTGGTGATGCTGTGAATCTGGCCAGCAGGCTTGAAGGAGTCAATAAGATTTATGGTACCTCGATTATTGTTTCAGAGGAAACCTATGAGCAGGTTAAATCGGAATTCATTTTCCGCGAATTGGATACGGTCGCGGTAAAGGGGCGTCAGCAGGGAGTGAAAATCTATGAACTAATTGAAGAATCAGGTATGGAAATAGATTCAGAGCGGCTTGATTTTATTAAAAGATTCCATGAATCGCTTGAAGAATATAAAAGAAAAAACTGGCTGGCGGCGGAAGAACTTTTTAAATCACTTAGTGTAGCGTATCCGGAAGATCTTTCAGTGCAGTTATATTTGAAGAGATGTCAGGATCTTGTATCATCTCCGCCGGGTCTTGAATGGACCGGAATTTACTCCATAAAAACTAAATAACTTTTATCCAGACAGATCTTTTTATCCGGCCCGGAGTACAGCTTTCCGGGCCTTTTTTACGCCTCTTCTTTAAGAGTTCCGATATTCCATCAAAAAACTCGGTTTTTTACTGGAAAAACGGCTAATATGTGTTAACTTTAATAAGTTATATTAACAGGGTTGTAAATAATAATATTTTTAAGCATAAAATTTTAACAGACGGGGGCGTAAAACCTATGTCAGAAGTTGAAAACACCGAAAACCAAATACCTGAAAAGAAATCGGAATACGGAGCGGGGCAGATTACAGTACTTGAAGGTCTCGAGGCCGTCAGACTGCGTCCCAGTATGTATATCGGCGATACCGGACAACGCGGCTTGCATCACCTCGTTTATGAAGTTGTCGACAACAGTATTGACGAAGCTTTAGCCGGATATGCCTCTGAGGTTGAAGTAATTATTCATCACGATAACAGCATTACAGTAAAAGATGATGGTCGCGGTGTTCCGATCGACATTCATGAAGGAGAAGGCAAGCCTGCGGTGGAAGTTGTTATGACTGTACTGCATGCCGGTGGTAAATTCGACCATGATGCCTATAAAGTATCCGGCGGTCTTCACGGTGTTGGTGTTTCCTGTGTTAATGCCCTCAGTAAATGGCTGGAAGTGGAAGTTCATCGTGACGGTGCGGTCCACCATATTGCTTTTGAGCGAGGCGTTACCTCCAGCCCGCTGACCAAGGTTCGCTCTTCTGAAAAGACCGGGACTGAAATAACCTTCAAACCGGATGGAGAAATCTTCCCGGATACCATCTATGTCTGGGATATCCTGGCTAAACGTTTGCGTGAACTGGCTTTCCTTAATCGCGGGATTAAAATTACCCTGATCGACGAGAGGCCGCAGGAAGATGGTCCCGAAGATGAAAAGACTCGTCAGGAAACTTTCGTTTACGAAGGCGGGATCTGTGAATTTGTTCAGATGCTAAATGAAAATAAGCAGGCTTTGCATCCTGAAGTGATCTATTTCCATCGGGAAAAAGAAGATATCGAAGTCGAAGTAGCGATGCAGTACAATGACGGCTATAGTGAAAACATCTTCAGCTATGCCAACAACATCAATACATTTGAAGGTGGTACCCACCTGAGTGGATTTCAGGGAGCTCTGACCCGTTCCGTCAACGCTTATGCAAAAAACAACAAGATGTTGAAGAACGATAAGGCCATGACCGGTAACGATGTTCGTGAAGGTCTGGCTTGCGTTATCAGTGTAAAGGTTCGCGATCCCCAGTTTGAAGGTCAGACCAAAACCAAACTTGGTAACAGCGAAGTCCGTGGTATTGTGGATTCGATCGTTTATGAAGGTCTTGGAACATTCTTCGAGGAAAATCCAAATACAGCGAAAGAGGTTATTGCTAAATCCATGACCGCTGCCCGCGCCCGTGAAGCGGCACGCAAAGCCAGGGACCTGGTTCAACGTAAAGGCGCGCTGGACGGCTTTGCCCTGCCCGGTAAGCTGGCTGACTGTTCGAACCGTGACCCGGAAAAATGTGAATTGTACATAGTGGAAGGGGACTCTGCCGGTGGTTCTGCCAAGCAGGGCCGTGACAGTTCTTTCCAGGCGATCCTGCCGATTCGCGGTAAATTGCTCAACGTTGAAAAATCCAGACTTGATAAAGTTCTTCAGAATAAAGAAATCCAGTCGCTGGTCGCAGCTATCGGCTGCGGTATCGGTAATGATGACTTTGACGTTCTGAAATCCCGTTACCACCGCATCGTTATCATGACTGACGCGGACGTTGACGGTTCCCATATCAGGACTCTGCTTCTGACTTTCTTCTATCGCCAGATGAAGCCCCTGATTGAGGCTGGATACGTTTATATTGCCAAACCGCCGCTATTCCAGGTAAAACGCCGCAAAAAAGGCCGTTATATTGAGACTGAAGAGGAATTGGATAACTACTTGATTGAACTGGGTATTGATGATATCGAAATAAAGAATACTGCTGATACCCAGCTTGATCCTGAGACAATTAAGAGAATGACAGATGTATTCATCGATGTTCTGCACGCAAGTGAAGGTCTTCACAGGGTTGGTGTGGAACCGGAAGAATATTTTGTCAATGTCAATGATGCCGGACTTTTCCCGGTTGCTAAAGTCGTTGTTCGTGAAAGAGACGGTTCTGTCTCTGAGAAATATGTCTACAACGATCAGGAAGAGGCGGACGTTGTCGCAGCGGCGGAAGAGCGTCTTGCCCCCACCGAAGAAGAGTTGGCAAAAAGCCGTACAGAAGGTCTTGGCGAAGAAGATTCTTTTGAATCCGAATCAAAAATGAATCATAATATTGAGGTTATCACTATCCTTGAGTCCAAGAATTGTCTGTCAATTCGTGAGAAGCTTGATGAACTTTCGATCAATGTCAAAAATGTATTCCAGGGTGAGGAGCCTATCTTTACCGGAAATTCCGGAAATAAAGAATTGACCATGAACTCTCTTCAGGATGTTTTTGAAGCGGTTAAGAACAACGGTCGCCAGGGATTGTATATCCAGCGCTATAAAGGTCTTGGTGAAATGAACGCCGAGCAGCTTTGGGAAACAACCATGGATCCGGAATCCCGCAAAATGATCAAGGTGACCATGGAAGACGCGGTTGTCGCGGAAGGCATGTTTACCCTGTTGATGGGGGATGTGGTTGAACCGCGCCGGACATATATTGAGAAATATGCCGCCAGCGTTAAAGACCTCGATATTTAAAAATAATAGTGATTTACGGGCGGCGTTGCCGCCCTTGTTTGTAATTTTATACTGAGAACGACCTGAAAAAAAGGAGAATCCAATCATGGCTGCCTTTAAAAGTGCTGCAAAGAAAAATACCAATCAACTGCCCAAAGATGCGTCTTTGGATGTCGTCTTAAATCAGATAGAGAAAAGTTTCGGTAAAGGCTCCATTATGCGCCTTGGCGATGATGCATCAAAACCGGACGTCCCGGTTATCAGTACCGGAGCTTTGTCTCTTGACCTTGCACTGGGTATTCGTGGACTTCCCCGTGGTCGTATTGTCGAAATCTTTGGTCCGGAATCTTCCGGTAAAACCACTCTGTGTCTACATGTAATTGCCAATGCCCAGAAAGCCGGCGGCACCTGTGCTATTGTTGACGCTGAACATGCGATCGACCCGATTTATGCTGAAAAAATTGGTGTGGACACTAAGGAACTGCTGATTTCACAGCCGGATTGCGGAGAAGACGCTTTGAATATTGCTGATATGCTGGTTCACAGCAACTCTGTAGATGTTTTGGTCGTAGACTCTGTTGCCGCGTTGGTTCCCCGTGCTGAACTTGAAGGTCAGATGGGGGATTCGCATGTCGGACTGCAGGCCAGACTGATGTCCCAGGCTTTGAGAAAGCTGACCGGCGCGGCCAGCCGCAGCCGTACCTGCGTTATCTTTACCAACCAGATTCGTGAAAAAATCGGTGTTATGTTCGGAAATCCTGAAACCACCACCGGCGGTAACGCGTTGAAATTCTACAGCTCCATCCGTATGGATATCAGAAAAGTCGGAGTAATCAAAGACGCTTCCGGCGAGATCACCGGTAACCGCACCAGGGTCAAAGTACTGAAGAACAAAATGGCTCCTCCATTCAGGATTGCTGAGTTTGATATTAATTATGCCGAAGGCATTTCCCGAGCCGGTTCCATTCTTGATGTCGGTACCGACCTTGGAATTCTTGAAAAACGCGGTTCATGGTTTGCGTTCAATGGCGAACAGCTAGCTCAGGGGCGGGAACAGACTAAAGATCTGATTAAAGAAGATGCAGAGCTGCAACAGAAAATCTTGAATGAGATCATTCTCAAGATCAATCCTCCTAAAGAAGAGGCTGCAGAGGAAGCCGAAATAGCGGAAGAAGCTGAAGAAAAAGAGTGACAGCCCGGATGGACGCCGGTCCTCATACAGGCTTAATAAGCGGAAAAATGTAATTCTGCTGGTTGGAGTTGAAAATTAAACAGGTTGTCTATGAACAGGTTTTGTAAAGTAATGATTCCGCTTCTGGGAATCAGTATGGCAGTTCACTGTTACAGTGAAGAGCCGGAGGTTTCCGGCAATGCTGAGCCAGGACGTGAATATATTGCGAGAAAAGCCGGAATGCGCGCTCTTGAAAGCGGCGTGTATGAACAGGCGGAGAAATTTTTCCAGCAATATAAAAAGGATGCCGGTGAAGATTCAAAAGCCAGAATGGATGCCGGCGAATGTCTTGCTGCAACCTATATCCGGTTAGGTCTTCCAGCTAAAGCTCAAGCAGAGCTTGACTCTCTGAATAAAGAATTCCCGGGAGGTGATCAGTTGCGCCGGGCTCTTTACCAGGCGGAAGTTTATTTGCTGGAAAATAAGGCTAAGGACGCTGAAAACGCTTTGAAAGCGGTTTTAGCACCCAGAAAACCTGTTATTAACGAGTTGTATTTTCAGTCTCTGTCATGTCTTGCTCTTGCTCAGGCCCGTCAACAGAAATGGAAAGAAGCCGCGGATACTTATGCTTTATTAAATAAGGCTGCGGTTAATTCGGCATGGGAGCGCAAGGCTTTTCTTCAGGCGTTGTTGAACTCAATCAGGGGGCGGGATTATAAGTTGGCCAATCAGTTGATGAAGCAGGCTGGTAAATATAAAAAAGATGATAAAGCTAAAGATATTGTAAAACTTCAGTTACTTCTGTTGCTGGAAGAGAAAAAACTCTCTGAATTTCAAAAAGCATATTCATCAGAAACCTTTTCCGGACCAACTGATCAGGAACTTTACTTGATTGACCTCAAAGCCTCAGAGAATTTTGCGGTAGCAGACAAGTATAAAGAGGCGATTCAGTTCATTAAAGACGCGGTAAAATTTGCCCCGGATGCTCCATCCCGGCGCTATGCTCTGCTAAAAATGATTGATCTTTATGTTGCCGGCGGCGACAAGAAATCGGCGGCAAAGACTGCGTTGGATTTTGCTTCGTATTACCCCGATTCTCCTAATGCGCCTACTGTTTCGCTCCGGGCTGCTGATTTACTGGCGGATTCGGGAGATACGGAGGGGGCTCTGAAAATATGCGAAGATCTGACTAAGAACCCCAAAGCATCCACGGATCAGAAAGCCGCGGCCGCTATTGCCGCCGCCGAATTCGGTATTTCACAAAAAAAGTGGGATTTGGCCGAAAAATACTGCTTGTTCGTTGATAAATTACCTGCTTCTCCAGTCATTACCGGACAGGGATTGTTCCTGATCGGGGAGACTAGAATGAAGCGTAAACTCTATAAAAAATCAGCAGAAGCTTTCCTTGAACTTGCTGGTAAAAATTCTCAATGGGAAGTCCGGGCCAGGTATGAGGCCGCTAGAGCTCTTGACCTGGCAGGTGATTTTTCCGCAGTACTGACTCAAACAGATAAAATAATCGCGATGAAAGATGTCCCGAAAGATTTATTAGCCAGCAGTCTGTTTTTGAATGGAACAGCTCTTGAACAACTGGGACAGCGTAAAAAAGCTGTTGCTGTTTTGAAAAAGATGTTTGAAACTTACCCGGAGCATGATTTGGCCGATGATGCTATTTTCCGGGCCGGATCTATCGCATTTTCACAAAACGACTATGATACTTCCGGTATTTGTTTCAGTGCTTTTGAGACAAAATATCATAAGAGTGAATTTGCTCCGAATGCCCTCTACAAAGGCGTTTTTTCAGATCTTTTTAAGGATAAACCGGATGATGCCGCCAGAAAGGTTGCGCAATTGAAAAAACTCTATCCGGGATCAAAATTTACTGCTGCAGCGATGTTCAGGCAGGCGGACGAGTATTATTCAGCGGGAAAATATAATGAATCCCTTTCGGTGTTGGGCAGCATGGAAAAAATGTTCAGCAAAGATCAGACAATTGTTCCAAGGATACTTGCCGCTGAGATGGCGGCACACGCAAAGCTTGGTAACGTAATCTACGCCTTGAAGCTTCAGGACCGGGTTAAATCAGATTATCCGGGGTTCGAGGGAATGGCCGAGATGTTGTTCACCGCAGGAGATCTTGCTTCAAAAGCGGCAGATTATGATCAGGCCAGAAAATATTTTCTCCAAATCCCTGCTTTGCGACCGGATTCCGCGATTGCGGCCGCGGCGCTGGGTAGAGCGGGAGACAGTTATTTCGCATTGTATAGCAGGACCTTCAAAAAGGAATATCTGAAGGAAGCGGCTGAACAGTATAAAAAGGTTTTGGAAAGTAATAAAATCTACTTAGCCAATCAAAGTCATAAGTTGTCCAAAGCATTTTATCGATATGTAAATCATAAAAATGGTCGAAGTCATCAACATTGTGATCTGAAAAAAATGAGTAGTTGTCACTCATATCTGGATAGAAATGAGAAAGTACGTCTAATTGAAATGTTTCACCCCTATCATTATCTAAGGCAAAAGTAATCTCAGAATTTGGATGCTTTTCTTTTATAGCTGGTATAAATCTGTTAGCTAACAAACAATCACCTAATCCACCTTCTCCTCGAAT
>MDTD01199751.1_pt1 | contig 13928 bp, 9 predicted proteins | sample 811221 | NCBI WGS metagenome assembly MDTD01 (sample SAMN05326646, study PRJNA326480) | marine metagenome | isolation source: seawater | place: Pacific Ocean: South West | collected 2011
TAAGGCACAAACAAAGCCATTTAGAAAAATGGGACATGCTACAATTGTAAATGATTCATTAAATGAAGCAAAAACAATTGCGAAAAAAGTACGAGAAGATTTAAAAATTATAGCTTAGAAAATTATGGCTGCACAGGTTGGAATAATAATGGGTAGTAAAAGTGACCTCCCAGTGATGAAGGAAGCTGCCGAATTCTTAAATGAATTGGAAATCCCCTTTGAAATCACTGTTGTTTCTGCACACAGAACTGCAGATAGAATGGTAAATTATGCAGAATCTGCAGCTAAAAACGGCTTGAAAGTTATCATAGCCGGAGCTGGAGGAGCTGCACACTTACCGGGAATGGTTGCTTCCTTAACGCCGCTTCCCGTAATTGGGGTTCCAATTCACTCCAGCAATTCAATTGATGGTTGGGACTCTATTTTATCTATTCTTCAAATGCCTAATGGCATTCCAGTTGCAACAGTTGCATTAAATGGCGCTAAAAATGCAGGAATTCTTGCTGCAAGCATAATAGGGTCTGGGAATAAATCTGTTTTAGATAAAATAACTGCTTTTAAAACAGAACTAAAAGACAAAGTACTCAGAAGTATTGACGAGGTTGAAAGTTTAGATTTCCCCTTTAATGTTTCTAAAAAATAGTATTCATTTCTTGTTAGCGTATAGGTTAACTCTTAATTAATGAGAAAATCGGAAGTTAAAAAATACTACGACAACTATATAAAAGAGCAGTATTCTATTGGAGTAAATGATCGAATATTTTTAATGTACGAAAAACTAAAATCATTAGGTCTATCCTCTACCTCTAGCGTTATTGAATTGGGTTGCGGAATTGGAGCTGTTACTCATTTAATACGAAAAACTGTTACACTCGGTAAAGTTGAATCAATTGATCTCAGTGGTGAATCCATAGAGTTTGCAAAAGACAAAATAAGGAATGATAATGTTTCTTTCTATCAAGGCGATGTAATTGAATACAAACCTAAAATCAAACAAGCCGATTTTGTTACTTTATTTGATGTTATCGAGCACATCCCTATTGAAATGCATGAGAAACTGTTCATCAATGTGGCCAAAATGTTAAAAAACGACAGTTGGCTTCTATTGAACATTCCAAGCCCGGAAAGCATAAAATGGGATACCAAAAATGCTCCTGAAGCACTTCAAATAATAGACCAACCTATACCATTGGAACGAATTGTAAAAAACTGCGCTAATGCAGATTTAGAAATCATAAAATTTGAGAATTATTCCATCTGGGTTGAAAACGATTACAACTTCTTTTTGATTAGAAAAAAGAAAGTATTTGAGAACAAACCATTAAATCTAAGTCGTATTCAAAAAGCAAAAAGAAAGGCCTGGAGAACGAAATTTAAAAAATTGTATAGGTACTAAATTGCAATAAAACTAACTTTGTTGCTCTAAAACTAAAATAGTAACACCAGAAAAAACAATTAGTATTAAGTCATGAAAAGCCATTTAATTCTAATTACAGTTCATCTTTATTTTTCTTTTTCTTGCTCAGCTCAATATTCAAAAGGTACATTTTTAGATTCATTAAAAAACACCGTTTTCTTAAAAGATTATTTTCAAAAAAACGATGAATATAATGATTCATGTTATGCTGAATATCTAAATTCAATATTTAAACTAGATTCTTTTGAGATTGACTCTAATTGTGGATTTGGCTTCAATCCTACCTCTATAGCTGTTACTTATGAAGACCCTCCTAATCTAAAATTTTATTGCGGTTTAAGCGTAATTAAATGGGATAATAAAAATCTGAAAGAACTATGTTTTTATGACTATTACGGCCAAAAAACTGCATTAAGTTGGACTTTTTATAAAAATGGAAAAATAGAAACAATAAACTATTATAAGCCTGTATCACAGGATAAATTAAGGAGCAAAACCTTTTTATCCAAACAATCAACTTACTCAATAAAAAAATTCCGGAAATCCGGAAAACTTGAATTAACAGGAGAAATTATAAATGAAAAGAAAAATGGAGAATGGTTTTACTACAACAAAAAAGGAATCTTATTTAAAAAAGAAAAATTCAACAATAACAATCGAATTAGTAAGGTTGGTTTTTAAACGGAAAAAGTATCTTAATTACAGTAATTACAATATTTTGCCTCCACATTATGTTTGAAGGTTTTACTAGAATCAAGCATTTTTTCTACAATAAGCTCAATCACTGTTGGAAAATTATTGCGTATATCATCAGCAGTAACCGTTTTACGGTTACATTTCAATTGAAGTAAACCTGATTGTAAATTTCTAAAACTGTAAATCCCAGAAGAAAAATTATTAATTTCAGGATTTTGCATTAAATATACGTAACTATACAGAGCCAATTGAAGAGCTTTGCTTTTTTTGGGATTTTCAGCCAATTCATCCCAAGATTTAAAACTTAAATCAGTACTAAGCACACTACCTGTCTTGTAGTCAATAAGTTGAGTTTTGTTTCCCAAAACGCCTATTCTATCTGCAAACCCTTCAATTTTAACATCAATAGATTTGTGATTAAATTTAACTGGGACAATAAAACTAATTTTGTTCTCTTGGGATAAAATATAATAGTCCAGACCCTTATTTTGAGCCTTCAGAATATTTTTAATTTCCAAATCTAAAAAATTCTTCACGTACTGTTTTGCAACCTCAAAAGTCAAGAGATTATTTCCTGTCATTAAATCTTCTTTGCTTATATACTCCTTGAATTGACTGCTCAAAACAGTTGTAATTTTTTTCTCAATAGTTTTTATATTTTGAACCAATAAATTCTTTTTTAAATAAGGTTCAAATAAAAATTCTAGCGTATTGTGAATACAAGTACCAAAAGTAGAATGCTTCAAGTTTTCTTCAACTTCATCAGCTTCGCCGAGTTTAAGAATATACCGATAATAAAAATCTAAACTACAGGAAATAAAGTTATTTATAGCAGATGGCGAAATCCCTTTTTTTAACTTTTGAATTATCAAATCAATAGATTTTTCTTCTTTTTTAAATTCTATTTCATTTTTGTTTAATTCCGGGCTTGGATTATAACTAATTTCATTAATAACAACATCGTGATTAACTAATGGAAGTTCAACTGAAATTTGTTCAATAAATCGACTCTTTTCTGTCGATGCACCAAAATCATTTTGCCCATTTAAATAAACCAAATCTAAATACTTAGATCTTTGTAATAATCTGTAAAAATGATTTGCAAAAACAGCATCATGATTATGATGAGTTGGCAAGCCAAATTCCCTTTTTATATCATATGGAATGAAAGAATTATCCCTTTTACCTTTTGGCAAAACTCCTTCATTGACTGATAGCATTATGATACGATCAAAATCCAAAAGTCGAGTTTCCAGCATGCCCATTATTTGGAGTCCTTTCAAAGGTTCTCCAAAAAAAGATATTGACTCTATAGAAACTAGTTGATTAATTAATTTTTTCAATATTTTAATCGAAATTGACTCAAGATGTCTGGAGGAGTTAAGTGTTTGTAAAAACTTTCTGAAAATTATTGTGTAAGTGAAAAGATACTCTGTTTGTATGGACTTTTCTAAATCGGATAAATTTGCTTTTGCGATACCTTCTTTTAAAAGTCCTATGAGTTTTAGTAATGACTCCACTATCCCTCTTGAATCAGAGTGTTCATTATATAATAAGGGAATAAAACTCGCTTGTTTAAAATATTTTTGAAATCGCTTGACACCAACATATACTACATTTTTCTTAATTAACTCATTTTTAAGATTTTGAATTTCTGTTTTAAAATCGAAAGTAAGATGAAAAAAATAAGGATGTTCAATGATTTGAAATATAGATTTAAAATAAAAAGCTTTTTGATTAATGGCGCCTCTATGGTTAATCCAGCAGTCAAAACATGCGTTTATAAAGGTAGTTAATGGTGATGATTTCAAGCTATACCCCATTGTTATATTTGCCGCCTCTACATTATTTGGAAGATTATATAACAGAGGGAGAAGCAAATCTTCATTATTAAGCACTACTGCCGTGCGAGTAGGTTTATCATGATTAAATTTTTCTTGAAGAACACTTCCCGCATAATGAGTTTGAGCTATATCTGTATTACAAGCAACAATATTTATTTCTTTCTGGATTTTAGATATATTATTCTCTGACCATTTGAAAGAAATTGTGGGATACTTTTTGATAATTCTCCTCATAAAACTTCCTGCTTCCTGTTCATTTGATTTTAAATAATAATCATCAGCGTCCCAGAAAATCTCTGCTTTACCATTTTTAATTAGAGTATAAATTATTTTTTCCTCCGATGTACTCAATGCATTAAATCCAGCAAAAAAAATCTTGGAAAATTTTATCTCCGGCTCTATCTTATTTATATTTTCAGCAACATATCTATACTGAGCTCCTGAGTAGGCTGTTCCTTTTTTAATTAATTTTGTTTGAAAAGAATAATAAATCTCACCCAAAAGCTTCCAAAAATGTAAGTATTTTTTCTGAGCATCAGTTAAAGGTTCTCCTTTTACATTCCAATATTCCAAAGCTCGGGCCTCATTAATATAATTAAATATGTTTCTGGGTTCTATTAAGTATCTGTCAATATCTGAAATGTCTGATAACAATGTAGGTGCCCATTTCAAAAAAGAGCCTATATCTTCAGATTCAGTTTTCGCAACTTTAAGATAAGCTTCATACAAATCCAATACGAGTAATAACTTATCGTCTTTTTTTTGAATACTATACTTTTCTACAAATTCATCCAATGAGTAAAACTGTGGAGCCCAAAAGGTTCTTCTGTATATTTTTGCAAGTTCCTGTTTTAAAAATGTAACAGCTCTTTTTGTAGGAAGAACTACACATAGATTTTCTGGTGATTGAAATCTATCGGCAATCTCTTTTGCAAACTTTTTTAAAAAGGAATCCATTAAAGTGTAGTGTATTTGTTCTTTAAATAATCAAAATAGCGGTTAAAGTCACCATCAAATTCTTCATCAAAAGTCTTTTCCAACTTTTTTTGATCTTCACGATACATTAAAAAATCAGTAAAAAAGGTATTGTTCAAAGAATCTTTTAGCATTTGAATATGCCTAACCTTTTCAAATGAATTTAAGCTTAATGTATCCATATCCATGATAAGTTTATTGATTTTTTCTTTTTTTCTTTTTTTAGATTTTAAACCTTTATTTTTCTCATAAAACTGTTCGAGTTCCGCAGCAGCTCTATGCATATGATTTCTTATTTTTTGTAAATCAGAAAGTTCTTCTAGATAATTTTTAATTTCCGGAGATTCATTTGAATACTTACTTTCTAGGTACAAGATAGCTCCCTTGTCTCCAATAAACGATGCTAAATTCTCATTAAAATGAACATCATTCTTCACGAAAATAGTACCATGTGTTAACTCATGAATTAAAAGGCTAGCTAAACTTCCTTCTGTTTTTTCTAACATGCCACTCATCACTGGATCTCTGAACCACCCAAGAGTACTCCATGCATTAACCTCTCCTATGTCTGTGTCATATCCCTCTTTTTTTAGTGACTCGACCTCTTTAATCGCTCTTTTTTTCTTAAAAAATCCCTTATAAGAAAACTCTCCAACAATAGGAAAAGACCACTTATAAGGTTCTAAAGCGTATGGAGCACAAGCCGTAACTACATACATACCAGGAGATCCATTTTGATTATACATCTTGGTATAATTCTTAGATGGATAAATACCCAAAGAGTCAAAAGCAAACTGTTTAATCTCTTCAATTAGCCTAATTTTACGCTTTAAGGAATCTGGATAAGTATCGCTATTTAAATAATCTTCTAAGGGTTCAGATTTCCAAATAATATTTAATTGCCCCATGCCTTGTCTAACACCATAACATAAGGACTTACAATTGAAAAGGCACAGTATAAAAAGGAATCCCAAACAAAATTTTAGCCCTCTCATTAACATAGTAGCGAAAATATAAAAGATTTCAGTTAGGCTAAGAGAAATAGGCTCTAATTTATCTCACTAAAAAAGATTTTTTATAGATTATTAAATAATAGAGTAATAATCATACAGATGAAATAATGTCTTTTATTTTTAAAGGTACTTCGACTGTAAAGCCTTCTGCAAATTCTGTTTTGATTAATCTACCATAGCATCTAGCTCTTGCTTTGATAAATTCTAAAAAGTCCTCTCCACTTATTGGTGTTTCAGGTTCCGTACTATCTGGATCATAAAACTGAGTCTTGAAGGATTTAATAGCTTTTATTTTCAGTTCCAATTGATTTGAAATATCAATTATGAAATCGGGCTCAATGTAGTAATCTTGGATGTAGTGATAAATAGCTTGTGGCCTCCAAGAATCCTGGTTTTTCCCATTAAGCTTTGTGATTATTTTAGGCAAACCAGATAGAAAACAGGCTTCACTTACTAGACTACTAGCCTTGGCGTGGTCAGGGTGTCTATCTTTGATGGAATTAGCAAGTACTATTTTAGGTTGATACCTACGTATAGAAGATATAATTTTCCTTTTGTTAGCTTCAGAGGTTTCAAAAAATCCATCTTCCATTTTTAAATTATCCCTTGAATGGATTCCAAGGATTTTAGAGGCTTTAATGGATTCTTCTTTTCTAGTCTTGAATGTACCTCTTGTTCCTAACTCTCCCTGTGTAAGATCTACAATTCCAACTTTATACCCCATTTCTATATGTTTGATAATGGTACCAGAGCAACTGATTTCAACATCGTCAGGATGAGCAGCAAAAGCTAAAAGATCTAACTTCATATTCAATAATTTGTTACAACAAACATAACTATTTTTGTATAAACTTTCAATGTACTTTAAATAAAAGTGGTTTTTGCGGGATACTTATGATGATAATATCCATTATTTTAGCAGTGAAACATGCATTTAAAAAGTAATAATAAAAGATTAAAACAGTTTTCGAGAAAATTCTTAAAATGGTTTTCAGTATTCTTCTTATTATTTCTGGTTATTGCTTATGCAGTTTTTAAAAGTAGTTACATCCAAACTATTATCTGTTCGAAATTAGGTGACCATCTTTCAAAAAAAACGGAGACAACAATTACTATTGGTGAGGTTGATTTCAGTCCATTAGACAATTTTGTCTTCAAAGATTTACTGATTCTAGATCATAGAGGAGATAGCATGCTCTTTTCTGCTAATCTCTCTTTCGAAATAAATTCTTATGACTTCAAAGAACTAAATTTTGATCTTGACATGGTTGAACTCCGAGAGGCTCTTATTAAAATAAAAAAATACAAGGGCGATAAACAAAGTAATCTGCAAAGGTTTATTAACAAATTGAAAAAAAGTGAATATTCAAAAAAAACAATTGTCCCCAAGATTCGTATAAGAAAAATTGAATTTAAAAATTCACGATGCATAGTACGGAATGAAAATATTGCTGTAAAGAAGAATCAAATTGATCTTAATCATCTTGATTTCTCAAACATCGAGTTAGAGGTGTCAGAACTTATTTATCAAAGTAACTGTCTTGAACTGAACACCAATCAATTAGCCTTTAGTGAAATTTCAGGGTTTGAATTACGAGGGATGTCATGCGAATTTTTTATAAGTAAAGAAAAGGCACTTATAAATTATTTAGAGTTGAAAACTGATGAATCAGATGTTAATGGTAAAATTCAACTTAATTATGAAAGTTTTAATTCTTTTAGCAATTTTTTTAGCGATGTAGTTTTAGATGCTTATTTCGAAAAAACGAAAGTAAGCTCAAACGACATAGCCCATTTTGTAAAAACACTAAATGGCTTCAATCAATCCATTACTTTCAAAGGTGTCATAAATGGCCCTATATGTAGTTTAAATTCAAAGCAATTAAAATTTAATTACGGTGAGCAAACACAATTCGATGGTAGAATTCAAGTTGATGGACTGGGAGTTAAAGAAAATCCTGAAATTAATGCGAAAATATCAAACTTAGTGACATACGAAAACGATATTAAAAACATTCCACTACCTCCTTTTACATCTGGTAAAAAAATAAAGACACCAAAATGGATGAAAAAGGTGGGTAAAATGGAATTTAAAGGCAATTTTGTGGGCCCTGTATCGAATTTTGAAGCCATGGGAATTCTGAAAACAAATGCAGGCTCAATAAAAACAGATGTTCAATTTAAAAATGACAGTTTGTTAGGTAAAACAAAAATTACAGGTGAAATAATTACTGATGAGTTTGACTTGGGGAGAACTATTAACAATTCGAATTTTGGCAATATTTCCATGAATGGTAAAATTAATGCACTCGCTCAATTCGATAATAATTATATAAAATTTTCAGGAAAAATACCGAGAATTGATTTTAAGGGCTACTCCTACTCGAATATTAGTATGGATGGAGCACTGAAAGATAAAGTTTTTAAGGGAATGGTTAATGTTAATGACAGTAATTTAGTTTTTGATTTTGATGGTAACATAGACTACAGCTTTCCTAAGCTCCAAAAATACGATTTTACAGCTAACTTAAAAAAAGCAAATCTTCGAAAAATAAATTGGTCATTAAGGGATTCTAGTACACAAGTGAGTGCAAAGCTAAAAGTAAATATGAAAGGCAATCGATTTGAAGATTTAAATGGTAATTTAAAACTCAGTAATTTAATTTGGGCTGAAAATGGAAAGTTATTTAAAATTGATTCTTGTTATTTGAATTCTGTCAAAAAAGAGGATAGAGAAATGATCACTTTAAAATCAGACATTTTAGATGCTAAAATCGAAGGTAAATACAATTTAAGTGAGGTTTACCCTACCATAATAAATGTTTTATCCGAAGAAATCCCGTCTTTCAAACGAACTCTAGCTCTTAAAAATAATTTTGAGGATAATTCATTTAGTGTAATGTTTAAACTTTATGATTATGAAATGATTCATGAATTATTTACTCCAAAAATTAACTTCTCTCCCAAAACAAGACTGAATGGAAGATTTGATGACAATACAAAATCTTTCCGGATAAACTTTGCTTCCGACTCTGTTTTTTTAGCTAATAAATCATTGCATAATGTTAGAATATTTTCAAGTAATAAGAACAATATTTTAAACATTGTAGGGAGCTTAAAATTCTTTCAGCTCATAGATAAGCTGGGAGTTGAAAATATTCACCTCAGTTCTGCTGTACAAAATAATAATCTGATATATAACATCTCTTATGATAATATTAAAACACTCAGTCAAGGAGAAATTTCAGGAGGAATCGACTTAAGTAATCTTGACTCTATTAAGATTAATGTTACAAGATCCAATTTTGTTCACCAAGACACGATATGGAAACTTGACAAGAGGCTTAAAATTTGTTTAGCTGATAAATACATAAATATAAAAAACTTCAACCTCCATTCTGATAACCAGTTTTTTAAAATTTATGGTACGAGTTCAATATTGAACTCTGATCGTATGATTTTTGAGTTAAATAATTTTCATTTAAATAGTTTGAGTCAATACTGGAGTACAATTAACCTTGACTTAGAGGGAAAAGCTTCAGGAAGGATGAAGTTGCACGGAGGGTTTAATGAAAAATTATTCTTCACTGATTTGAGTGTTTCTAAAATGAAAATCAATGAACAGAAATTTGGCAAGCTTCAACTAAATACCTTTTATAAAGGCTCATCAAAAATTATAAATCTTAATATTTCAATTGCAAACAAAAAAAACAATCATAATAATCTATTTATTGAGGGCGAATATTATCCTTTTGAAAAAGGAAGAATTAAAATGAATGCAAATCTTAGAAATACTGAACTATTTTTTTTGGAGCGATATTTTGAGGGAGTTTTTTCTAAATTTAATGGAGGTAAAACATCTGGAAATCTTGCAATTGATGGAACCATTAATCATCCACTATTTCGAGGTGAATTAAATGTAGACCATTTACGTTTTAGTGTAGATTACTTAAATGTAATCTATGGGGCCGACGCGCAAAAACTTCAATTTAAAGATGATTTAATAAAATTCGATAATTTCACCTTGACTCACGACCTTCATCCAAAATCTAAAGCTATAATTAATGGTTTTGTGAACATCAATGGATTCAACGATATATCTTATCAAATGGATTCAGTCTTTTTAGAAGATTTTTATTGTTTAAATACCACGATTAGAGAAAATTCAACCTACTACGGTCAGGCATATGTTAATGGATTATTAAAATTTAAAGGAAATGGGAAAATAAATTATATTGGAGGAAATGTTTCTACAACTACAGCAAAGAAATTTGATACTTTTAAAGAAAAATATGTCTCAGTTTCAACAACGTTAGAGCTTCCGCTGGAGGAATCAGAGGAGCTTGAAATAAGTGAATTTGCTTCTTTTGTAAATCTTGCCGAGACCAATTCAAAAAAAGTGATCTTGAAGGAAGATTTTGATGTTTCGGGTATCGACCTCGACTTAAACATTAGAATTAATCCAGAGGCTAATTTACGAATCCTTTTCGACCCAGCAGTCGGAGATGAAATTAATGCACAAGGAAATGGCTCGGTTGGAATGTTGATAAATTCAGATGGTAAATTTAATATGTACGGTGACTTTTCTGTTACGAAAGGAAATTATTTTTTCACGCTTCAAAATATAATAGGAAAAAAGTTCATTGTTGAACCTGGGAGTAAAATTAGTTGGAACGGCGATCCTTTGGATGCGCAAATGAATATTAATACATTTTATAAAAGCAGAGCCAATTTAATCAATTTAGTTGATACATCTCAGGCAGGAGATTCACCAGGAGACATAGAAAAATTTGATAACAGAATCCAGGTAAACACCAATATTGGTCTTTTCGGAAGCCTTTGGAAACCTAAACTCAAAATTGGAGTTTCACTACCGAATGGAACTCCTGAAGAGAAAGACTTTCTTAGAGAAAAAGTTTATGGTAATGACGAAATTAATCGTCAAGCCTTTTCATTAATTCTTACAAGTCAATTTCTACCTCTCTCAAGTAGTGTAGGTTCAATAGTATCTGACAAAGCAGGTCTGCATAATGGAATGCAGTTTGTAGAAGGACAAATCAACAATGCACTGAGTGGGTTAATACACCCAAATCTAGATTTAGGCGTTGACTATAATGAAGTAGAAGAAAATAAATCTGAGGAGAATCTCACAAAAGATGAGCTAAGACTTCTAGCTGGCTTTAAATATAAAAATTTGAGCTTCAAAACAGATTACGATATCAACAATCAAGTTGGTGATATTGAGGCTGAATTTAAAATCACAGAAGCACTTAAAGCTAAAGCATATCATAAAACAACTACGGACGCAACAGCTCTAAATAACCAAATTAACACTACCTACGGTCTGGGTGCTGCATACCAGAAAAGCTTTGACTATTTTAAAACCTTGTTTAAAAAGAGGAACAAAGAAAAAATTGATTAAATTATACAAACACTATCATCAAAACATTCCTCCGACCAAGTTTTACAAAAACCATCTGAGCAATCGTAAATCTTTCTCGTGTTGACAGGCTTAACATAAAGGTGTAAACTTACTGTTCTAGATTCGTAATCGTTACTGTATTTGTGAATACCGGTTGTATGTAAAAATGAAAACTCTGAGACACCCACTCCTAGAGAGCTTACCTTAACAAGTCCTGTGCCGTTGTCACTTAAAAGATACCTCTCCTCTCTCAAGGAACCACAAATGGGGTTAATCCAAGCCATAGCTTCTCCATAGTCATGAATACGAGTTTCCTGTCCCTCTTCCCAACACATTAACATTAACTCAAATTCTCCAGTACGTGCTAAACAATTTCTTGTATATTTTTCATCATTCCATGTAAAATAACTTTCAAATGCTCTTTGAGTTATATCCATCCGTTGTAAAACTTCAAAATATCCGAAGGGAGACTCAACCAGTTTTAATTGTTGAATTAATTCTTTTGGTGTATGAATATTTTTTACTATCATGGTTATCTATTTGACAATCTACAAAAAATAATTCCTCGAGCGAAAGAACCTTGCCAAATTTTGTGAAAAAAATTAAAATGTTAATTAGTATTCTGTAATTGTTGATAATTCAAAGAACCTTATCAAGGTCGAAACTAAGGCTTATTTTATATTTGTAAAACTTAATTAAAAAAGAGATGAATTTTATTGTATCAAGCGCCTCGCTACTAAAACAACTATCCCTTATTCAAGGTGTTTTAAACTCAAGCAACACTCTCCCTATTTTGGATAACTTCTTGTTTAAAATTAAGGATTCCGTTTTAAAGGTTTCTGCTTCTGATTTAGAAACAACTATGAGCTCAAAACTTATGGTTGAATCCAAGGAGGATGGGCTAATTGCAGTTCCTGCAAAAATGCTAATTGACATCCTAAAAAATCTGTCAGATCATCCAATAAAATTCTCTGTTGACAACACTAACTTTCAAATAGAAATTTCATCAGATTACGGTAAGTATAAACTAAGTGGTCATAGTGGAGAAGAATTTCCAAAAGTTCCGGAAATTGAACAATCAAGTTCATTAACACTTCCCTCTGAAATTATACTACGAGCAATAAGTAAGTCTTTATTTGCTGCTGGAAATGATGAATTGAGACCTGTGATGAGTGGTGTTTTTTGTGAATTAAATTCCAACAACCTAACTTTCGTAGCAACGGATGCACACAAATTAGTTCGTTACAGGAGATTAGATGCTAAAAGTGAAAATTCCACTTCCTTTATAATCCCCAGCAAACCATTGAATTTATTAAAAAACTGCTTGAATAGTAACCCGGAAACGACTATTGAATACAATCAAAACAATGCTTTTTTTAGTATTGGTGATATCCTTTTGGTATGTAGACTTGTTGAAGGAAAATATCCTAATTACGAGGCCGTAATACCAAAGGTGAATCCAAATAAGCTTGTTATAGACAGAAGTTTATTATTAAACTCTGTAAAACGTGTTTCCATTTTTGCAAACAAAACAACACATCAGGTAAATCTAAAACTTGCTGGAAGCTCTTTAAATATTTCTGCTGAAGATTTGGATTTTGCCAATAAAGCAGATGAAAAATTAACTTGTAGCTATAACGGAGAAGACATGGAAATTGGATTCAATTCAAAATTCCTCATTGAGATGCTTAATAATATTGACACTGAAGAGGTTAGTGTTGAAATGAGTGATCCAAGTCGAGCAGGAATAATACTTCCTGAAAAAAATAATGAATCTGATGAAGATATTTTAATGCTGGTAATGCCTGTAATGGTTAATTAACTCTTAGTTAATTTAAAAAATTTTCACATTTTGAAGCTTTTTATAAACTTTATTGTGGTGAAAACATTTTTTTATGCCTAAAATATCAACTTAAATTTATTTGTAATTTGAAGCGTGATCTCAATAAAGAAAATACCAAAATTTTTTCAAAATAAATACTTTCTGATAGGCTTTTTCTTTTTAATATGGATTACTTTTTTTGACCATTACAACTTTCTATTTCATTTTAAATTGTCTTTGCAAAAGAATGAACTTAAAAAAGAGTTATTTAGATTAAGGAAAGAGACAGCCAAAAATAAAATATTTCTAAAAAACATGGATGACAATAAATTCATGGAAAAGTACGCGCGAGAGCACTATTTTATGAAAAAAGACGGGGAGGATATATTTATGATTGATTAGTTATAAATATGTGACTTTAAACTTTACAATTGTAAGTAAAAAGAGAAAACTGCTATTTAAATAAAATCACGCTAATATTTATTTAACGATAACAAAACAAGAGTACAGGCTTCTTCAAAATAAATATTTTCTTTTTTCAATATTATCTGAAATTCAGGATTTTCTGTGCCAGGATTAAATATTACTCTTTTGGGCCTAATAGATAATATTTTTTCAAAATAAGAATTTTGTCGTTTTGGACCAACGTATAGTGTTACCGTATCTACTTCTTGAAAATGTTCCCACTTGTTAATTATCTCCTTACCAAAAATAGTTCCTTTTTTAATTCCAAAAGGAA
>MDTD01154118.1_pt1 | contig 13927 bp, 13 predicted proteins | sample 811221 | NCBI WGS metagenome assembly MDTD01 (sample SAMN05326646, study PRJNA326480) | marine metagenome | isolation source: seawater | place: Pacific Ocean: South West | collected 2011
AAGATGATATTACAGGTTCAACATTTACTATATCTAGTTTAGGTGGAATTGGTGGGACTGGTTTTTCACCTATCATAAATCCACCAGAAGTTGGTATTATTGGTATCTCAAGAGCAAGAAACGTTGCAAAAATTGAAAATGGAAGTCTTGTTAATGCAACTATACTGCCATTCTCATTATCGTATGATCACAGAGTTATAAATGGCGTTGATGCTGGCAATTTTATGACTCATATAAGAACTACAATAGAATGTGGTTTATAGTCTTCATAATAGATTTTTTTAAATGAAGCTTTCAGTAATAACAGTCTGTTATAACAGCGAAAAATACATAGATGAATGTATTAATAGTGTGAATCTCCAAACTTTAAACGATGTGGAGCATATCTTTGTTGATGGTGGATCCTCAGATAAAACTTTAGAGATCATAAATAAAACATCTAGAAGAAATAAGAATTTAATTTCTGAACCTGATAGTGGAATTTATGATGCGATGAATAAGGGGTTAAGAAATGCGAAAGGAGAATTAATATGTTTCTTAAACTCTGATGATCTTTATGCCTCAAAAGATGTTTTAGAAATAGTTTATGATTCTTTTAGAAATACAAAAAAACAAGTTATTTGGGGTGATGCAGTTATTGTTAATCGAGACAGAATTGACAAAAAACTTAGAAAGACAAAGCGTAAAAAAATTGATAAAAAAGATATTCTTGTAGGAAATGCACCACCTCACCCCTCCTTTTTCACATCAAAAGCTATTTTAGATTCAATTGGCAATTACAACTTAAAGTATAAAGTTGCATCTGATTTTGATCTAATGAAAAGAGCATTAGAGGAGGTGAATTATGATGGCCTTTATATTGATAAACTGACAACGATAATGAGGTTTGGTGGTATTTCAAATTCAGATTTAGCAACTACAGTAAAAGGCAATCTTGAAATAATTGATTCCTTATCGAATACACATAAAGAGTTCAATATATTGAAATTTATTTTTTTCAAGTCTATTAAGTTCTTTAGGGAAAGCTTTTTAAGTAAATGATGTAATATAATTCAACATTTATTGAAAGTCTTTAGCAGCTGCTATTCTAAAAATGCTTGTTTATGAGATATTCTACAGATATTTATGCAGGTAATTTCATTAACTATATTAGAATGGATTTAGAAAAACTTTTATATTTATGATTTGCCTTAATACTGCATACTTTTATCTAATTTTATTTTCTTATGTCAACTGAAACACTCGCACCTTTAGTACTGATTGGTTTTACAAGATGCGATCACTTTAAAAAAACCTTAGTTTCATTAGCTAATAATGATTTAGCAATTAACTCAAATTTATATATTTTTTTAGACGGTCCAAGAAGCAAAAAAGATCATATTTCTATTTTAAAAAATGAACAATTTTCAAGAAAACATAAGAAATATTTTAGAAACATTCACGTAATTAAGAGAGAGATAAACTTGGGTCTTGCAAAGAATATCACTTCAGCTGTAACTGAAATTGTAAACAAATATGGAAAAGTGATCGTTATTGAAGATGACATAGTAACATCAAAAAATTTCTTGAAGTTTATGAATGATGCACTGAACTACTATGAAGAAGAAAAAAAGGTTTGGCATATAGGTGCACATACAATGGTAAACGACACTGATAAGGAAAACCTTGTTTTTTTCTGGAAGGTAATGACTTGTTGGGGTTGGGCAACTTGGTCAGATAGATGGCAACACTATGAAAAAAATCCAGATAACCTTCTTAATACATTTTCTAAAGAGCAAATTAAAGAATTTAATCTATATGACTCTGCTAGATTTTGGCATCAAGTAATTGAAAATAAACTTGGACTTATAGATACATGGGCAATTTTTTGGCATGCAACAATTTTTAGAAATAAAGGATACTGCCTAAATCCATACTTTAGTTATGTTGAAAATATTGGTCTTGATGGAACTGGTGTTAATTCAGGACGATACAAAAAACTTATGCAAGGGCAGAAGGTTAATAAAAACGGAATTTTTAAACCTTTAGTACCAGTTCAGGAAGATATGTTTCAAATTAAAAGATTAAAAAATTTTTATTCTAAGAATAAGAGATATAATCAATTTAAATTATTTGTTAAAAGGTTTATGCCTAAATCATTGATATCTACAATTAAAAAGATATTAAGCAATGTATAATTAAGTATATAATTTGTACATAATGGTAACGTATTTATCTTCTTTAATATTTTCTTCAATCTTTTGGTACATAAATAAGTACCATAGATTTACCCCAAAAAGAAATTCACCCCAGACATTTCATAAAAAACCAACTTCAAGGATGGGCGGTCCAGCATTATTTCTATCTTTGTTGTTTTGGTACCTTTTAGATTATAAAAATATAGATATTACATTTCTTTTAATATTAATAAGTTCTTTGCCTATATTTGTAGCTGGATTTATTGATGACCTTTTTTTCAATATTAAGCCCTTTCAAAGAATTCTTCTAATGATACCAACTCCAATTTTATTATTTTTTTTAGTTGGGTTGGAAGTTAGATCTGTTGATATTGGTTTTATTGATATTTTATTAAAATTTGATATTTTTGCCCTGGCATTCATGATTTTTGCTTTCGTAGGTATTGCCAACTCCTTCAACATAATCGATGGATTTAATGCACTGTTGCTAGGATACTGTCTTTCTATATTCACTACTCTATATTTTTCTGGAAATACATCAGGAGATTTAATCTTCTTCTTATTTCCAATTTTCTTCTCTTTATTGGGTATTTTTACATTAAATCTATTCGGAAAAATTTTTCTGGGTGATGCAGGAGCATACTTTCTTGGCACAATAATAGCTTCTGGTTTAATTGTTCATCAACAAACAAATAATTTATCTCCCTGGTTTGTATTTCTAATGTTGATTTATCCAGTAACTGAGGTTTTATTTTCATTCATTAGGAAAACATTTATCAGAGGTAAGTCCGCACTAAAGCCAGATGGACTTCATTTCCATATGTTAATTTATAAAAGAGTTTCAAAAAAAATTGGTTTTAGAAAGATAAGAGTTAGACATTTGTTTGTTTCTACTTTTATTTTTTCAATTAACTTTCCATTTATGTTGTCAGCTAATATTTTTTCAGATAACACCTATGCTCTAGTATTAATCTCATTATGGTATGTTTTGCTTTATACCTTAATGTATTTCCTTCTTTTGCCTAAATATATATTTATATCAGATACGAAAACTTAATCACACGAAATTTTAAGTGTTAAAATCAGAAATATCATGACAAAGAGGCGATTATGGGGCTAAAGAAAACATATTTCTTATTACTCATAGCCTTTACTTTATTAAGTTTTTTTAATCTACAAAGCGAAAGAAAAACACACTATCAAGAAGTTGATTCAGTAATTTCATATGACTTATTACAAGACAAGGATGCTAAGATTGCAAGATATGTCAGTTGGTCCTATAAGCAAAGAGATTGGTCAGACTATAAAGATATTGATAAAGAAAGTGAAACCATATTTTTACTTTTAGATAAAATACCTAATCAAATTTATAAAATTATTCCGGAAACAAATTCATTTAGGAAGATATATTCCCAAATAAATACAAATGACGATAACTACCCAACTAGTGCAGAAGAAACCAAGCAATTTATAAAGGTCTACCTTGAAAAATCTGGATATAAGAATCTGCCTTTACATGGTCTTTATAGAATCGCAATTTCATTCATCACAGATGAGCTTCCAAGAGACCTAAGAATAGTTATGGAATATCCATTAGCATCAACCTATACATTTGGAATGGGACTTTACTATGCAGCTATCAGTTTATTTACAGAAGGTTTTGATGAATTTAAAAATATTTCCATCCTCATAAATTTGATTTTGTTACACATATCATTAATTATGGTTTACTTCACCCTTGTTAACTTCAGATTTAATTACCTTACTGCCTTGGTATCAACACTTACATTAATGTTTTCAGCTTCATTATATTCCTATGCTTTTCATCTTGGTTCTACTATCCACACGTATTTTGCATTTGTAATTTCTTTGTATTTCTTCTCTTATTACTCCAATTTAAATAAAAAGAGTTTAATTGCTCTTGGGATAATTAATTCAATCTTATTGTTTCATAGCTATTTAATCATTATTCCGCTTTTAGCTATATATCTGATGACATTCCTTCATTTTTTTGATTATAAATATCCAATGTCTGCTTTTAGATCGTTTTATAAAGCAATTTCTCTTCAGAAAATTTCATTAATACTAATGTCGGCATGTGTTTTAATATTTTATCAACCAGGTCAAGGAATAAGAGGGGCAGCTCGAGATATTTCAGAATTCTATGAATATTTCTATTTAGCAATAATGAATCTTACAGGTTGGTTAGATTTAGAAAATTTATATTTAAACCTATTTCAGTTCATTTTCTTTTTGGTCTTAATTATTTACGGACTTTATAGACTTTTTAATACCTTTTACAGACAAGTAATATATAAGAAAAATGCTGACTCCAAAAATCGTCCTCATCTAGGATTTTCATTAATTTTATATTCGCTTTTTGTTTATTTATTCTTTTTATTTGCTGGATTACTGAGCTTTGCGCCCACCAGACATATTTTATTTCTGCAAGTATTCATTGTAATTCTATATGCTTTTAGTCTTGATAGAGCATTAATATATTTAAAAGACAAATATATCATGCAAGTATCAATGATAATCTTTACCTTCACTATTGGTGTCATATCGCAAAACTACAGACTTGATCAAACTAAAGAAATTAATTTTAACTACGATGAGTTGAATGATGTTGGGTACTTGGTATCTGATATGCCCACTATCTTTTCAAAAAAAACAGATATTCCTGTATATTATCCAAGCGAAAATTTTGATACTGCACAAGACTATTACTATATTAGCAAGACAACAGCCCTTGAAATGCTCTCTGAAGAAAACAAAGAATCACTAGGAATTAATAACAGAAAAGTATCGGTAATATTAGAGAATGATGATATGTATTCATTTATGCCATTTAGCTCTCATAAGTTTGAAGATGGTAGGTTTGCTTTCAACCGAGGGAACGGATTATATATATATAAAATTAGCAATTCATTCTGAATTCTTCTTCAATAATCCATTGGTTTCTGGATTCATTAACATATGTGTAAAAAACTTTTTCTAGTTTCACTGATGCAACTTCTGTACATATCTTTTTGATAGCTTCAATTTTTTTTGAATTTTCTCTTTTGCCATAAAAGACACTTACATGTGGGAAGTATTCATCATCCTTGCTTATTAGTGGTATAAGGTCAAGTAGGTTACTTCTAAATTGTAGAAACTTATTATTTTTATGTATGGTAAAAAATATTGATTTATATTTTTCATTTCCCATTTCAAGTCTGCTAAATCGTATTTTAATTGGTTTGCTATATCTACAAAAATCCTTTAAATCTTTTCTCTTCTTATCATCAAGCTTTTTTATAGGTCCAAAAAGGGTTAGGTGTGGATTAAAATAAGGGCCATCTAAAATATTGCTTAATTTTAAAATATTTTTTGAAAGTAAGTTTTGATCATTTAATTCAAAACCACCCCATAACCAATAACCTTTATTCATGTTTTATTTATATGTTTAAACTATAATTGTCATTTAGTAATTGTATAGTTTTAACAATGACAATGTATTGCAAGATTGACGATCTAAATGAAATAATTAAGTCAAATAATATAAGTGTCATTTTTGTTGATATCGATGATACCTTATATGACTACAAATTTGCCCATCGTAAAGCATTGAATGAATGCTATCAGAATAGTTTTTTAGCTAAAGGCATAATTAGTTTTAGTGAGTTTAAAGAAAAATATAGATATTACAGAGATTTAATAACTAATCAATTTAAATATAACGGATCCACTAGATCAAGGATCTTAGCGTTTCAGAGAATGTTTGAAAGTCTAGGAATCAACAGTGCGTATACTCATTCTTTAGACTTTGAAAATAAATATTGGTCTTCGATTATCAAAAATATTAAACCTAATGAAAATCTAATAGCTTTATTAAAATCAAATAAAAGTAAAGGTATAAAAATTTGTGCTTTAAGTGACATGCAAATGAGATTTCAAGTGGAAAAATTAAAAAAACTGAGACTAACAAGAACAATTGAATTCCTTGTTACCTCAGAAGAGGTAGGAGTTGAAAAGCCCAGTGCTAGTTTATTTAAGTATGCCTTGAATAAATTATCTATAACTCCAGACAAGGCAATAATGATAGGCGATAATTATGATAAAGATATTAAAGGCGCAGCTGATATAGGGATTAAAACTTTTCATCACCAATTTATTTTTACGAGCAAATGAATATTTTTAAAAAAGACCTAGCCCCAACACAAATGAGCAAAAATCAACAATTGCTTTTTGTAATAGGAATAATAAGTAGAATTGTATTCGGTTTATTTTTTCTCAATACAAGCCCTGCTTTCTTAGATAATTTTCAATACGTTGCTAACTTTGATATTGATGATCTAAATAATGTCTATTCATCTAGAAATGAAAATATAAGTGCATTTCCTTATCCGTCAATTTTGCTTTACCTTTTAGCAACCGTTAATTTCATTTCAAGCGCGTTAGGACCCGGTGCTATTTATTTTCAAATTATATTTATGCTTGCGCTTTTTTTATTTATGGACTTAAGCATATTAAAAGCTTTATCAAGATGGCTAGGTTCTGGAAAAAATACCAATTTAATGACACTTTACTGGCTTTCACCAGTGTTGATATACCTAACTTACATAAGTGGTTCGATGGATATAATTGTGCTTTGTTTTTTCTTTTTGTCTCTTCAGCACTTATTTAAAAATAATCTTCGCAATTCATCTATATTTTTAGGTCTTGCTTTATCAACTAAAACCGTAATTATTTTAACCTTCCCATTTATTTTCTTTTACATGTTGTCTAAGAGAATTATATTTTCAAAAATAATTATTTTTTTTACGTTTGTGTCTTTAGTTTTCATTATTTTAAATATTCAATTCATATCTAATCTAGATTTCTTCAATGCAACATTTATTAATTCAGGTCAAACAAGAGTCCTGGAATATTATTTAACTATTGGTGATCAAGAATTTTACTTGATTCCAGCAATGTTCATTCTTTTGATATTTAACAGTGGATTAATGAAGAACTTCAATAGGGATACATTTATTATGTATTTAGCTTTTGCTTTTGGACTTTTTCTAATTTTTATTAAACCCGAAGAACATTGGTATTTTTGGTTATTGCCTCACTTGATATATTTTTATGCAAAAATAGAAGGTAGAAGTTATTACCTGCTTTATGCACTACAAATTATATTTTTCTTGTACTTCTTTCAAGATATTTTTGTTAGTTCTATGCAACCTGAACTTTCTTATCTAGCTGAGGACCTAATCTTCACAACAATGGTTGTAATTCTTTTATGCAATATTTTTTGGGTTTACTTTAGAGGAATTGAGGCATATAGAAATAAGAAACTATTTTCAAAGCCTTTCATTGTAGGAATTGGGGGTAATTCAGGATCTGGTAAGACTATGCTAGCAAATACAATATCACAAATATTCTCAAAAGATTTTTCCATAATACTAAACGGTGATGATATGCATAAATGGAAAAGAGGTGATCTTAATTGGAATAAGTTGACACATCTGAATCCCAAAGCTAATTCAATACATGAGGAGATAAAGAATCTTGAGAGCCTTAAAAATCATTCAAGCATAAAACGAAAAGTTTATAACCATGAAACAGGCGATTTTGATAAAGAAATTAATATTAATCCAAAAAATCTTATTATTTATGAAGGTCTTCATCCTTTTTTTCTTGCTGACCAAAGAAACATATATGATTTACGAATAATGCTTGTGCCAGATAAAGAACTTAATGAAAAATGGAAAATAACAAGAGATACAGAACAAAGAAAAAAATCCATTGAAGAAGTAAAAAATCAAATAGGTAAGAGGGATAGTGATGTTAAGAAGTTTATCGAACCTCAGATTTCTCACGCCGATATTATTATAAGACCATTTTTAGAGAGGAAAAAAAGCATTGAAAAGAAATTAAATTCAAAAATATATTTTGAAGTTAATATTAATCTACCAATTTCATTAGATGCCTTAGTAGATGAATTACAAAAGGTAAAAACAATAAAATTTGACCACAAATATAAAGAAAATGGTTCTCAAGTAATTACTTTTGAAGGAAATGTAAGTAAAAAAGATTTAGCTAAAATAAGTTTTATAAACCAAGATATTCTTCTAGATCTGGGAATTGATAATACATCATATCCTGAGGACTTATATGGTCTTGTTTCGATGCTGGTAGCATTTATTCTTACAAAATCAGCAAAATAGATGGAAGATAATAATTTAATCCAAAATTTATCTGAATTTTCAAAATATATTGGAGGGCGAATATGTGATGTTCAGGGCGGTGGAGGCAATACATCAGTTAAATATGATAATTTTATGGCAATAAAAGCTTCAGGATATTCATTGAAGGATTTAACTGAGATTGAGGGTTTTGCAGTAATGAATCTAAAATTATTAAGCGATTTTTTAAACAATGAAGAACTAACACAAGCTAAATTTGATAATTTTTTACCAACTTTCATAACATCACATAAATATAAAAGACCTTCAATGGAGGCAGGGTTACATGCAATAATTGATTATGATTACGTTGCACACACGCATTCAGCATATGTAAATATATTTACATGCTCAAATGAAGGAAAACAAATTTTGACAGATATTTTTCCTGATTCTCTTTGGGTTGAGTATGCAACACCAGGTTTGGATTTGTTTAAAAAAGTAAAAATGAGCATAAAATCAGAGAAGAAGTGTTCAAAAATAATCTTTTTACAGAACCATGGTTTAATAATATGTTCTGATGATCATGAAGAAATTATTTATTTAAACGAAAAAGTTAACAATGTTTTAATTGAAAAATTCTCTCTAAATGAATTTCTAATCTCTTCCAATTTTGATAAAAATCTTTCTGAGAATCTTCTTTTTCCAGATCAAGCAATATACCTTAATAAATTAGAAAATTTAGCTTTAACTACAGCAGCAACAGAAACATTTTCTGTTGTAAGTTATCTTCTTGATTCAATTAAGACCTTAGGTCTAACCCCAAATTATTTAAATAATAAGGAAAAAGAAAAATTACAAAGTTTAGAGAGTGAAAAGTATAGAAAAAGACTGGAAAAATAGGATTTGAATTATAGTGTTTAAGAAAAAGCTATAATTTGTTCTAAATAATAATGCATATCATAGTACCAATGTCTGGTGTCGGTAAGAGGTTTATGGATGTCGGCTACAAGACACCCAAACCACTTATCGAAATCGATAACATGCCTATTATTGAGCATGTCTGCAATCTATTTCCAGATGAGGATAAGTTTACCTTTATTTGTAATTCAAAACATTTAAAGGAAACAGAAATGAGGGATGTGCTTAAAAGAATCAAACCAAATTGCCAAATAGTTGAAATCCCTTGCCATAAAAAGGGTCCAGTATATGCAGTTTCTCTTCTTGAAAATATTGATGATGATGAAGAGGTAATAATAAATTATTGTGATTTTGGAACCTATTGGGATTATAAAGATTTTCTTAAACATACAAGAGATAGAGATGCTGATGCTGCAATACCCTCATATAGAGGATTTCATCCTCATATGCTTGGAGATACAAATTATGCTTTCATGAAAGAAGATAAACAATGGATGCTTGAAATTAAGGAAAAGGAACCTTTTACAAATAATCGTATGCAAGAATATGCATCCAATGGGACTTATTACTTTAAAAAAGGCAGTACAGTAAAAAAATATTTCAAAAAGTTAATGGATAAACAGATAGATTTAAATGGGGAGTTTTATGTATCTTTAGTTAATAACTTATTAGTTCAGGATGATCTAAAAGTATCAATATATGAAATTCAACACATGCTTCAATGGGGCACTCCAGAAGATGTATATCAATATAATGTCTGGTCAAATTACTTCTCGAACGCAATATCTGAACAAGAAAAATTTGAAATAGATTCTAATACCGTTACGTTAATACCTTTGGCAGGTCATGGAAGTAGATTTAAAAAGAATGGATATATAGACCCAAAACCTCTATTGGATGTGAGTGGGAAGCCAATGATCATTCAAGCAGCAAAGTCATTACCACAGTCTAAAGAATATAGATTTATTGCTTTAGCTGAACATTTAAGAGATTTTCCCCTAGAGGAGCACCTGATTGCTGAATACCCTTCTTGCAAAGTTATTGCAATAGAAGGCGTTACAGAGGGACAGGCTATTACTTGTGATAGAGGCCTAGAAGATAATGATGCTGAATCATCCTTGTTAATTGCTGCTACCGATAATGGGATGATATATGACCATAAAATCTTTAAAGAGCAGAAGGAATATAAAGATACAGATATTATTATTTTTACATTTAGGGGCCATATTAGCAGCAAAACCAAACCTGAAATGTATGGATGGGTTGATATTAATGAGCAAAATTGTGCAACTAACATTTCTGTAAAAAAGCAAATATCAGACAATCCTTTTGAGGATCATGCAATAGTTGGGACCTTTTGGTTTAGAAGTATAGATCTATTTAAATATGGGTTAAAAAAAATTATTGATAATAATGTGCGAATAAATAATGAATTCTATGTTGATAGTCTGGTTGGGGCACTTATTGATGAAGGCTTCAATGCAAGGGTTCTTGAAGTTCAAGATTATATTTGTTGGGGTACTCCGGAAGATTATGAAACCTTCATTTACTGGCAAAGTTATTTTCACAAAACACCTACACATCCATATAGTTTAGAAAAGGATATTACGGTAAATCCAAATCAAATAGACTCACTGAATGAAAAATATAAAAAGTTTTCACAAAAATACAACTAAAGATGGTGAAGAGACAGATTACAAGATTCATAATTACTGGAGTATGTGCAGTAACTGTTGATCTCTTGTCATACTATTTGTTAATTAATTATCTAAATAATGACTTATCAAAAGGCTTGTCATTTATTCTTGGCACAATATTTGCCTTTAATGCAAACAAATACTGGACATTTGAAAAATACAAAAAAAGCCTTTCTGAAATCATCCATTTTTCTGTTTTATACAGCTCAACTTTGATAATTAATGTTCTCATAAATAGAATCATTTTAGATCTCACAGATATCTTATTCTTTGCTTTTCTTATTGCTACCTTTTCAAGTGCAACAATTAATTTCATTGGACAAAAATTTTGGGTTTTTAAAAAAAAGGAGCTTAGTTGAAACTTTCTATAATTGTGCCTTGTTATAATGAAGCAAAAAATATACCTTTAATTATTGAAAGGTTTTCAAATTCAATAAATAGAGATGATATAGAAGTTATATTTGTTGATAATGGGTCTACAGATGATTCAAAAAGTGTGTTCAAAGATTATCTCCCAAAGCATTCTTTTGCAAAGCTAGTGAATTTAAAAATTAATAATGGATATGGTCACGGTATTAAGTGTGGTCTCCTAGCAGCAAAGGGCGATTTTATAGGTTATACACATGCTGATATGCAAACTGATCCTAAAGATGTAATTAAAGCATTAGAAATTATTGAATCAAAAGGCAGCTCCAGAAACTTATTTGTAAAGGGCCTAAGAAAAGGACGGCCATTTATTGATGAATTCTTTACAAAAGGCATGAGTATTTTTGAAACTTTATATCTTGGAACCAGTCTGTGGGATATAAATGCACAACCAAACATATTTCACAAAACCTTTTTTGAAAAGATAAAAAGCAAATGCCCAAATGATTTTTCATTTGACTTGTATATTCTTTATAAGTCAAAGAAATTAAATATTGATATCGTTCGTTTTGATGTAATATTCCCTGAAAGAAAATTCGGAGTATCGAGCTGGAATACAGGTATAGTTTCAAAGTGGAATTTTATCAAAAGAACATTAGAATTTAGTTCAAAATTAAAAAAAGATTTGTAATGGAATACATAGCTCATAGGATAAATACAATTAAACAACTTCTGGACTTGCCTGAGAACTGTGGTTTGGAAGTTGATCTAAGAGATCATCATAGCAAAGTAATCTTGCAACATGAGCCTTTTCAAGATGGAGAAAATTTCGAAGAATTCCTGAAATACTATAAGCATCAAACGATTATTTTAAATATTAAAAGTGAAAGAATTGAGCATAAAGTATTAGAAATTTTAAAAAAATATAATGTAAAAAAATATTTTTTTTTAGATTCATCATTTCCAATGATAAATATCATGACTAAGGAGAAAGAAAGTAATATTGCTTTAAGGTTTTCTGAATATGAAGGGATAGACACGATTTTAACTATGGCAGGAAAGATTAAATGGGTTTGGGTTGATTGTTTCACCCAACTACCAATAAATAAACAGAATTTTAAAATTTTGAAAGATCATGGCTTTAATTTATGTTTAGTTTCTCCAGAGCTGCAAAATCAAGATAATAAGATTGAGGCATACAGAAAGTATCTTAAAGATGAAGAGATTGTTTTTGATGCTATTTGTTGTAAATTACCTAATATAAAAAGGTGGAATTGAGTACTTGTTTTTATTTTATGTCTATTAACAGCATTTTAAAGATTATCTAATCTTATGAATATTTTAGTAACTGGTTCAGCTGGCTATATAGGTGCTTCATTTGCCTATAAGTGTCTGGAAGACGGCCACTCTGTAGTTGGCATAGATAACTACTCAAATTCATCAGATAAACATACAAAAATCCTCAAGGCTAAATCAAAGGATTTCATGTTTATTGAAGCTGATTTATCAAAAAATATAAGCAATGAAATACAAAAAAACATATCAAAAAAACAAATTGATATAGTTGTTCATTTTGCAGCATTAAAATCAGTTTCAGAGTCAGAAAAGCTTCCTATGAAGTACTGGGATAATAATGTTGGTGCCTCTATAAACTTAATAAATATTTTAAAAAACTTAGGCATCAAAAAGCTTATTTTTTCAAGCTCAGCGACTGTATATGGTGATTCAGAAATTCAGCCTGTTACAGAGGAATGTAAAATGAGTCCTATGTCAACATATGGAAGCACTAAAATTGCTTGTGAATATTTATTTAATGATGCTTGCAAAGCAGGAGATTTGGATGTGATTCACCTAAGGTACTTTAATCCTGTAGGTGCACTTAAATCGGTGGATATATATGATGATCCATATGCTTGCCCTGCTAATATTATGCCAAGACTAGTAAGAACTGCACTTGGCATCGAGAAACATATGTATATATGGGGAAATGATTATGGAACGAAGGACGGAACTGGCGCGAGAGATTACATACACATTGCAGATTTAGTTGAAGGGCATATTTCGGCAATGAATTTTTTAAAATTTTCTACTGGTTCTTTAGCATTTAACCTTGGAACTGGAAATTCAATTACTGTCCTAGAACTAATAAAAAAATTTGAGACTATAAATAATGTAAAGATACCTATTTCTTTTGAAAAAAGACGAAAAGGAGATATTCCTGAATGCTATGCTGATCCAACAAGAGCTGAAATGGTTCTTAAATGGAAAACAAAAAAATCTCTTGAAGAAATGTGTGAGAGCTCATGGATGCCTTTTAAAAAATGAATTTAAATGTATTTAAGGATTTAGCTATTGATGCTGCTAGGCAAGCAGGAGATTTTCTAAATAAAAGTAAATTAGAAAAAAAGGAAGTTTATAAAGAAGAGGGTCGGGATATAAAATTAATCATTGACCAAGATACGGAAAAACTTATTAGAGCTAGCCTTCTGGGAACCAATATTCCGATATTGGGCGAAGAATATGGGGGTGAAATATCACAAGAAAAATATTGGGTTATAGATCCAATAGATGGCACTGCAAATTATTTTAGAGGGCTAGATGAATGTTGTGT
>MDTD01199168.1_pt1 | contig 13926 bp, 11 predicted proteins | sample 811221 | NCBI WGS metagenome assembly MDTD01 (sample SAMN05326646, study PRJNA326480) | marine metagenome | isolation source: seawater | place: Pacific Ocean: South West | collected 2011
ATTGGCAAAATTATCTTTTATTTTTAAAAAATCTTTTTTCTTTATGAAAACTTCTCCTCTAATTTCTATTTCATTGGGAAAATTTCTGTTATTTATCTCTAAAGGTATATCTTTTATAGTTTTTATATTTTCAGTTATAATCTCTCCAGTTTTTCCATCTCCTCTAGAAACTCCATATTGAAGTTTTTTATTTTTATAAGTTAAAGATGCTGAAATACCGTCAATTTTAGGCTCAACACTGTAATCAAATTTTATTTCTTTATTTAAAAAGTTAAAAATTTTTTTTTCAAAATTTTGAAGATCTTTCTTATCAAATGCGTTTGATAAAGATAGCATGGGTACTTTATGCTTATATTTTTCAAAAGATTTTGAAGGTAGAAAACCTATAGTATTACTTGGAGAATTCTTATTTTTTAAATAATTAAATTTTTTTTCTAATTCTATGATTTCTTTTTTTAAACTATCATAATGAGCATCTGTTATAATTGGGCTGCTTTTATCATAATATAATTTATTATGTCTATTAATTTGTTTAATTTTATAGTTATAGTTTTTTTTGATTTCTGATTTATTCATCAAATTAAGCTTATTATTTAAATAAATTTTTAAATTTATTTAAAATATTTTCTCTATCATCTTTGCTTCTTATTTTTTTTACACTATAATTTTTATTTATTAATTTATAGCTCTCTTCATACCATTGGCTTGATTGATAATTATATCCTAAAAGTAAAGCATATTTTTCAGCTTCATCCGTTAATCCTATTTTATAGTTTAATTCAACCAATCTATGCAATGCTTCTTCAATAAATATAGTTGTATCATACTCATTAACAACTTTTTGAAATCTCTTAATAGCGGGTATCCACTTTTCCCTTTGAACATAATATCTAGCTAGATACATTTCTTTAGATGCCATAATTTCTGTAATATATTTTAATTTATATTTTGAGTCTTTTGCATAATCGGTCTCAGGATAATTTTTTATTATAAAGTTAAAGTATGCTTTAGCTTGAACTATCTCTTTCATGTCTTTTTTTTCATCAATTATTTGGTCGTAATGACATAGTGCTAATAAATAATACGCATAATCTGTTTGTGGATGATTTTTATATTTTAAAAGAAATCTTTCTAAATCGTTTATGGCATCATTATAGTATCCTTGTGAAAAATACCCGTATGCTGACATTAAAACTGCTCTTGGTGCCCAAATTGATTGAGGGAATAATAATTCAGCCTCACTAAATTTTTTACCAGCGTAAATAACATCGCCTTTTTCAAATTCTTCCAAACCTTGTTTGTAGACTTCTATCATTTGTGTTTCTAAATTTTTTTCTTTAAGTGCAGAAAAATCCTCAACTTTTTTAGAGCATGAGATTAACAATAGACAAATAAATATATAATTTAAACAAAATCTTAAAATCATTAACTTGTTTTAACAGATTCAAATAAAAATTGTAACTTTTAAGCTATAGATTTTAAGTTATGATAATTTGCAAATGTATGTGGTAATTGTTTTCCTTTTATCTCGATTAAAGAGTAATTTGTTTGATTGCTAAATATTTTTTTTAATAATTGATTAGTTAAATTGTGACCACCTTGTGAGCATCTGATGTTACCTATAATTTTATATCCTGACAAAAATAAGTCTCCCATACAATCAAGAATTTTATGGTTAACAAATTCTAATTTATTTCGTAATCCTGTATCATTTAATATTTGCTCATTTTTAATTACTATTGCATTTTTTAGACTTCCGCCTTTACCTAAATTTAGTTTTTTAAGTTTTTCTATATCTTCATACAAACAGAACGTTCTTGAATTGTATATATCGCTTAAATCATCTTCAAATATGTTAACTCTATTTTTTTGTATATCTATAAGTTTGTTTTTATACTTTATTTCAAATTCTATTTCTCCAGTGACATTGGATTTATCAACTGAGATAAATTTAGATCCGTCACTCAGTTTAATATTTTTATTTACTTTAATTATTTTTATTGGCTGATCACTGAATGTAAGGCCCACTTCATTAATTTTTTCTATGAATAATTTTGCTGAACCATCTAATATAGGTACCTCTTGTGAATCTAATTCAATAAAAGCATTATCAATACCCACGCCATAAAGTGCACCCATTAGGTGTTCTATTGTTGATACTTTTACGCCATACTCGTTGGAAACTGTTGTGCAAAGAGTAGTATCGGTTACATTTGAGTAATTTGGATAAATTATATTATTTGATTTTAGATCTATTCTTTTAAAAACTATACCTGTATTAGGTGCTGCTGGTAAAATATGTAAACTTACCTTTTTTCCTGTGTGAATACCTATTCCATTAAACGAAATTTTTTTTGATACAGATTTTTGAGTAAGAATTGACACACTAAATTTATATAGAAACTTACAGATACTAAATACTCAAGAATTATTACAAGAAAATACAATTATTTACTAAAATAATTGAAAAATTTCTCAAATAATCCTTGTTTTTTTATGATTACGTTTGAATTTTTGTAGTTATTTAAATAGTGCAATAATCCGTAACTACAAATTTGACTATCCGACTCAGCATAAAAATTAATAGATTTAAAATTAAATTTATCATCTAAATAAAAAGAATTATCATTAAACAATATTGATCCTTCTCCAATTAAAAATAAATCTGTATCAGTTATGCTATATCTGTAACTTTCTTGATCAATCTTCTTAAAAATTAAGTCTATAATTTCTTGAACTCTGTAGAGGATTACTTTTTTTAGAATATCTATTGATATATTTTTATTAATTATATTTTTCAAAATATCAGAATTTTCTAAAGAATTTTTTTCATATGAAAACTCAGTGTCTGATTTATTAAACAATTTTTTAATTTTTTCCGCATCATCAATACTTATTTTAAAAATATTAGAGATATCTTTTGTTATATGAAAACCTCCTATTGGTATTGTTTGAATTAATTTAAACTTTTGTTTTTCAAATAAAATAAATGTTGTTCTCTCCCAGCCTATTTCTAAAAAAGAAATTTTATCTCTAGTTAATTTTTTTGAATATTGTTTTGATTTTAAATAGCTAGTGCAAAAAATATTTGTTACATTTAAATTATTTTTAATAAAATTATTTTTTATGCTATTAATTAATTCTTTCGGAAAACAAATAACTTTAAAATCTACTTTTAAATTATTTATTTTTAATTCATCTTTTGGTAATTCATTGTAAGATATTTTGTCAGCTATACAATTGTCAATTATAATATGAGTTATTTGTTTAGTGTTATAATATTCACCAATTAACTGATTTAATTCCAAAATCAAAGATTCATAAATTTTTTTTAATTTAGTTTGACTATCTGATTTTTTACTAAGTGAAATCTCAATAGTTAATATTTTTGATGAGTCTAAAATTAAAATAACATCTTTTATATGAAAAGAAATTTTTTTCTCTGCTTTTTTTATAGTTTTTAATAAAGTATCAAAATGATTATTATACGCCTCATCAAAACTAACTTCTGTAGTGTTTAAGTATTTTTCATTAAAATTATTATCAAAAACTGCAAATCTTATTTTTGAAGATCCAAAATCAATAATATTATAATAATTCTCACTAGTCATTTTTTAGAATTAATCTTTTTGAAATTCTTAAATCAACAATAGTATTAGGATTGATTTTATTAGTAACTGAGAAACGCTTAAATAATTTTAATGATTCCTCGATTTTTTTCTGAGGTAATTTTATCACTATATTGTTTTCAAAATATAAATCCCATCTATTATTCTTGTGGTAAAAAAATTTATTTATTTTTTCATAATTTAGTTCTTGTTGTAAAATTTTTTCTTTTAAAGATAGAAATTCAGGGATATCAAATTTTCCAAAAATAATAGGTAATTTACCTTCGTGAGAAATTTTTTTATAGGAAATAAAAAAGCCATTAGATCCAACAAAATATTTTTTTTGATCTATATAAGTAGTAGCAATTAAATCAGTTGTTTTTGCACTAATATTGATTGTTGAAGGATAATTTTTAGTAATTGTTATATTTTCCAAAAAATTAAGATTAGTTAAACTTTCATAAAGCAATTGCTTATTTATATGAAAAATATTCTTATCAATTAAAAATTTAGTATTTGATAAAATCATATTATTAATATTTTCCTTGTCACTATTCACAGTAATATTTCTAATAATAAACTTTTGTTTTATATTTTTAAAAAAATATTGATTAGAAACTGTCGATAAAAGTAAAAATAAAAAAATATAAAAATATATTTTTTTTTTATTTATTAATTGATGCATCTATCAAAATTTTTTTTATCAAATTTTTAAAACTAATGTTATTAAAATTTGCTATTTCGGGGACTAAAGATAAAGATGTCATTCCAGGCTGTGTATTAGTTTCTAATAAATAAAATTTGTTTTTATGAAACCTAAAGTCAGATCTTGTTACTCCTCTGCATTTTAATAGTTTGTGAGCTTTTAAAGCTATATTTACAACTTCCTCGTACTGTTTTTTGGTAATTTTTACTGGAATTAAGTGATCTGTCTGAGCTTTTGGATTATATTTAGCTTCATAATCATAAAATGCTCTTTTAGGCTTTAATTCAATTGCACCAAGAACTTTTCCTAATAAAATTGCAACTTGTATTTCTCTACCAGGTATATATTTTTCAATCAATATTTCACCATAATCTTTTAATTTATTTATTTTTTTGATTATGTTTTTTCTATTACATATAAAGACATTCACACTTGAGCCTTCATTTAACGGTTTTATCACTACAGGAAATCCGATTTTTTTTAATTTTTGAAAAAAAATTTTTTTTTTTGTTTTTGATCTAAATGAGAATTTGAAGTATTTCGGAGTATTAATATTATTTTTTATATAAATTTTTTTTGAGATATCTTTATCAATTGCCAAAGATGACGATAAAACACCAGAATGTGTGTATTTTACTTTTTCGGACTCTAATATTGCCTGGATATAACCATCTTCACCATATCTACCATGTAATAAATTTAAAACGATATTTGGTTTAAATTTTCTTAAATTTTTTACAAATAATCCATTTGGATCTATTATTTTTATCTTATATTTTTTATTTTTGTTAAGTTCTGTGTAAACACTTTTTGCTGTTTTTAAACTTATCTCTCTTTCATTTGAGTAACCTCCTGCTAAAATTAATATTCGTTTCACTATTCTATAATTTTAATTTCTAAATTAATTTTAATACCTGTTTTATCTTTAACGTTTTTTTTTACATAATTTATTAAAGAATTCATTTCCTCAAATGTGGCATTCTTATTATTAACAAAAAAATTATAATGCTTAGGAGATATACTTGCATCTCCAAAATTTATATTTGCTGGAACTGACTCTTTTATCAATTCCCAAGCCTTTTTATTTGTTTGATCTATTGGATTTTTAAAAGTACTTCCACCAGTTTTAATTTTAGAAGGTTGAGAATTATTTTTTTTTTTGTGTAATTTTTCCATTATCAACTTAATTTTATTTTTCTCAGATAAACTTCCTTTGAGTGTTGCACTCAAAAATATTAAATTTTCAGACAACTCTGTGTTTCTATAATTAAATTTAATTTTGTTAGCTGGTATAATTCGAATATTGCCGTCAGTGTCCAGACATTGAATTGAAATTATTTTATCTTTAAATTCTGTTCCAAAGCAACCTGAATTCATTTTAATACCCCCGCCAATAGATCCAGGAATACAATACATAAATTCAAGTCCACTTATATTATTCTCCATTGCAAACAATGAAACTTTTTTTTGCGAACAAGCAGAACCAGCTATAATAGTATCATTTTTTAGTTTAGAAACTGATGAAAAATTATTACTTAATTTAATAACTACTCCATCATATATTTTGTCACTAAATAGTACATTCGAACCAAGACCTAGAATGAATATTTTACCTCTATTAGAATATAATATTAAAAAATCCTTCAATTCTTTTAAATTTTTAGGTTTAAAGAAAACTTTTGACTTACCGCCAATATTAAACCAATTTAACTTTTTTATATCAAAGTCAAAGAAAATGTCAGATTTATATTTGATTTTAAATTCTTTGATATCTTCTAAGTTCATTTCTACTTTAGGCTTCTTACCCAGTTAGATATAGAACCTGCACCCATAGCTATAAAAATCTTATTACCAAAAGTGATATTTTTTATCACTTTTTTTAAGTCATTTTCATTTTTTAGCATAATTAAATTTACATTTGAATTTTTTGCTAAATATTTCGCAAAAGAACGATAAGAGAAACCTAGTTCCATATTTTCTCCTGCTTTATAAATTGGACATAGCAAAATTGTATCCGCTTTTTTAAAACACGTAGAGAATTCTTTTTTTAAACTTTTAACTCTTGAAATTCTATGTGGTTGAAAAATGCATACTATCTCCTCTTTTTTATATGCTTTTCTAACTCCATCTAATAAAGAAGAAATTTCTGTAGGATGATGAGCGTAATCATCGAAAAATGGTATTTGGTTAATTTTATACAAAAAATTAAATCTTCTTTGGACTCCTTTAAAATTTTTTAGCCCTAATTTAATTATTTTATCTGGAACTCCTATTGAAAAAGCAACTGCTAAAGCTGATGTTGCATTTTTAATATTATGCAATCCAAGTAATGGGATATTTAATCCTCTTATAATTTTTTGATTCCCAGGTATTTTGATTTTAACATCAAACTTACAATAATTTTTATTATGATTTATGTTGCATATATAAAAATTTGAATTTTTGCTCAAACCATATGTATAATAATTTTTATTTTTAACTCTAGGTAAAATATCTTTTATATTTTTGTCGTCTAAACAAATAAATGATTTTCCTAACGATGGGGTTTTGTTTATGAAATCAACAAATTTTTTTTTTAAGTTATTAATATTTTTATAAAAATCTAAATGTTCTTTATCAATATTGGTAATTATAGAATAATTGAAAGGAATTCGTAAAAAACTTCCATCGGACTCATCAGATTCGATCAAACCCCAATCACTTTTACCTAATTTTGCTGAGCTTCCAATTGAGTTTAATACACCACCATTAATAATGGTTGGGTCAAGTTTGGCATGGTTCAAAATATTAGATAATATTGAAGTAGTTGTAGTTTTTCCATGAGAACCTGTGACGACAATATTTTTCATCAATGATACTATATGACCAAGTAATTCTCCTCGTTTGTAAATGGGCAAATTCAATCTCTTTGCATATTTGTATTCTGGGTTAGATTTTTTTATAGCTGAAGAAATTACTAATACAGTACAATTCTCAATATTTTTTTTATTGTGATTCAAAAATATTGGAATTTTTCTTTTTCTTAAATTACTAAGATATTTGTTGTCTGATATGTCGCTGCCTTGAATTTTAAAACCAAGACTATCCATTATCAGAGCCAAGCCGCTCATTCCAATGCCACCTATTCCAACAAAATGAATTAATTCTGTCTTACCAAGATTAATTTTCATTAATAATTTCTATAATACGATTATTTATATTATTCCAAGTATTTTTTTCACTTATTTTTTCTAAATTACTTACCTTCTCACAGTAATCTGCACGATTATTAAAAATTTTTAAAAATAATTCCAAAATACTATCAACATCAAAATTTTTTTGTTCAATTAACCAACAACAATTTTTTTGATAGTAATAACTTGAATTATGAAATTGATGATTATCTCTTGCAGAGGGCAAAGGAATAACTAAAAAAGGAATATTTAAAAAAGAAAGTTCGCTTAATGTATTTGCACCACCTCTTGTAATAGCTAAGTCTACATCTTTATAAAGGTCATTGCTACTATTAGTAAATTCAAAAAATTTATATTTTAATTGTGTGTTATTGTATTTTTCTTGCAGTCGTTCTTTTAAATTTTTCTTTGAAATTTGCTGAATAATTTGGAATTCTTTTTTTTTTGAAATTTCAATAATTATATCAGAAATTTTATTATCAAAAAAAGTGGCACCTTGACTACCACCAATTATGAGTATTTTTTTTATCTCTTTAAAATTTTTTTTATTTTTTTTTATTTCGTAAAGTTCTTTTTTTAATATTGGCTGAATAATTTTTTTTTTAAAATTATATTTTTTTGGGAATTTTTTTAAATTATTATTATAGCAGATTATTGCTTCTGAAAATTTTAAAACAATTTTATTTGATCTTCCTAAAACACTATTTGGTTCAAATAAAATAATTTTTTTTTTTAAAAAAAATGCTGCTATACAAAATGGAAAGGTCATATAACCACCGGTGCTAATTAACATATCTATTTTATTTTTTTTAATAAAATTTATAGATTTAAATATACTTACTAAGTATTTTATTATATTTAATGGTAGTAAATAAAATTTGGAAAATAAATTTGGCACATCAATTAGTTGATAACTGTACTTGTTTTTATTTATGTATTCACTACCTCTAGCATCAGTAACTATTTGAATTAAAAAATTATTTTTAAGATGTTCTAATAAAGCAATAGAAGGAACCACATGTCCCCCAGTTCCACCAGTAACCACTAAAATACTTTTCATGCTAGGTTAATTTTCTTTTTGTTAGGTTTAAAATAATTCCACTTATAATAGATGTGCCTATAATTGATGAACCTCCATAACTAAGAAATGGCATGGTCATTCCTGTTGTTGGAAGAATTCTAATATTTACACCAACGTGTATAAATGTTTGAACTAATATTACAGTAACACAACCAACCAAAATTAGTTTAAAATTATTATTTTCAGTAAAATTAATTTTTTTAATCACTCTGTATGAGAAAATTAAGTAAAGCAAAATAATGCTAGCAACAATAATTACACCGAACTCTTCTGCAATAACGGACATTATGTAATCTGTATGAGCTTCGGGTATCCTCGAGTTTAAAGTGCCTTCTCCTATACCTTTTCCAAAAAAACCACCATTTGAAATCGCATCACTGGCTTTATCAGCCTGATAGTTATTACCTCCAGAAGTATCCAAAAATGCTAATAATCTGCTTTTTATATATTCGAATTTTGGGACAAAAAAAACTAACACAAAAGTTAGAGTCGTTAATAAAATTAAAGAAAAACTAAATAATATTAAATTTATTCCTGATACAAAAATAATTGCCAACCATACAGAGATAATTAGTAATGTTTGCCCAAGATCTGGCTGTGATAAAAGTAATATGATTATAGGGAATAAAATTATAGTACTTAACAAATACTTAAAGTATAAATTTTTTTTGTCTAAAGATATTATTAATGAGATAATAATTACAAAGAAAGGTTTTAAAGTTTCAACAGGTTGAAATCTTGGAAGTGTCCCTAATTCTAACCATCTTTTTGATCCTTTAACCTCAACCCCAACAAGTGGCACTAAAATTAAAGCAACAAAAGAAAAAAGGAATAAGATCACTGACATCCTGACAATAAATTCCTGATGTAAAAATGAAAATAATAATATTATAAAAATACCAATTATTACAAACACAAAATGCTTTAAAAAAAAATAGTATGAATTAGTATCTAATTTATCTGAAGCAATTATTGAAGTAGAAACTAGTGAAAAAAAAAGACCTAATACAAAAAATGTTGTAATTATAAAAAATATGGACTTATCTATGTTTTTCCACCAATCGTAAAAAGTATCAAAATATTTATTCATCAGTTTAATAAGTATTTTTTTATATATGTATTAAATTTTTCACCTCTGTGTTCAAAATTTTTAAACTGATCAAATGATGCAGCAGCTGGACTGAATAATATAATAATTTTTTTTTTTTCTTTTTTTTTAAATTTTGATATTAATTTTAAAGCACTTTGCAAATTTTTTACTAAATTAGTACTTATTTTATTTTTTAGTAAATTGAAAAATATTTTTTTATCTTGACCATAAATGAATGCTTCTAGATTTTTAAAGTATTTTTTTTTTAAATTAAATTGATCACCTTTCTTGAATAATCCGCCTAAAATCCAATATATTTTTTCATTTGATTTTAAAAAAGGTAGTGTAGAAGATAAAGTTGTAGACTTTGAATCATTGATTATTTTAATAGTCTTTGAATCAAAAATTAATTCTTGACGGAACCTCAAAGGTTTAAAATTGTTTATTGTTTTTAAAATATTTTTTGTATTTAATTTAAGATATTTTGATAACTCAAATAAAAAATTTATATTTTGAATGCTTGTAGAATTTATAAAATTAGTGTTCTTCAATTTTTTTTTTAAATATGCATATTCATTTTTTTTTAAAAATATTATTTTTGATTTTATTTTTTTGAATCTTAGCAAATTTTTTAAAGATTTATCATTTGGAATTATAGAAACGTCATTTTTAGTTTGTTTAAAAACGCAATTTAATTTCGATAATCTATAATTTTTTAATGTATTATGTCTTTCTAAATGATCTGGTGAAATATTTAAAATTACAGAAAATCTTGATCTGAAATATTTACTATAAGCTAATTGATAAGAAGAAGCTTCTACAACAAAAATCGTTTTTTTATTTACTTTTTTTTCGTCTAAAATAGGATTTCCAATATTTCCTGTCAACCTAACGTCATAATGGTGATTTCTTAAAATATCATATAGCAACTTACATGTTGTTGATTTTCCATTTGTGCCTGTGATTGTGATTGTTAATATTTCTGGATTAAATTTATAAAAAATATCCAAATCAGTAATAATTTTATTTCTATTTTTCTTTAAATAATTAGATAATTCACATCTATTTATATTTATTCCAGGACTTATTATTATATTATCAAAATTATTATTTATTAATTTTGATTTAGAAATTAAATATTTTTTAAATTTAAAATTTAGTTTTTTTTTATTATCATCAAATATAAAGCATCTATTTTTTTGATTAAGATATCTAAATGAAGAAATTCCAGATTTTCCGAAACCGTAAATTAAGAAACTTTTTTTTAAATTTTCATTATTTGACTTCATTATTATCTGAGTTTTAAGGTTGCCAATCCAATCATTGCTAGAATAATTGATATTATCCAAAATCGAATTACAACTGTTGACTCTGGCCACCCTTTTTTTTCAAAATGATGATGTATAGGAGCCATTTTAAATATTCTTTTGCCTGTAAGTTTAAAAGAAATAACTTGAACTATTACAGATACAGCTTCTAAAACAAATAGTCCCCCAGTTATTGCAAGAACAATTTCATGTTTTGTAATTATACCAACCGCTCCCAATGAACCACCTAAAGATAGCGATCCAGTATCCCCCATAAAAATTTTTGCCGGTGGTGCATTAAACCAAAGAAAACCCAAACAAGCTCCAATTATTGATCCACAGAATATTGATGCTTCTCCAACTCCCTCGATATAGGCTATATGCAGGTAATCTGAAAAAATTATGTTACCTGATACATAACTGATGAAAGCAAAACAGGCAGCAACTAACATAACTGGGACAGTTGCTAATCCATCTAAACCATCTGTTAAGTTAACCGCATTTGATGCGCCAACTAATACAAACATATAAAATGGTATAAAAAACCATCCAAGATTAATAACTAAATTTTTAAAAAAAGGAAAATATAAGTTGTTTATTTGATCTGAATTACTTGTTGAATATAATAACAATATTCCAATAAAAGCTAAAATAATTTGAGTAAAAAACTTAACCTTAGATGAAATTCCTTGAGAACTTTTAAACTTTATTTTTTTATAATCATCATATGCCCCAAGTAATCCAAAAGATAATGCAATATAAATTAAAAACCAATTATAAGGATTTGATAAATCACCCCATAATAAAACTCCAGAAAAAACTCCCAATAATATAATTAATCCACCCATTGTTGGTGTTCCTATTTTTCGAACTACGTGGTCACTTGGACCATCTTCTCTAATTGGATTGTGAATTTGTTTTGATGAAAAAAAATTTATTAATGGATTTCCAACCAAAAAAACAACTAGCATGGCCGTGAACATAGAAAGACCAGTTCTTACAGTTAAATATTTAAAGACATTTAAAAAGCTGTATTGATCTACTAAAATTGAAAAAATCTCAAATAACATTAGAATTTGTATCCAAATTGTTTGGTTATTTGGTTAAGTCCTGTAGAATTTGAACCCTTTATCATTAAAAAGTCCTCATTATTTAAATCATATTTTATAATATTAAAAATATCATTTTTTGATTTAAGTATTTTTCCTCTTTTTTGTGTTCTAATTTTGTTAAAAGTATCAGTAATATTTTTACCATAAACAAACAGTTTTTTAAATTTTGCTTTATTAATATCCTTTGCGGCCTCGATATGAAGTTTTTTTGAAAATTTTCCTAATTCTAACATATCGCCAAGGAACATAAATTTTTTATTAGGACTTATTTTTAATTTATCAAATTTTTCTATTGAGAATTTCAGTGATAGAGGATTTGAATTATAACTCTCATCGATTATATTTATTTTTTTACCACTAAAAGTAATTTTTTTTATATTTCCTCTACCACGAGGAATTTTATATTTAGAAAAAAAATTACTGTTTATTTTATCAATAACGTTAAGACTCTTACAAACTGCTAAGGAAGCTAATATGTTGCTTAAATATGGTAATAAATTTTCATCAACTGTGAACTTAAAATTTTTTGAGAATATACTAATATATAAAGTGAAATGTTTTTTAGACTTTATTATTTTAGATAACTTTACGTCAGCATTTTTATATTTGCTAAATGAAATTATCTCTAAATTTCGCTTATTTGCTAATTTAGAGAAAAATTCAAAAAATTTATCATCTTTGTTTAAAACAACTGTACCATTTTTTCTTATATTGAAAATTATTTCTGATTTAGCTCTGGCTATGTCAAATAAAGTATTAAAATTTTTAGCATGTGCATAGGTAATATTTGTTATAACTCCAATATCTGGTTTTATTATTTTTGATAAATAATTAATTTCTCCTTTTTTATCCATTCCAATCTCAAATATTCCGTAAATTGTATCCTTGTTTAAATTCAATATGGAAATTGGTAAACCAAATTTATTGTTATATGAATTCTTTGAATAGGCAGTATTATTAATGTGTTGAAGGCATTGTCCCAATAATTCTTTGAGCGAAGTTTTGCCAGAGGATCCAGTAATAGCAATTTGAGATGCTTCTGACGAAACTCTAATTTTTTTTGAAAATTCAATTAATAATTCTAAAGTATTTTTAACTTTTATTTTTTTTTTACTTGGTTTTCTTATATTTTGAAGAATTGCAAGTTTTGCTCCGTTCTTTAAAGCCTCATCAGCAAAATCACTTCCGTTTAATATTTTACCCTTGATACCAAAGAAAATTTGACCTTTATTTATTTCTTTTGAACTAGTACTTATTTTCAAATTTTTTAATCTATCTAACTTCTTATTTTTAACTAACTCTTTAAATATATTTAATTTCCAATCTTTTGATAAAAATCTATTTTTTGCAATTATAGATTTTCTAATATTATATGCGTCTGAGAATTTTTTTTTGTTGCCATATTCTTGAATTCTTTCATGTCCTTTTCCTGCAATGATTAAAACTTCATCAGACTTACTATTTAGAACAGCTTTTTCTATGGCTAATTTCCTAGACGGTATTTCAATCATTTTGTTGGGCAATATTGATTTCTTGATATTATTTCTAATTTTTTTTGGGTCTTCATTTCTAGGATTATCATCAGTAAGATAAATGAAATTACATAATTTATTAGCAATTTTACCCATAATAGGTCTTTTCTCTTTGTCTCTTTCTCCACCGCACCCAAATACGATGTTAATTTTTCTTAAGTCAAATTGCTCTTTAATATTTTCTATACATGTTCTAAGTGCTTCGGGTGTGTGAGCATAATCTAAAATAATTATAGAATTATTTTTAGTTTTTCCAATTGTCTCTAATCTTCCCTCAACTGGTTTAATATATTTTAGATTTTTAACAATATTATCAA
>MDTD01005004.1_pt1 | contig 13923 bp, 12 predicted proteins | sample 811221 | NCBI WGS metagenome assembly MDTD01 (sample SAMN05326646, study PRJNA326480) | marine metagenome | isolation source: seawater | place: Pacific Ocean: South West | collected 2011
AAATTAAAAGATTTAATACCAAGACATAATTTTATGATACCTGTTCAAGCTGCAATAGGTGGAAAAATTATCGCAAGAGAAACAATTAAAGGTTTTAAAAAAGATGTACTAACGAAAATTCATGGAGGAGGTGCTACTGATCGAAAAAGAAAACTCTTGGAGAAACAAAAAAAAGGAAAAGCAAGATCTAAGCAATTCGGGAGAGTAGAAATACCTCAAGAAGCGTTCATCGGAGTGCTAAAGATTAATAAGGAAAAATAATTATCTTAATGTTTTGATTATATTAGAAATTATTTTCTTTGATGAAATTATATCTGAGTTAAAAAATTTAACTTTATTGTAAATAGTTTTACTTGATCTATTTGTATGTTTTGGATAATAGATGCTTATTACTTTTTTTCTTAAAGCTGCACCAATACATATTGGTCCAGACTCATTTCCAATCACAAATAAACTACTATTCATTGTCTGAATTAATTTTTTAAATTTGTATTTATAAATAAAGATAATCGTCTTTTTTTTTTTAAATATATGTATTATTTTTTTAAAATTTTTATATTTAGATGGATCAAAATTAATATACACTTTATTAATAGATTTATTTTCTAAAATTTTTCTAATTAATTTTATATAGTAAATTTGATCCCAATTATTGGAGTCATGTCTTGAATCGATACTTATAAAAATATTTTTTTGTATTTTTTTTAATTTTTTAATTTCTAAAGAATAATCATTAATAAAATTTATATCTTTAAATTTTTTTTTTGATTGTTTAATAATGTATTTAGATAAGTCTTTTGTATTATCTTTTTTAAAATAAATTTTATTCTTTGAATTTGATAATAAAAGAGGAATAATAAGTCTTTTTGTTGGTGCTGTTAAAATACAAATGTCAGAATTATATGAGTTAATTTTCTTTAAAAAGAACAAAGATCTTTTTAATTGATTTTCTCTCTCAAAATTTATGTATTCAATTTTTTTAATAGAGGTTTCATTTGATAATAAACTTTTAGCTTTATTAACTTTATTTGTAATAATATAAATTTTAGTTTTATATTTTGTATATAACCCTCTTATTAAAGGAATATGAAATATTAGGTCTCCAATACCTCTATATGGAATAACTAAAATTATTTTTTTTTTATCCATACTTTAAATTGATCTATATTATCTAAGATATATTTTGGAAGAAAATTTAATTCGTTATTTAAAAAAAGTTTATCATCTGGATCTAAAAAACTAACATTTTCTCCAATACATTTCTCAATATAGTCTTTATTTTTATATTTTGGTATGTTGTGCTCTGTATGTGCATATGCCTTAATTTTTTTAATTATTTCTTCAGGTTTTTTTAACCAACCGAAATGCCAACCTCCATTTTCAATTATTTGAAATTTATTATAATAAGTTTTAGAAAAATATTTATCTAATCTTAAAATATTGTATTTCTTTTTCACTTTAAGTGATCTTAGCCACTGAGGAGAAACAAATATTTTTTTTTTACAAAGTTTGGTACCAATCCACTTTTTATTTCTTATTAAATTTAGTTTATACATAGTATGAATCTGTGAAAAGGCATAAACATACTTATTAATCTTCAAAAAATTGATTATCTTAAGATTAGGTATTTCATCAATATCAGAAATTATTATAATATCATCATCATTAGATTCTTTTAGACCTTTATTAATACAATTTCTTTGAAAACTTTCTCTTTCCCAAGAATTTAAATTTGGATTAAATTTTTCGACGTAAAAATATTTAATTTTTTTTTTGAATTTGTCTAATATTTTTTCATCAATTTTTTTACCTTTATTTTCTCCTTGGTGATTTTGTCCAAACTCAATTATTATAAAAAAATCTACGTACTTATCTAATTCATTTAATCTAATGTCTAAAATATGATTTTCATCATTAAAAATAAAACAGTCGAAAATTTTCATAATCAATACTAAATTTTTTATTAAATATTAATCACATTTATAATAAAAATACTTTAAAAAAAATAAATACTCATATAGATAAAGATTATGAAAAAAGTATTAATAACTGGAGGAGCTGGTTTCATATCGCATCATATAATTGCTCATATTATTAAAAATACTGATTGGCAAATAGTTACTATAGATAGGCTAGATATTTCAGGAAACTTAAATCGACTTCATGAAATTTTAGAACAATTTTCAATTGAAGAAAAAAAAAGATTAAAAATAGTTTTTCATGATTTAAAAGCGGAAATTAATTCTCAGATAAGTTCAGAAATCGGAAAACCAAATTTAATTTTACACCTTGCAGCTGCGAGTCATGTGGATAGATCTATACTTTATCCAATGGAATTTGTTCAAGATAATGTGGTTGGAACAGTCAACCTTTTAGATTTTGCGAGAAAGTTGGATAACTTAGAGAGATTTGTATATTTTTCAACTGATGAAATTTTTGGTAACGCACCTAAAAATATTTCATATAAAGAATACGATAGGTATAATTCAACAAACCCTTACAGTGCAAGCAAGGCTGCAGCTGAAGAATTTTGTGTTGCATATGAAAATACTTATAAATTACCAATCTATATTACTCATACAATGAATGTTTTTGGGGAACGACAACACCCTGAAAAATTTATCCCAATGGTAATCCAAAGAGTTAGAGATGGACAAAAAGTCTTTGTTCATTCAAATGAAGAAAAAACTATTGCAGGAAGCAGGCATTACATACACGCACAAGATGTTGCGGATGGCCTGATGTTTATACTTAATCTTAAAAATTACAAACACAAAGGTGATTTTGGTAATGCAAGTTGTCCCAAGTTTAATTTGGTTGGGCCTGAAGAAATAGACAATCTAACTTTAGCTCAATCGATTGCAAAAATTCAAAATAAAGATTTAATTTATGAACTTATAGATAATCATTCTTCAAGGCCTGGACATGATTTAAGATATTCATTAGATCCAGGTTTATTAAAATCATTAGGATGGGAACCAAAAATTAAATTAACTAAAAGAATTGAAGAGGTTGTAAATTGGAGTTTAAAAAATAAACATTGGCTTTCTCAAAATTAAAAAACTGCTTAGCTTGTAATTCAAAAAATTTAAAACAAGTTCTAGATTTGAAAACACAACCATTAGCAAACTCATATTTAAAAAAAAGAAATTTAGTAGAAAAAAAATTTCCTTTAAAAGTAAATGCTTGTCTAAGTTGTAACCACCTTCAACTTTCAATTGCTGTTAATCCAAAAAGAATTTATCAGAATTACGATTATGTTAGTGGTACGACAGATACATATAAAAAGTTTATGAAAAAATTTTATAATCTTTGTATAAAAAATAAAAAGAACTTTCACTATAGAAATATTCTAGACATAGGTTGTAACGATGGGTCCCAATTAGATGTATTCAAATCTGGTAATTTTCAAACTTATGGTGTAGATCCAGCTAAAAATATTTTTAAAATTTCTTCAAAAAAACATAATGTGATATGTGATTTTTTTAGTAAAAAAGTTGTTTCTAAAATTAATAATAAATTTGATTTAATTATTTCACAAAATTCATTCGCTCATAATCCTAAACCTTTAGAATTTTTAAAAAATGTAAAAGAATTAATGCATAAGGATAGTTTGTTTATAATACAGACTAGCCAAGCTGACATGTGTAAAAATTTAGAATTTGATACAATTTATCATGAACATATCAATTTTTTCAATATTAATAGCATGAACAGACTTTTACTAAGATCAAAATTAAAGTTGGATAATGTGATAAAAGATCCAATCCATGGATCAAGTTATATATTTTTAATTAAAAATTATTCGAATCAGAAAAAAATAAATAAACTTTTAAAAAGGGAAAAATTTCTAAATTATAAGTATTATAAAAATTGGGGAAAAAGTTGTAAAGAAGCTGTAAAAAAAATTAGATATATCTTTGAAAAAACCTCAAAAAAAAATATTGTTGTTGGATATGGTGCTGCCGCTAAAGCTAATACATTTTTAAATTTTTCGAAAATTAAATTTGAAGTTATTATTGATGATAATAGATTAAAGCAAAATAAATTTTGCCCAGGTAGTAAAATACCAATTAAACCTCTAAATTTTTTAAAAAATTATAAAAGTAATATCTATGTCGTTCCTCTTGCTTGGAATTTTTATAAAGAAATAAAAAAAAGAGTAATATCAGTTAGAAAAGGAAATAAGGATAAATTTATTCTTTTTTTCCCAAAATTAAAAATTTACTAAATTTATTCAATTCTGAAAAAAGAACTTTTTCCAAGATAACTATTTAATAGTCCAAGAAATCTATGTTTATATATTATATACTTTTTTTTGTTTAAAAAAAAATAAATGATTAGTTTAAAAAAAGCAGAAATAAATTTTCTCAAAGTAATTTTGTATGCATAAATTAATCCCCTATGTTTTTTTGAATAATAAAATAAAGACCACAAATAATGCCAATTTCTTTGAATTTCCATTTTCTCTTGAAAATTTGGATTATGTGATTTACCCCCCAAATGTTTAACAAAAATATTTTCTGCTAGGTATATTTTTTTCCCTTTTTCTTTTAATCTTTTACAAAGATCGATTTCCTCAAGATATAAAAAAAAATTTTCATCAAAATAATTTGTGTCCTTGCATTCAAAATTATTAATAAACATTACAAAACCTCTCACACTATCAACTTCTCTTAAATTGATATGTTTTAATTTTTCAATTTCTGTAATTTTATTAGACTCCTGTGTAGAAACGATACCAAAATTAATATTTTTTGTGAATTCGTACATTTTAAAAATTATTTCATCTTTTATCACTGCATCTGGATTAAAGTGAAATATATATTTTTTTTTTATAGATTTTGCTCCCAAATTAAAAGCAGTACCAAAACCTAAATTTTTTCCACTTAATATACATTTTGTATTTTTTCTTCTCTCTATTTTTTTTTTAAAATTTTCATTGTTTGAATTTTCAACAATCGTTAAACTAAAATTTTCACTTATAGTCGATAAACATTGATTGATTATATGATCAGATTTGTAAGTAATTGTAAGTAACTCGACTTCTTCAAATATATCCATAATTGATTTATTAGTATTATAATCGACTTAACAGTACAATTAATTATAATTAACTGTTTATTTTTTTGGAGAGGTGGCCGAGTGGTTTAAGGCGCACGCTTGGAAAGCGTGTATAGAGGTAACTCTATCATGGGTTCGAATCCCATTCTCTCCGCCATGAATTTAGACTTATTTTATGCGGATTAATCAAACAGTTTGCGTTTCGTTTCAGAATTATAAATAAGCAATTTTGATCAAAAAGTGATATAATTTTTTTTTCCATAATTTTAAAATGACTAATAAAAACACATATCAAGCCGACTCGATTAAAGTTCTTAAAGGTCTTGAGGCAGTCAGAAAAAGACCGGGGATGTATATTGGAGATACTGATGATGGCACAGGTTTACATCATATGGTCTATGAGGTAGTTGACAATTCCATTGATGAAGCCTTGGCGGGGTATTGTAAAAATATAAATGTGAAAATTAATTCTGATGGAACTGTTACTGTAAATGATGATGGCAGAGGTATACCTGTTGACCTTCATAAAGGTGAGAAAAAATCTGCCGCTGAAGTAATCATGACCCAACTTCATGCTGGAGGTAAGTTTGACCACGACTCCTATAAAGTATCAGGTGGTTTACATGGTGTTGGTGTCTCTGTTGTAAATGCATTATCGGAAAAATTGCAATTAGAAATCAATAGGGACGGAAAAAAATATTTTATAGAATTTAAAAATGGAGAAGCCAAGTCCCCATTGAAAGTATCTGGTAAATCAAAAGAGACTGGAACGAAAATAACTTTTTTACCATCCAAACAAGTTTTTTCTTCGATAAAATTTAGTTCAAATATTCTTATAAAAAGAATGAGAGAACTTGCTTTTTTAAATAAAGGAATAAAAATAATATTTATCGATGCAAGTCAAAAAAAAGAAAAAGTTAATGAATTTAAATATGAAGGTGGAGTTTTGGAGTTTGTAGAATTTTTAGATGAAAAACGGGATAAATTACAAAATAAAAATGGAAATGATTTATTTAAAAAACCAATTTATATAGAAGGTAAAAAACAAAATATTGAAATTGAATGTTCCTTAAAATGGAATGGTAGCTATTCAGAGGACGTTTATCCTTACACAAATAATATTCATCAAAAAGATGGGGGAACACATCTATTAGGTTTTAGAAGTGCATTGACAAGAGTTGTGAATAAATATGCTAATGAACATAATCTATTAAAAAAAAATAAATTAACAATTTCAGGTGATGATATTAAAGAAGGACTTACATGTGTACTTTCAACAAAAATACCTGATCCTAAATTTTCTTCACAGACAAAAGATAAATTAGTTTCATCCGAAGTCAGAATGATAGTTGAAACTATAATCAATGAAAAATTATCAATTTGGTTTGATCAAAACCCAAGTATAGCAAAAATTGTTTTAGCTAAAATTATTCAAGCTGCAATGGCCAGAGATGTTGCTAGGAAAGCTAGAGAAAGCGTAAGAAGAAAGGGAGCTTTGGAATTGAGTGGTCTACCAGGTAAGCTCGCTGACTGTCAAATAGGAAAACAAGAGGGAACTGAGTTATTCATTGTTGAGGGAGATTCAGCTGGAGGTTCAGCAAAACAAGGTAGAAACAGATCAAATCAAGCTGTTTTACCTTTACGTGGAAAAATTTTAAATACATATGTTGAAGATTTGAAATTACAAAATCGAAACAATGGAAATAAAAATGGCTCAGATCAAAGAACAAAAGCATTATCGAAAATGATTTCATCAAATGAAATTTTAACATTAATAAATGCTCTAGGACTAGATCCTAAAGCTGAGGAAATAGATTTAAAAGATTTAAGATATGGAAAAATTATTATTATGACAGACGCAGATGTTGATGGGTCCCATATAAGAGCCTTACTATTAACATTTTTTAATAACAAACCTTTTAATAAATTAATTGAAAATGGTCATATTTATTTAGCTCAACCGCCATTATTTAAAATTAATAAAGGATCCAAAGGAGTATATATAAAAGATGAGAAGGAGCTTGAAAATTATATTTTGAAAAATAGTGTTGATCTTAAAAAATTAAAAAAAGGGTCGAAAGATTTTTTAAAGGTTTTAGATATAGAAAAATCAAAAATGAATATTCAAAGATTTAAAGGATTAGGAGAAATGAACCCCGAAGAGCTATGGAATACCACTTTAGATCCTGAGACAAGAAATTTACTTCAGGTTCAATATTCGAAGGATACTAAAAAGGATCAAAATTTAATTCACACATTAATGGGAAATGATGTGGGGTTAAGAAAAGATTTTATTATTTCTAATGCAATTAATGTTCAGAATTTAGATATTTAGAAAATGAAGTTTTTTGAGACTTCAAAATATTATTCTCTTAAAAAATCGATCTATATAAATCTTAGATGGATTGGTATTATTGGACAAATAATATCCATTTATCTTGTATATTTTTATTTACAATTTCAATTTGACTTTATTTATTCAAATATCATAATTTTCTTTGGTATTTTAAGTAACATTTACTTAACTTTTTTTTATAAAAAAACCCAATTATCAGAGAGATCAGCTTTAATTTTTTTAATGATAGATATTTTTCAATTAGGGGGATTGATTTACTTAACTGGTGGAGTTGTAAATCCATTTATTATTTTTTTGTTGATACCAAGTGTTTTTGCATCGTCAAATTTAAGTTTTAAAACAAATCTATTGATAGTGAGTATAACTACCTTAATAATTATTTTTCTTACATTCTTCTCAAAAAGTTTACCATTTCCTTTAAACCAGCATTTTCATGTGGATGATTATTACTATTATTCTATCCCGATAGCCTTGATTGTTGCTTTGATATTTCTTAATTATTTTGCAATTATTTTTGGATCTGAGTCTAGGCTTAGAAAAGAAGCTTTAAATAAAATGGAAGAAATTATGGCTAAAGAACATGAAATGTTATCTCTTGGAGGCCAAGCTGCAGCTGCAGCACATTCTCTTGGAACACCTTTATCCACTATCAAAATAATTGTTCAGGAACTTAAACAACAATTAAAAAATGAGAAAGAAGTGATACAAGATATTGAATTATTATCAAGCCAGGTAGAACGATGCAATGAAATTTTAAAAAGACTATCTCTTAATCCAAATGAGGAGGATGATTTTATTGATATCAATTTATCAATACGAGATTATTTAAAAGAGATAGTAACATCATTTAGAGAAACTAGTGAAAAAGAATTTATTTTTAATTTTGATCAAGACTCAAATAATAAAAAAATTACTAAATCTATTGAAATTGTTTATGGACTTAGAAATTTTATTGGTAATGCTAATAAATTTAGCTCTAAAAAAGTTTTTATTACTTTGAAGAGTGATAATGAAAAAACTGAAGTTACAATTGAGGATGATGGAAAAGGTTATCCAAATGAAATAATATCAAAAATAGGTGAACCTTATTTAAAATCTTTATCATCGTCTGATAAAAAAAAAACTGGCCTAGGCCTAGGAATTTTCATTGGTAAAACATTACTTGAGAAAAATTTTGCTTCTATAAACTGTAGAAATTCAAAAACTAGATCTGGTGCTGAAGTTGTGATTCAATGGAAAAATAAAGATTTGTTTAAAATCTAATGAAGTGAATTTTTCTTGTCAAATAAATCACTAAGTTGGGAAATCATTACATCTCCTAATTCATTTACATCAGTTATTTTTATTGCGCGATTATAGTACCTAGAAACATCATGGCCAATTCCTATTGCTAAAATTTCTATTTCCGTTTTATTTTCAATGAATTTTACAATTTTTTTTAGATGTTTTTCTAGAAAATCCCCAGAATTTACTGATAAAGTAGAGTCATCTACTGGTGCTCCATCAGAAATGACCATAAGTATTTTTCTTTCTTCTTTTCTTTTTTTTAATCTGTTAAATGCCCACAAGATAGCTTCCCCATCTATATTTTCTTTCAACAAACCCTCTTTCAACATAAGACCAAGATTATTTTTAACTTGTCTCCAGTGAATATCTGCTGCTTTATATATTATATGTCTTAGATCATTTAATCTTCCAGGATTTTTTATTTTCCCTTTCTTATTCCAAAATTCTCGACTTTGTCCACCTTTCCAATTTTTAGTCGTAAAACCTAGTATCTCAACTTTTACAGAACATCGCTCTAATGTTCTGGATAATATGTCCGCACAGATAGCTGCAATAGTAATTGGTCTTCCTCTCATAGAGCCAGAGTTATCAATTAATAGGGTTACGACAGTATCTTTGAAATCTAGATCTTTTTCTTTTTTAAATGAGAGAGAGTTATATGGATCCATAATAATTCTAGGTAATTTTGAGCTATCTAATAGCCCTTCCTCTAAATCAAAATCCCAAGATCTGTTTTGTTTAGCTAGTAGTTGTCTTTGAAGTTTATTAGCAAGTTTTGTTATTACATCTTGAAAACCAATCAATTGTTGATCTAGTGTTTTTCTGAGTTTTATTGCATCATTAGCATTTTCTAGATTTTCAGCTTTAGTGATTTCGTCAAATTGATTAGTAAAAATTTTATATTCTAATTCAATATCATTAATAGTTTTATTTTGAATTACATGTTTATCACTTTCTTGTTTTGTCTCCGTATCAGTTAATTGATCTTCTAATTTATATTCATCTATATCATATTCAGAGTCAAGACTAGCTTCAGTATCTTCTTTCTGATTTTTATCTTTTTGATCTTCGTAATCTGAATTTTGATCATCATTAGATGGATTATTTTGTTCCGAATCTTTATTATCTTCTTTGTTTTCTTCATTTTCTTCAGCACTAAATATTTCCATTTCTTGCAATATTTCTGAAAATTTTGAGGAATATTCATTTTGGAACTCCAAATTGTCTTTTAAAAATTTAATATGTTTATTTACAGCTTTTTCAAAGTCTTCCTCCCAAAAACTAAGCATATTATTTGTAAATGAATTAAGTTTTATGTTATGAAAATTTTTTAGCATATATAATTCAAAAGCTTCAGAAATTGGTACATCTTCCTTAGTTTTTAACTGATCTCTTTTTTTTGAATAAATTATTTGATTGTAATTTTCTTTTATATTTTTTTCTATTCCTTTTAACATCTTTGCACCTAAAGACTCATATCTGATTTTTTCAGCAATTGAATAAAGAGATTTACATGAAAAATTTGAAGGAAGATTTTTTTTATATATTTTTTCGTCTGAAAATTTTTTTTTTAATGCCAAAGTGTCATATTCTGCTCTGGCTTTTATAAAGTCGTTTTTTGAATTTAAATCATCAATTTCAGAAAAATCAAATTTCTTTGTGTTTTTTTTTGGACCAATATTTTCTCTTATTTCATAGTCATCAGATATAGCCCTTGCAGTTGATGTTAGTGCTTGTCTGAGTTTTTCTTTAAGATTAATATTCTTATTGTTCATTTATATTTGAATATTAACAAGAGATTCTGGTAAATCTTCACCAAAACATCTTTGATAATACTCAGCAATAGTATTTTTTTCAATTTCGTCACATTTATTTAAAAATGTAACTCTAAATGCATATCCAGTATCTTTAAAAATTTCGGTATTTTCGGCCCAATGTAAAACTGTTCGTGGGCTCATAACTGTTGAAATATCACCTGCAATAAAACCTTTTCTTGTTAACGATGCAACTTTTATCATATTTGCAACTTTTTCCTTGCCTTTTTGATTATTAAGACTTTTGTTTTTTGCCAAAACAATTTCCATTTCTTTTTCTAGGTTAAGATAGTTAAGAGTTGTTACTATATTCCATCTGTCCATCTGTCCTTGATTTATTTGTTGGGTTCCGTGATACAAGCCAGTGGTATCACCTAAACCTACGGTATTTGAGGTAGCAAAAAGTCTAAAGTACTTATTTTGTCTTATTACTTTATTTTTATCAAGAAGAGTAAAGCTACCCTCTGCTTCCAAAACTCTTTGAATAACAAACATAACGTCTGGCCTTCCCGCATCATACTCATCAAAAACTAAAGCAACAGGATTTTGAATTGACCATGGTAAAATTCCTTCGTTGAATTGAGTAACTTGTTTTCCATCTTTTAATATAATAGCGTCTTTACCTATCAGATCGATCCTACTAATGTGGCTATCCAAATTAACTCTAATACAAGGCCAATTTAATCTTGCAGCTATTTGCTCTATATGTGTCGATTTACCAGTTCCATGATATCCCTGAATTAAAACTCTTTTATTAAAAGCAAAACCTGAGATTATTGCAAGAGTAGTGTCTCGATCAAATTTATAATTTTTATCTATTTCGGGAACATATTCACTTTTTTGTGAAAAAGCCTCCACCTCCATTTCAGAGTCAATTCCAAAAGTTTGTTTTATTGAAACTTTTATATCTGGTTGATTGTTTAAATTAGGTGTCAATTTTTTCTCTATATGTGTTTTTAAGTTGCGTATATGCTAAAGTTATTAGTTTAAGTTTTTCTTCAAATTTTTTATTACCAGAATTCATATCAGGGTGAAATTTTTTGACAAGTATTTTGAATTTTTCCTGAATTTTTTTCCATTTTAAACCCACAGAAACTCCCAAAATACCAAAGGCTTTTATATCCTTATGGTCAAATTTAAATTGACGCATATGATTAAAATCACTTTTAAATTTATCTTTATCAAATTCATCTTTTAAAGTGTTATTCCACAAAACTTTGAAAAAATTATCTGTAGAACTAAAACTTTGAGTAGGTTTATGCCATATCATATCTGATTTGAGAAAATTTATAACTTGTTCATCGTTCATTCCTGAAAAATAATTCCAATTTTTGTTAAACTCTTTTACATGTTCTAAACAAAGCATTCTAAATTTTTTACTATTATCTTTTTCAACAGGGGCCTTATAAGCACCGATTTCCTTACAATTATTCCAGTCACAAATGTTTTTCATGATATATAGTAGATATTATTTATGAACATTAATGTATTAATTGCAATTATAAAAAAAAAACTTTTAAAACAATTTAATTGTGAAACTATCAATATAGAGGATAAATCTTATCTTCATAAAAATCACCCTGGAAACCAAGAGGGAAAATTTCATCTAAAAATAATACTTAAATCTTCTGAATTAAAGAATTTGTCGAAAATTGAGAGTAACAAAAAAATTTATAAAGTTTTAGATGAGGAAATAAAAAACTTTATTCATTCAATTCAAGTCCTAATTATTTAATTCTTTTTTCATAAATTTTATAATTTGATTTTTATTATATCTTTTATTGGTAACAGGTATTCCAATTTTTCTTAACAAAACCAAATTAATTTTATCTGAATTATTCTTTTTATCAGTAAGCATAAATGATACTATTTTATGAGAGGCATTAGTTCTAAAAAATTTATTTAATGATGATGGTAGATTAAAATTAGTAATGTGATTAATAACTAAGTCATAATCCTTTTTTTTTAATAAATTATTTCTATAACTAAAATTTAAAGCTGTTTTCATCCCCAAGATTACAGCCTCACCATGATTAAGTTTATTTGAATAATTTAAGCTTGCCTCATATGCATGTGCAAAAGTATGACCAAAGTTAAGAACTTTTCTTAACCCACTCTCTCTTTCATCTTTCTCAACAATTCTTTTTTTAATTATACAACTTTCATAAATAGTTTTATTGATAAATGGGGGTGAAAGATTGATAATTTTTTCAAAATTATTTGTCAAATATTTGAAAAATTTTTTATTAGAGATTAATGAGTGTTTTAAAATTTCACCATAACCACAAACCATTTCTCTTTTGGGTAAAGATTTTAAAAATTCTATATCTGAAATAACTAAAACAGGATGATAAAAACTCCCAATTAAATTTTTACCATAGGGTGTATTCACACCTGTTTTGCCACCAATAGATGAGTCAACTTGTGCAAGAAGAGTTGTAGGTATATTTATAAATTTTATTCCTCTTTTAAATTGACTTGCTGCGAAGCCACTTATATCACCAACAATTCCTCCACCAATAGAAATAAGACAGTCCTCTCTTGAAAAGTTTTTTTTTAATAAAATATTTATTATTTGATTTACTGTTTTTATGTTCTTATAATTTTCACCTGCTTTCAAAAAAAAGTAAAAATATTTTTATTTTTTAAAGATTTTTTAATTTCTACAATTTTTTTTTTTTGGAATTTTTTTGTCAATAACCAACAAACAGTTTTTAAATTTAATTGAATTACTATTTAGAATATTAGAAATATTCTTCGTTAAATTAGAGCCAATTATAATTGGATAATTTTGAATTTTAGTTTTTACATTAATTTTAGTATGTTTCATAAATTTTTAAAATTTTTTTTACTATTTCATTTTTAGTAAAATTATCACATTTAATCTCATATGAAGCTTTCGCGTATATGGTAGACCTTTTTTTTAAAATATTAATCAATTCATTATCATTTGAATTATAAGCGAGTGGTCTTTTAATACTATTTCTAATTCTTTTTAATAGTACTTTATCATTCCAATTTAACCAAAAAGAAATATGTTTTTTTAAAACTTCCTTTCTTATTAGATGATTTATAAAACCACCACCACCTAGAGATATTACTGTAGAATTCAATTTTAATCTATTAAGTGTAATTTTTTCCTCTATTTCTCTAAAATAATTTTCTCCTTTATCTTTGAATATTTCCTTAATTGAAATGCCTAATTCTTTTTCAATCTCTTTATCAATATCTATAAAGTTCAGGTTTAATTTTTTTGCTACCAGTAATCCAATAGAACTTTTACCTGAACCCATCATTCCTAAAAAAACAAGATTTTCTTTTGATTTCATAAGTTTATTTATTGAAAAAACACAAATATGTCTTATTTTGAAATTAACTAAAACTATATGCAATTTATAAAAA